>RCNB010003399.1_pt1 | contig 10469 bp, 11 predicted proteins | sample 2041321 | NCBI WGS metagenome assembly RCNB01 (sample SAMN09708232, study PRJNA481090) | Marine sediment metagenome, whole genome shotgun sequencing project.
GATAATGATGAAAATATCTGGTACAGCATCGCTTATGCCGAGAACCTCGAGCATCTGCGTCGCGAGGAGGATGCGGAACGGGTGTATCGCGATTTGTTGGATATTTTCCCGGGAGACTACGTGCTGTCCATGAGTCTGCTGCGTTTGCTGAACAGTGAAGGCCACCACCAGCAGGCACTCGACATTGCGAGACGGCTGGAATTCGAGTATCCACGCGAGCAGCAGGTTTATTTTGCTTTGTCTGAAATCTACAGATCCCTGCAAAATCAACCACTGCAATGGATGGCAGAAGCGGAATTTCATCGGCTAAATGGTAATCCACGGCAATCCATTCGGCTTTATGACAAGGTGCTGGCTTCGCCAAATTCAGACCCCACCACGGTATCGAAGGCCCGCGAAAAGCGGTTTCAACTACTGCAGTAGCAAAAATTCCGCGATCGCATCGATTTCTTGTTAGAATTCGCGAAATTTTGTCAGGACAATCGACACGTGTATATCAATTTCCAGGCGCTTGGATGCCGGCTCAATGAAGCCGAGCTGGAAACCTGGGCGAATGAGTTCATGCAGCTCGGACATCAGGTGACGGCGGATGCGGAAGAAGCCGATGTCGTGGTGTTTAATTCCTGCGCGGTAACCGCACAGGCAGACCGCAAATCCCGCCAGCAAATCGCTCGGCTGCAGCGTCGTAATCCAGCTGCCAGCCTGATAGTGACGGGTTGTCATGCGAGCCTGAACCCCGAGGCTGTCAAGGCAACCCTCGGTGTCGACCTGGTGGTCGACAACCAGAACAAGGAGCAGCTCGTGGAGCAAGCCCTGAAACTCGTCGGCGACACGGGCGAGTTGCTGACGGAGCAGTCTGATGGCTCAAGCAATGCACTGTTGCTGCGAGGTCGACATCGAGGTTTCATCAAGATCCAGGACGGCTGCCGCTACCGTTGTACCTATTGTATTGTGACGATAGCGCGCGGTGATGAGCGCAGTCGTAGCGAAGCTTGAGGAAATCAATCGCCTGCACCAGCAGGGAATTCAGGAAGTCGCGTTAACCGGTGTGCATGTGGGCGGTTACGGTAGCGATATTGATTCCAGCCTGCAGCGGTTATTGACGCTGATCCTCAGGCACAGCGATATACCACGTATCCGTTTGGCCTCGGTTGAGCCCTGGGATTTGGGAGAGGGCTTTTTCGAACTGTTCGAGAACCCGCGTTTGATGCCACACATGCATTTACCGATCCAGAGCGGTTGCGACTCGGTGTTGCGACGCATGGCCCGTCGCTGCAAGACCTCCGAATTTGCGAGCCTTGTCGAGCAGGCAAGGCAAGCGATTCCGCGGTTTAACGTGACCACCGATCTGATTACCGGTTTTCCGGGAGAAACCGAGCAGGAGTGGCGGCAAACCATGGACTATATCGCCAGCGTCGGCTTTGGACACATGCATATCTTTCCGTTCTCGCCGCGCGCCGGTACCAAGGCTGCACGTTTACCTGAACAGATTAACGGCGGCATTAAGAAGGCGCGCAGTCGTGAAATGCACGCACTGGCCGCCGAACTCAAGCAACATGAGCTGTCGAGGCATCTGGGTACGCGGGTCGAGGTTTTGTGGGAGCAGCAGATCAATGCGGATAGCAATCAGTGGATCGGTTATACACCGCATTATCATAAAATCGTGTCGACTGATTCGAACATTCGCGCCTCCAGTATCACCCGCGTCAGTATCAATGCATTGTCCACGGATGCCACCATGCTCATCGCCAATCTCCAGACAGGACAGGCCCAGACAGGACAGGCCCAGGTTACGCTTGCCGAAATCGGACAGCATGGCGTCTGATTCTGCTACTAAATCGAAGTGTCTGATTCGGCAGCAACAGGGAGTTGCCTGGCAATTTCGTGATGAGCATTTCGATCACGAGTTCTGGCAACACCAGCCGGGCTTCCAGGCTACCATCGGCGGTCGTGGTGGCAGCTGTCTGATTGAGATAGATGGCCGCAAGGCGGTGTTGCGCCGGTATCATCGCGGCGGCATCATGGGTAGTGTGTTGAGTGACCAGTATTTTTGGATCGGAGCATCTTTGTCCCGACCCTGGTGTGAATGGGAAATACTGATGCGCGCTCGCGCTGCTGATTTACCCGTGCCAGAGCCGCTCGCAGCCTGTATCTGTCGGTCTGGCCTGTTGTATCGCGCTGCTCTGATCACCGCATTCCTTGAAGATACAGAGATGATGACGGAGCGCCTGCAGCGCCAGAAGCTGTCCCGAGAGTGCTGGAATAATCTGGGGTTAATGATCAAGCGCATGCACCTGGCCGGTATCCGCCATGTCGACCTTACTTCCGACAACTTGCTAATGGACTCGAAGGATCGGTTTTACCTGGTGGACTTTGACAAGGCGCAGATAATGAAGAACCTGGACGACTGGCAATGGCAACCGTTGTATCGCTTTCAGCGCTCACTGGAAAAACGCCATCGTCAACAGCATTTGCATTTCGATGGGGATGACTGGCAGGCGATGATGGACGGTTACCAGGCCTGAAACTGTGGTCGCGTATCGGTATTGCCCCGGTATTGCCCGATAAGATAATTCTTATCGCACAGCGAACGCCTGGTGAATCAGTTGAGCAGTTTGGTGAGTGCCGACAGATATTTTTGCACAACGTCGGGTTGTTGCGCGATCCGTGATTGAGCCTCTTTGGCTAACCGTTGTGCTTCCTCAGGGTTAGCCATCAGCTTGCTGATCGCGCTCCAGCACTCTTCGATTGTATTGACTTGAAGCACGCCCTGGCCGACTCCGAGCATGTCGATATCGCTGCGGATATTGTTATCGGAAGGCCCGGTGATGGTAGCGCAGCCAAGGCTTGCGGGTTCGATCAGGTTGTGCCCACCGGTATCATCGAAGGAACCACCCATTACGACAATGCGCGCATGGGCCATGAGCGGCATGAGTTCGCCCAGCGTGTCCGCCAGGTAGACGTCGATTTCGGCTGCCACCGGTTGTGCTTTACTGCGCACTGCATAGCGAAGTCCGAGGGCTTCGATTTCTGCCTGAATCGTTGCGCTACGCGCGGGATGGCGTGGTGCGATCACCACCAATAATGACTTCATTGCAGCAGGGCGAGCTGCCAGCAAGTGTTGTTCTTCACCAGCATGACTGGAGGCCAACAGCAGATAGTCGCGTTCGATAAGACGCGTCGGGTTAGCAGGGGTCTCAGGTCGAGCTTTCAGATTGCCGAGGATGCGGATACGTGCCCTGTCTGCGCCCAGGCTTTGCAATGCCTCCTGATCGTTCTGGTTACGGGTCAGGATCTGCGAGAAGTATCCCAGTGTGCGGGCCAACAGGGTGCGCACCAGAGCATTGGCCTGCAGAGACTTTTTCGACAAGCGCGCATTGACCAGCACCAGTTCAATTCCTTTGCGGTGCGCCTGATAGAGTAGCTCAGGCCAGAGTTCGGTCTCCATAACTACGCCAAGCTTGATGTTATTTCGCATCAGGAAACGCCGACAGTGCCAGTAGCAATCTATGGGTACGACACTACTAGTCACGCGCTCGCCAAAAGCGCGTTGAATTGCCTGGTAACCGGTTGCAGTGAAACTGGTAAACAGGATTTTGTTACCGCGTTCCAATAATGCTTTTACCAGCGGCGTGATGGCATGGACTTCGCCTACCGATGCGGCATGCACCCAGATACGGGCTTCCTGATCTGCAGTGACCCCGGCCATGCGCATCGCCGGATATTGGTGAAGTTGATGTTTGCGACCATGCCACAGTGCATGGATCAGCCAGACGGGGTACAGCGCCAAGGCCAGCAGGCGATAGACCAGGCCGGGGGCAGCGGTATTCATCGATGGCTGCTCACGGGTAAAATGGCGCTTCACCCGGCGGTCGGGTCTTGAAACGCTGGTGTATCCACATGTAGTTCTCGGGGAATTGTCTGACCCAGGTTTCAATCGACTGGTTTATGGCGCCGGCATCGCGCTCTTCATCGCCGCTTGGAAAGTCTTCAAGCGGAGCGCCGATGTGCAAAATGTAACCACTGCCATTCTGTTTGCGTTCGGGATAATACGGCAGCATCGCTGCGTTGGTGGATCCCGCCATGCGTGCGCTCGCCGAAATTGTCGCGGTGGCGATACCCATGAAAGGCGCGAACACGTTGCGTTCGCGTTTGAAATCCTGATCTGGTGCGTACCAGGTGGGCACCTGTTTGCGGATTCCCTTGAGCATCTGGCGGGTATTCTTGCGCGAGACGATGTCGACCAGATAACTGTGACGGCGGGTGTAGAGATAGCTGTCGAACATTTTGTTGCGCTGGGTTCGATACATTCCCTGCAGCGGAGTGTACAGGGTAATCAGGCGCCCACCGATTTCGAGGCTGGTGTAATGGCCCGTCAATAATATAGCGCCGCGGCCGCTGGCCAGCACAGCCTCGAGGTGTTCAAGTCCTTCGATTTCCACCAACGGCTGCAGTTTGCTGTCGTCCCACCACCAGCAAAGCGCAATTTCAATCAATGAAATTCCCATATTGCGATAGCATTCGGACTTGATGCGATTTCGCTGTTCAATGGCTTTATCGGGGAAACAGCGCGCCAGATTGGTGTCGATAACCGTCTGGTTTGATCTGTTTGCGAGGCAGAGTAAGCGACCGAGTAAGCGGCCGATACTCATTGCAGCACGGTAGGGCAACATCGAAACCAGGCGTAAGCCTGCAAAAATGCACCACATCGACCAGTATCTGGGGTGCAGGTAGTCGCTCGCTTTGAAGAGTACGGAGCTTTGTTCGCCCATCGCCTACGGCTTGGTCAGGGAATTATTGGCATCGTCCAGATCTGATTCTTCGAGAATACCAGCCGTCTGTTTCAGGCGAAGCTTGTTGAGCACATACTGATAGCGGGCACCCGCATAGTCACGCTGGGTACGAAAGGTTTCCCGAAGTGAAATCAGCACGTCTACCGAGGTTCTGGTGCCGACTTCAAAGCCGGCCTGAGTCGCTTCAAGGGCAATCTGGCTGGATTTAAAAGCCTGTTTGAGCGCTTTCACCTGACTGATGCCCGATACCACATTGAGATAGGCAGTGCTTGACTGTTGTTGTGTCAGACGGCTTTGCAGCAGAAGCGTGTTTTGTGCGGAACGGTAACTTGCTTCGGACTGTGCACGCTCGGCAGGAATGCGGCCACCGGCATACAGCGGAACCTGAAGTTCAATGCCGACAATCAGGTCGTCCTGTCGCGAATCACCCAGCAAGTCATCATTTCTATCGTCAGATCCATAACTCGCGATAAAGTCGAGGGTTGGATTGCGGTTTCGATTGCTCTTATCGCGCTCAAATCGCGCCGCATTGAGGCTTTCCTGTGCGGCCAGCAGATCGAGATTGTTGTTCAACGCGAGGAGCACCCAGGCTTGCACGGTGACCGGATCTGGCAGTGATAGCTTGAGGACCTCGCCAAGTGGCGACAGTTCACGGATAGAGCTATCGGCTGTGAGCACGACCAGGGCCTGAAATGAATTTTCGAGTATGTTCTCGGCGAGAATGACCTGTGCCTCTGCATTGTCGAAACTGGCCTGGGCTTCCTGCACGTCGGTGATCGCGATCAGGCCCACTTCAAAACGTTTTTGTGCTTCCTCGAGCTGGCGCGAGATCGCGTTGCGCTCTGCATAGGTAAACTCGACATTGTCTCCGGCGGCGAGAATGCTGAAATAGGTTACCGAAACCCGCAGCACCAAAGACTGACGTGCCGATTTCAGACGAGCCAGTTCAGCACGGGTGTTCGCTTCGGCGATGTTCACATCACCGTCGATTGAGCTGTCGTAAATCGATTGAGTCAGGTTGACGCTATAACCGATGTTGTCCGAGCTATTGGTGCCGGTTTCGGAGTTATCCGATTCGTTGGCCCGACCATCGGCATTAAAGAATATTTGCGGTCTGCGACCCGATTCTGCCAGTGGCAGGGCTTGTATAGCCGCAATGTAGTTGGACTCTGCAATCATTAATTCTGCATCGTTTTGCAGAGCAAGCTTATAGACTTCCTTCAGGTCTACGGCTGAGGCTGATTGCCAGCAAGAAAGTGTGACCAGTAAACCGGTAAGCAGTAGCGCGATTTTTGACAAAGGAAATTCCATTAATGGTTTCAATGTAGCGTAGCAAATTATAAAGAAACTGAGTGCTGATTAATACACGGGCATATTACGATCGACTTCACGAGCCCAGGCATCGACTCCACCATCAAGATTGATCAGCCTGGCGGTCAGCTTGTCCTCCAGGAAACGGATCACCTGCTGGCTGCGAACCCCGTGATGGCAGATGACAACAATATCGCCATTGTCGGGCAAGTCCTCGATGCTTTGCGGAATCTGGCCCATGGGCAGGTTGGTGCTGCCGTCAATATGACAGGTATCAAACTCCCAGGGTTCTCTGACGTCGAGCAACAGGGGTGTTGCTTCCTGCAGATATAACTGCAGCTCTGAAACGCTCATCGCTGACATTGGGAGCTAGCCCTGTTGCAGGCGAGGCAGATCGGTTTCGAACAGCGACTGTGTTGTCCATTCGTTGGTGCCTACCCGGGTAATTAGTAACGCCTGCATTGCCGGAGAGTGCCCACAGATAACAAACATTCTTCCGCCCGCTTTGAGTGCCTGTTTCAGGTTTTGTGGTACGACTTCCAGCGATGCGGTAACGGCGATTGCATCGTAGCATTCGCGTTCATCAAACTGTGCCAGCGTTGTTAGTTGAAATGTTATCGGGAGCCCGAGACTTTCTACGTTGGCCCGCGCGCGTTCAAGAATTTCGCTATTGGTATCAATGCTCTTGACCTTCGCGGACAGGGTGGCGAGGCAGGCGGTGATGTAACCGCTACCACTACCAACTTCGAGAACACTGTCAGTATCACTGAGCAAAAGCGCCTGCAACATCCGACCCTCGATCGTGGGTGGTAACATGCGCGCACCGTTGCTGAGCGGAATCTGGCAGTCAGCATAGGCCAGGCCCCGGTAGGCCGGCTCGACAAAATCTTCGCGATTAAGCTTTTCGATCACGCCGAGGACCTGGTGATCGAGCACTTCCCAGGGGCGTATCTGCTGCTCAATCATATTGAATTTTGCGATTTCAGTATTGTTCATGGGCTGCGGTGTTCAGGCTGTATGAATAGAGGAGAGTATATAACATTCCAACGTCCTGTATCACCAGTCGTTGCTGGCATAATTGTGGGTAATTTCTGCATTCGGCTCGATATCCTTGAGCGCAACAACACTGAGGTCATCGTAGTAGCAGGCGTTGGGTCTGTCTGAATGATTGATGTATTTGAGCTCGCAGGTGACTTCGATGGCTTTGCGCTCACTGAGCCAGAGAACGTAGGCGCCGTCAGCCTTCGTTGGAATGCCCTGCAGCCAGCCGATGATGGTCCCAGCAGGAATACGGCAATCTGCAAACAAACCCTGGCCATGAATTTTACTGAATGCGATATAGGTGGTGATCGTCATTTTGAGCTTTGATTCTCCGAGGGTATGGTAAATAAATCGGGATTATCATCGATTTTGCTGCTAAGTTTGGACTATAACAAAAACACCTCTTAAATATTTATCGGACTCCAGGGTGGCACCGTTCATCGCAGGGTACCGTTGTTTGAGAGATACCAGCAGATTGTTGCGCGGGGAGCTTTTTTATTATGACTAGACTGATTTGTGTGATCCTCGGCATTTGTGTCGGCAGTGCGGCTCAGGCAGGGGGCTATCGGGTTGCATTGCAAGGGCAGAAGGCGCAGGGGATGGCGCATGCAGGGGTCGCCATGACCGAAAGTGCTGAAGCCATATTTTTCAATCCGGGGGCGATTACCCAGCTCGAGGGCGATATGGAACTGGCCGGTGGTTTTACGCTGATCGAGGCCATCACTCAATATCAAAACGAAGAAACCGGGGCCGATGTCGAAACCGATAGTCCAATAGGGACGCCCATCAATGCGTATCTGGCGCAGAAATTGTCGACCGACTTATCCTGGGGGCTCGGGATCTATACACCCTACGGTAACAAGGTGGACTGGCCCACGGACTGGCAGGGTTCACACCTGGTCAACTCCATCGAGTTGCAGGCGATTTATATCCAGCCCACCATCGCCTATCAGATCAGCGATGCAACCAGTATCGGCTTCGGCCCCAATCTGGTGCTGGGTTCGGTCGAATTCAATCGTAACCTGAGTACTTCCCTTACCGATGAAAATGGCAATCGTTCCAACGTGACGATCGAGGCGGACAACATCCCCGCCTGGGGCTTCAACATCGGCTTGCTGCACAAGCTGAATGAGCAGACCCGGCTCGGCATCAGTTATCGCTCGGAAGTTATCGTTGAGGCGCGTGACGAAGATGCCAATTTTGACGATGTGGCTGGTGCTCTGCAAGATACCTTTGCCGATGGTAAGTTCGATGCCGATCTGCCGTTGCCAGCTGAACTGACCCTGGGTATCGCCTACGATTACAGTGATAAGCTGACCCTTGCCTTCGACTTCAATCACACTTACTGGGGCGTATACGATGAGCTGAAGATCGAGTTTGATAACGGCATAACTTCGGTGAACCCGCGTAACTACGAGGACGCCAGCATTTATCGTTTCGGCGCGCAGTATCGTTACAACGATAAATGGACACTGCGTGGCGGTATATACTTCGACGAGTCGCCGGTTCCCGACGGTTCGTTTGCCCCGGAAACACCCCGCAACGACTCGATCGGATATACCGCCGGTGCTACTTACCACGCGTCGAAGAATCTGGAGCTCGATGTTTCGCTGTTGATTCTGACATTTGACGAAACTGACAACTCTTATGATTTCTACGAGGAGGGCGGACAGACAATTCCGTTTAGTGGTACCTATGATTCGGTTGCTAATTCCATCGGCTTCGGCCTGACCTACAGGTACTGAGGTGAACATAATGAAATTTCAGAACTTTTTAATTTTGTGTGCATCGGTTCTTGTGGTTAGCGCTTGCGATCCCGATATCTCCGGTAGTTTTGATGATCCCGATGCGGGTCGTGCGGATTTTTCGACCTTTGTGGCTGTCGGTGATTCGCTAACCGCTGGATATGCGGACGGTGCGCTGTATCGTCACGGCCAGTTGAACTCCTTTCCCGCGATACTCGCTCAGCAGTTTGCGCTGGTGGGTGGCGGTGAGTTCAAGCAACCACTGATGCCGGAAGGGGCCACCGGTAGCCTGTCTTTGACAGGTATCGGTGATCTCGGTTTTGCGGATCGGCTGATGCTGGTGGCGACGGGCAATCCGGAAAGACCCGTTTCTCCAGCTCCAATTGTACCGACGCAATCAACCTCAATCGATCTTCCTGCGCTGGTCGGGCCCTTTAATAATGTCGGTGTGCCAGGTGCTAAATCCTATCACCTGGGGGTGAACACCTACGGGAATCCAGGAAATTTACCGGCGGCAGCAAATCCATTCTTTATTCGTTTTGCCAGTTCGACCGGCGCGACCATGATTGGCGATGCCGCGATTCAGGTGCCGAGCTTTTTTGTCTTCTGGGTCGGCAACAATGATGTGCTTTCCTATGCGACTTCGGGTGGTATCGGTATCGTGGGCGCCGGTGCGCCGCCCTATGGAAGCAATGACATCAGCGATCCTGCTGTGTTTCCGACGACCTACAATACGCTTCTCGGGTTGATTAATTCGCCTACGAACAAGGGTGTGTTAATCAACATACCGGACGTGAGCACGATCCCCTATTTCACTACGGTGCCCTACAACCCGATCCCGATGGATGCGGATACGGTTACTGCCGCCAGTGCCGCCTATGCCCCGTACAATGGCGCGATCGCGGGATCGGGCCTGTCCGGGGATGAAATCACTAGCCGCACTATTACTTTCGAGGTCGGAATGAATGCGCTCGTAATCGAAGATGAAAATCTTACTAATTTGACCGGAGTAGGCCTGCCTTCGATTCGCCAGGCAACAGTTGATGACTTTATTGTGCTGCCCGCATCCAGCAAGATTGGGACCGAGTCGGTTATGGGTGATCCGCGCACGATCTGGGGAGTGGGCACCGCGATGGTCGATGGTGACGTATTGACGAAAACCGAAGTTGCACTGGTTGATAACGCCCGTACCGCCTATAACGCGGCGATAAAAGCGGCTGCTGATGCTGACCCCAATTTGTTATTATTCGATGCAGAAGCGAAATTGCGGGAGCTCAATGATACCGGCATTTCCTATGGGTCTGGTGGTGTTTCATCAACTTTTGCGCAAGGTGGTGCCTTTTCACTGGACGGCGTTCATCCTACGGCGCGGGGTTATGCGGTCATCTCCAATGAAATCTTCAAGGTCATTAATGAAGGCTTCGATGCCTTTATCCCGCCCGTCGATCCAAGCGATTACACCACGGTCTTTTATCAATAGCAGGGTACTCACTGTTCTAATTGAAAGCCCAGCCGAGCCAACTGGTCGGCCGGTTGACTCGAGCGATCGACTTTCAGTCTGAAGCGGTCATATTCGAGA
>RCNB010002848.1_pt1 | contig 10468 bp, 10 predicted proteins | sample 2041321 | NCBI WGS metagenome assembly RCNB01 (sample SAMN09708232, study PRJNA481090) | Marine sediment metagenome, whole genome shotgun sequencing project.
CGAGCCGGTATCGAATCCGGCATATCTTGGATCAAAAGATGTTTTGGCTTTGCCCGGTGCACTTGGAAAGGGCTTCGATCCTTTAAAAGTTATGTCTGGGCTTCGATTGTATCGGCCAACTTGCTAACGATCGCTCGAAAACAGTTGGCATAGTAGTAATAATAACAGATTCTATAGGTTAGTCTCCACAGGGAGAAGTATATCTAAAATCAGCAAATTTTAATCTGTGCTCAAGGTGGAAACACATTTGATTCTGACTTCGTGATTTTTGGGACCGGTTTCCCATTTTTATCCTCTTGCTCTATGGCAAATTTGCCGATTTATGGATGGACACTAGATATATTTTATTTCTTCGATTTATTAATGTTATCCAACAACTCCGCAGCTTCTTTCTGCGCTTGGGCGACCTGTTGCGGGGTCATTTCGGAGCTTATTATATCGATATTTTTTTTGGCCTTTTCATTACCCTTTGCAGAGGCAATACTATACCACACATAAGCCTTAACAAAGTTCTTTGGTATGCCTTCACCATGGGAATAAATATAGCCCAAATTTAACTGGGCGCTGGCATTTCCATTTTCAGCAAGCATTTTAGTTTCCTTGAAGCTCATTTCACCCCAAGCGAGGCTAACAAGACAGAAAAGAATGATTGCTATCAGGGCGGTTTTTTTCATTGTGGTTTCCTCCGCCTGCAAATTATTAATAGTCGTTGAACTTACTTGGTAATGATTGGATTACCTTCCTCATCAATTACAATCTCACCATTAGCATCAATTAAATAATTTTGTCTAGACAAAGCAGTTCGTCTTAAAACTCTATTTAGGTATCACACGTTTCACACCAGACGGCATCAACCCAATATATTGTATAGCCATACAAATAAGAAAAGCGTGAAATTTTACCAACAATCCTCGCTTTCTGATTCATAGGTCTGATTGAACAATAATAGCCGTTGTCCGCGGTAACGTTCAACATGAGCGGTTGTCGAAATGCGCCAGCGGTTAGGCAACCCGACTCGATGCTATGGTTAGCTATCCGTTTCACCAACCCAAGATCAGGCGGCTTACGGGTCGAACGGCAGAACAGTTCACCTAACCTGTTCCACACCGGGCGGTGCCCATTTCTGTTCCACGATTTCCACGCCGGGTATGTAAGTTCTCAAGACCAGCAGGAATAGCCCGCTTTTCGTACTCGGTAGCCAGTTGGATTCCTTGCCTGCGCCCGGCGAAATGCTTTGGATGTAGATGGTCAAGCCGCCATCGGTATCATGCTTAAGGCCCTTCGTGCGGTTGCCGATGGAATAACGGTTGATCGGATTTTCGGTCAGGTTGTAGGTCGGATCATACAGGGTGATGGACCAAAATGCCTTAACCTTCGGCAATTGCTCTGGAGGGAAACGGAGTATATAGCGTTTAGCTCCATCCAGTGTTTGCCCCGAAGAGTCAATTGCTGTGTTGAAATATACCGCCTCTGCGGGGTCATTGGCGATGATGCCTCCTAGATTTTGAACCGAGGCACGTAGCAGGAAGTCGTCATGCAGGCCCGCACGGCCAAACGCCTCGGGCGGGATGCTCCAGTTATTGGCCTTTGTACCCATATCGCCGGAGCGAATTACCTCGTTTAACAAGGCGCGGCCATCCACCGCTGCACTCGCGAGCCCACGCTTGGTGCCCTCATCCAGCTTATCGATGTCATGACCGGGGCCAACTCCAACCTTGCCGAAAAGCTCAACCAGCTTGGCGAGACGTGCTTCTGGCGTGTTTTCGGTCATGGCTTTGTTCATGGTTTTCCATTCGGCCAGCGGATCGGTCTTCGGATCGAAAGGTTTCCAAACATCCCGGCTTTCCGGCAGTACCGCGTTCTTCTTGCCCCACAGGCTCAGCGGAGTGAGTGTGTATTGATCCTGCAGACTGTTCACAACGGCCGCATCCGCTTCGTTGTCCACCAACGTCCTTCCCAGGATCAACACGCTTGGAGTCCGCGAAGGCGGCAGGCGTTTCACCCCTGCAGGCAGGTTGCCCTTCCAATCCGGCCCGACGATTGCGAAACTCCCGGCTTTGCTTCCGGTAGTGCGTGTGCCGACATAGGCGAAATTGTCGGAATCCAGACTAGCCATTTCGAAGGTGAAGTAACGGTCGCCCATATCGGGGTGGAAAAGGATGATCGGCTCCTTGCCCACGTCCAGCCAGGCAAATGAATACAGCGTGTCATTATTGGGCGCGCCGCCATCACGGTAGTCGGCGGTAAGCAGAGCCCGGCCGTGGAAGAAGTGATTCAGCGGGGCAAACGGCGTGTTGCTTCCCGGCGGCTTGGGCTGCGTAACCCACGCCCAGCGTATGGTAGGCATATACACATAGGGAAATCCGAATATATAGGCCTGCATGCCGAGCGTGTAGGCATACTGCTCCCGCCAGTCGGCGGGAACAGCCGCTTTGGCTTGTTTGGTCGGCGTTGACTCGGCCTGCGCGATGCTTGATGAGCCGACGGATAACGCCAAAATCGCCGTCAGCAATAACAAGCTGAAGTAGCAAATCTTGTTTCTCTCTTTCATGAAATATATCTCCTTTGCTTGGGATTAGTTGAAGCAAGTGTCGTCAGTTAACAATGATTAGGTTGACCCGAATAAAATACGGAACCCTGGTTTTCTGTCCGTATAGAACCCCTTAGGTAATCCCGGTTCCTACCATTAATGTCTTTGACATCGTCTTCCATGTCCGCAGCCCATGGAGCAAAGACGAAGGAGGAAATTTCATTTAATCCATTACCAGAGGCGAACCCGAACTTGGCAAAGATCTCATCTTTTTCGGTAGGCGTGTAGCTGATCTCCGGTCGGAATACAAACACACCATCCCCATCGTTATCTGTTCCTGCCGAGTCATCAACGTCCTGATATTGATAAACTCCTGCCATGACACCCCCTATGGACAGTTTCTCGTTGATTGCTGCCGCAAAGGCCTGTGAAATCAATACAAGTACGGTTATAATCAGGACGCCTGTAGTTCTAAGCAAAACCATTTTACTTGAAATTCGACTTTCCTTTAAACAGCGTTGATTCTAATAGATAGTATTGATTTTTAAAAATTATGGAAAATCCCATATATTGTGGTTCCCCAAAATCTAAAAGTTGAGATACATTGACCTTATAAAAATATAGTTCTTAAAAATCTCCGGGAAAAGGCACCGGTTACCCGGTGCTCTCCCCACAGATCCGGACGTGCGAGACTACCGCATCCGGTTCCTCGATTCTGATTCTTTTGACCAAATCAGAAACCAATCAGGTACTACCCCGATTGGCGCACAACTATGCTACCCTGAAACCCGTCAATTTGACAGGTTATTAAGCTCTCTACCGAAGTTGCGGTGATACGGTTTATGTTATCATAAAGAAATCAGGCCACTGATAGCTGTTGGTTATTGCAGGTATCGCAGGTTTAGCCAAATGCTACATACGTTGGAGAAATCTGCGATTTTGAGATCTGAAAATATTTAAGATTACCAGAAGATATACGCAATAATTTGCATTTGTGCCAATTCCTCTCAGCGAAATTCAGTCAGTTTCCCTCCCTTTATCACCTGCATCTTCCAGGGAATCTTTAGCAACTGGCTGGCGGCTATCTTTTGATATTATTAACGGAACAGCGCTTTTGATATGCAGATCACGCTGCGGAAACGCGAATTCGATCCCATTGGCATGAAAGCTGTCCCAAACCGCCATAAGAACCTCGTCCTTGACATTGTCAATCCCATTTATGGGATCATCGATCCACGCCCACAATTGCAGATGGACAGAACTATCACCATATTCAATTACAAGGCATTTTGGTTGAGGGATCTTCAAAATACGGTCGATGCTCATGGCTGCGCTTAAGGCGAGGCTTTTTGCCTTATTCAAATTCGACTCATAGGCGATGCCGAACGGTATGTTAAGGCGTATTTGGTTATCGTCGTAAGATAGATTTTCTATTTTTTGCGTTACAAAGGTTTCATTGGGTATGAGCAGTATTGTTCCTTGTCGCGTAGCCACGTGAACATAGTTTAGGTCCAATCGCTTAATCCATCCAAAGCTGCTGTCACCTACGGCTTTCTCAAAAGCGATCACATCTCCCTGCCGGATGGGTTTGCTGATCAGCAGCATTATTCCGCTGATCACATTGGATCCGATTTTCTGAAGTCCAAGACCAATGCCAAGACCGAGCGCTCCTCCGGTGACAGCGATGGCCGCCATATGGATCCCGGCTGCTCCAAGAGAGATCAAAATCACCACAGCCACAGTTGCCGCTTTGATAATTCTTTGGATCAAAATCTGGTCAGAGTAATTCAGTTTGGTGGAAGTCATTAACCATTGAAAAACAAAGCGATTGACTGCGTTCGCTGCTATCCACAACAGAATGAAGACGGTAAATGCTTCGGTCAAATCCCAAACGGAGATGTTAATTTTACCTAATACGATCGTCATGCTGTCAAGCAGCTTAACGGTGGGTTCCCACAATTTGAATATCCGCAAAAATATAACCGCCAGGCAGACCACGTAGACGAAGCGGGACCAGAAAGTACTCTTTATTTGTAAAGATGCCAGCCGAATGACTATCACGGCCATGACCAGGTTGAGGGTCATGTGTAGAAGGTTGGCCGGTATTGTGAATTCTTTGAAAAGAACCTGACAGAACCAAACAAGCAACAGCCAAAAAACATACCTTAGCATAATGGCAAAATTGGCCGGGCTCGATATTAATCGCATGTGGACCGTAACCTTCTCAATCTCTTTTTCAAGGTATTGACGGATCTTTGCTGCGAAAAGCCTGGCGACCAGATAACTAACGCCAATGGCGCCTATCTGCACTAATCCGATAGGATGAGCAAAATCCTCACGGAGCGCTTGAACCAGGGATGTGAAAAATATCGGAACATTATCTGAAAACATGGAATTTGCACCTCTTGTCATTCTGACGATGTCTTTTTAGTTCAATAAGTCTTGGGTTTAGATTTTTCAAAACCTTGGATATCTTCCCAGCGAACAAAATATCAGCAAATACCGATTTATTGAGATAACCTCACGAATTTCAGACTTGTCAAAACTTGTGTTTACTTGTGTTTACTTGCCATAAGCACAAGCTAAATCCAAATTTTACTGATTACATATACCGCATAATTTCCAGTAAAAAGTAAAAATCGTGACGTAGCCAAGCCTGCTCAACTAATGGTTAAATTTCTAAAAATACAGCTTTGCATAAAGCAACAGCCCTGTGTATCTAAATTCAATTTCACCCTTGAAATCAATCCCTGGATAATCTTCTCCATCTGCTTTTATATCAAGATCAAATGTATTGAAACCAAGACCGAATCCTACATGTTTCCAGGGAAGATACTCAATTGCAACACCTGATTCGTAGATCGTACCTGTAAATTCCTTGATCTCCACATAAAAAATCTCGAAATTAGATCTTAAAAACCATTTTGGGGCAATTGCAAAATCCATTCGCAGTCCAAGGGTCGGCAGCGGTGCCGTAAATCTTGCGGTTTCATCAACATTAATAAGCCCGGTGGCGTTCAGCTCAAAATCAATGGGCATGAAATAAAGACCGATTGAAAAAGCAAGGTCCATTCGATCATCTTGAATAAACGAGTAGCTGTATGCGGCCTCATAAATATCAAGGTCAAATTTGGTGGCTACCTGACTACCGGCAGGAATCGTAATTGGATTGTCATTCTCGTCCTTAATCGGAATATCTTGTCCTATCGTTGTATTGCCATCGCGACGAAATGAGAACCATTTAAAATCAAGCTTGTGTCGACGATTATCCGTAAAGCGCCAGGAGGCGTCTATTCTAAATACATTCTCGTTGGTGTCTAACCCAAGGAGGTCTTCAACGTTGACGGTTAGGCCCACTCCCGAACCAAGGCTAAGGTCTGTATTAGTATTTGAAATAAAATACCCTAGATCCAGGCTAAACTTTTCCCAAGGTGTGTCATGGGAAGCCGGATTTCCAGCGATACCCCAGTCAACTTACTTCACCGTGTAGCCGCGACCTTCCATGCACGAACTGAATGCACGGTTATAATTTGAACGATTATGTTCGTAGTTGGCCGCCTGTTGATTTGCCCACTGCTGTTGCGCCAGGTCTTGACGCCTCACCTGATCCCGTCGTCTCATGCCGCCGATCAGTGCGCCTGAAGCTGCACCAATAGCCGCTCCCTTGCCCGCGTCGCCGGCGATGGCGCCGGCTGTAACTCCGACCAGCGCACCGCGACCAGCCCCTCGAACCACACCGCCCTTCGGAGCCCTTGGGGGGGAGGCGGAGCGGTTGCCGTGGGCTGAGCCATGGGATCGAATCCGGTCTGCTGCTTTGCCCAGCCATAACAATCGTATTTGTCCTTATCCTGCTGCTTCTGACTCTGGCCCTTGTTGGGATAGATGAACACATCGGATCCCAAGGTTGGACCTGCAAAAACAAGAGAGGCTATTAATAATAACAACAGTATTTGCATCTTGTTTCTCATTATCATTCTCCTTTCGGGCGTAGCTTCCTTATTAATCGTCCATAAAATTCTACTATTTTTCTAACACCTTGATGCTAATTCCATTAGAACCCTGACTATGGACTTTTTGCGCCTAAAGTTTCCTGTTTTTTATCGCCACTGCCGTTGTTGCGCTCGAGAAATTTTTTGAATTCCCGTGACTCGCGCAGCACCTGGCCTCCCGCAGAGATAAGGCGATCGACCTGCTCATCGTTGAGATTGAAATTCGTGCCGATGTTGTTGAGAAAGTGACGTTCGGCGTCGTCCCGAACCGATTCAAAGCTCACTTCAATAAAGTTAAAAGAGACCGGGTGCTCTGATGTTGAGACCTGTTCCGTCCATTTCTTATACGCGGATCGCACGAGATCGAACGTATCAACACTGTACCGGTCAATCTGGTCCGAACTGGTGCTCCCTATGATCTGAGCCAGTGATGGCGCGGCCCCCTCAAGGGCCCAGTCCGGTTCCTTTCTCGCGCGTGAATTCACCGAGATGATAAGGATCTGGCGAACGTCAGGATGGCCGAACTCATCGAAGGCAAGATGAGGATCACCAATGAGCCTTACCGAGTTGTAGAACGACCGCAATCCGAGATTGTCGGCGATGCCTCCGTCGACCAGGTGTACCCAAGGTCGTTTCTTTTGATCGAGATAGTTCTCGAGATCGCGTGCCTCGAGCTTTCTAGACGTGACCTCCTCATCATTTTTCGCCTCATCCAGCCATGCGGGCGGCTCGTACCCGCAGCTTCCGGCGAAACTCTTGAGGGCGATCGGGGAGAGAACGATCGGCACGGCCGAAGAGGCTGCGACGGCTCGGGACACCGGGTATTGATCAAGGTCGGCGCAGATAAGATCGAAGGCCCATTGGGCGAATGGAAATCGTACCCCGGTGGCAAGGTCTGTGGTGTTGATGACTACGAGCGGGGCGCTCGGTCGGTGAAGATCCGCGAAGGTCGCGTTGCCGAAGAGAATTTTGTCGTAGTACCTGGCTGCAAGGTCGGACTTCCCGTAGCTCGAACTTAGGAGCCGAACCCAATTGATCGGGTTGAGCACTTGACCGATGAGGGCACCCTCAACATTTTTTCTGAGAAAACGTTCCTCGAACTCTTCGAAAATCCGGTCGCCGTAGAGTCCGTAATAAGCAGAGGTGAAGCTTCCACCGGAAACCGAGGAAATCACGTCGATCTCATGCAGTATAGATCGCTGGCCGTTCTCTGTGGTTATTTCGGTGGCAGCGAGCGCTTTGAGGACGCCATAGGAAAAGGTGGCAGCACGGGTTCCTCCCCCTGAAAATGCCACCAAGACCAGCAGTTCGGGAGAGCGGTCGCCCGCGATTCGCTCCCCGAGGCGGTGATACATCTCCGGCGTCCAGCGAGACAATGGCTTGTCAACTGCGGTGAGATTTGCACACCCCGAGATTGCCAGGGCGAGGCACATCACGTACATTGATAAAGTTAAGTTTCGCATTTTGATTTTCCACTTGAATTAACATTTCAGATCAAGGGTTTCCTTTTTTACCTCCAAGAAGCTTATGGTCGATCTCCATTAAAACCCGCTGCTCTAAATATCCGAAGAACGGGTTATATCGAAGGCGCATTAGCTGACTCAACGGCGCGGTCAAAAGATGGGTCTCGCCGCGGGGTTGCAGCCTGCCCAGCGGAAGTCCGTGATAAAAGCTATCAATGTTCTCGTTTGCACCGTAGACCGGGTCGTCGGGAGAAAACGGCACCGCCACGTGGGTCAGAGAGTACACGCCGTGGGGCCACGCCAAGGCCAGGGCGGTGGAATCGATTTCACTCGAGCGGGGCGCCTTGGTTCGCTGGGTCATATGCTCGGAACCCCGGTCAACGTTGGTGATGACCGTAAGCCGGTAGGGCAGATCGGATCGGGCCTCAAGGCGTACGAGCGGGGCTCGGTTTGCTGCTGGAAGAAAGGGCGCAAGCTGATCGAAGCAATTCACGTCGAACACGACAAGTTCGCTCCCCTCGTTCTCGAGTCGGTCGTATAGTCGGTGGATGGTCGCAGACGTGTCCACTGTATCGTCGATCCACGAAAGAAAAGTAAGAACCGTCGGAAAATCGGCAAGTCTGCCGGTGGCGAGGACTTCTTCCACCTGGCGATTCAGTACTTCAGTGATATCATGTGCCTGCTGTGCCGCATTCTTCGGAAACGAGTTATATTTAAAAGGATCGTACTCCGGCTCGATGGAAATCCATTTGAACTTCGCAAAGTAGGGAAGAAAGCTCAGAAGCTTGTGCGAATTCGAAATGAGGGCAAGTGGCGAGATGCCGATCTCCGGTGAGAAGAGCAGCAGCCGGTCCGGACTCGGCAAGCCCGGGTCGGAGAGTGCGTCGAGAGAATACTTGACCGCTAAAGCCCCGCCGTTGGAGTATCCGGCGATCATAAATGGCAGATCCGAGCCGATCCGTTCACGGACATGGCGTGCGCCGATCCGGCTTGCTGCCACCCAGTCCTCCCAGTGCACCTTTGTCAGGGCGCCTGGAATGGTTCCGTGAGCGGGCAGGCGGAGCCCTAAAACGTAGAATCCCCTATCATGAAGGATCTCGCCGATTTTGCGCAGGCTGTAAGGGGAGTCGGTGAGACCGTGCAGCAGCAGTGCACCGCCCTGAATGTGTTCCGGAACAAGCTCAAAAGTCCGGTTCCAGTTGGTCTCCCAGCGTCCGGGATCCTGTGGTCCGCCGGCACGATAGCGACAAAGTTTCAGATCGTCTGTCGGCGCAACACGGTCGTAGACCTTTTTCTTAAGTTCGGAAAAGAGCCGCTCTTCTTGATCCAGGTAATCCTGTAGCGTACTCTTCGGCGTTGCATCACTGGCCGTGAACTCGGCCGATAGCGATGCCGTGTGCCAGATGTTCATCGCCGGCATGTTTCGCGACGTAAAGGCCCAGACAAGCAATACGGTGAAAGCGAGAAGTCCTGTGAGCAGAACAGCACTCACGATCCAGGCAAGGGAACGCTTGATACGGTTCCGGTGACCCTCTGGGGGTACAGAAGATCGAGCGTATCGAGAACCGCTTGTATGCGATTTTGTTTTCATTAGTGGCCCTTCCATCCCAATTGAGAGAAAGTTTAGAATGCTCAACTTCTGGAGTAGTGGAGTGTTGACGTTTTGGATAAAAAACATTCATACTTGAAGTTACATCAGTCCAGTTATCCATCTCCTCTATTTTCCGTAACCTTCTTCATCTATCTTCAACTTTAAACTGTGAACCCTGGCCGCCTAAGGAGCCACCCGTTCGAACCAAGCATGCTCAACCAAAGCACTGCGGTGATCAAGCTGCTTGGCATCCATGCCATCGTTCGGAAGCGATTTCGCGCATCCTGCAAGAAGCGAACCTCCAATGAAGAGCAATCCAAAAGCTTTCAACACAGCGGTAACAGGAATTTTCTTTCCAAATTATTTTTTAAGAATCTCCTCCTGTGTTCCTGATAAGGTTTAGCTAAATTATTGCAGTGAGCAGCCCCGTTCGGGGCTGCCTGTCCGTTCCCTTATCCTATTCGCTCGCCGGGTTGCTGTGCATGGCCATCTCGAGCTTCTTGATGTCTTCTGGCGAGAGCTTTGGCCGGTTGATGGTAAGGGTCAGTTTGTCGAGCTTGCCGGTGAATTTGAACGGCACCTGATAGTCCTTGTCGTCCACCGGTGTGCCGGTATCGGCGCCCACGTCGAAGTTTTCGTCCCACTGCAGTGTCATCGGAATTGTCTTTTCCATCTTCCGCGTCGCGACAACCTTGCCGTCGACCTTGAGTACGCCGGTGCCGCTGCGACCCAGGCCGCTGGGGCTGCCGAACGCGAGCGTGGCGGCACCCAGACCGTCGTACTTGAAGTCGAACTCGAGCGTGTGCTTGCCGGGCGTGAGCACTTCCGGACCTTCCCACCTTAAGCGTTTGAGATCGACCAGATTCCAGAGAAACACCGGCTTTCCCTTCCCCCA
>RCNB010007690.1_pt1 | contig 10466 bp, 8 predicted proteins | sample 2041321 | NCBI WGS metagenome assembly RCNB01 (sample SAMN09708232, study PRJNA481090) | Marine sediment metagenome, whole genome shotgun sequencing project.
TAATCCGAAAAATTTTTAATATTTGCTTGCTTAATTTCTTTATAGTGCAGAACTTGTTAACTTATTCTTTATTGCTTTATTCTAATCGTTTTAATATTGAGGGTGTTTTGGGTTTATGAGTTATTCTTTTAGTCGAACTAAATTAATTGAAAAAATTAAATTTGGGCTGCTTAGCCCAGATGAAATAAGAAAGATGTCTGCTGCTAGAATTATAACAGCAGATACTTATGACGAAGATGGTCTACCAATCCCAAGTGGGCTTATGGATCAACGATTAGGAACTATTGAGCCTGGTCAGAGATGTCAGACCTGTGGAAATCTTGTAAGTAATTGTATGGGGCATTTTGGTCATATAGAATTAGCAAGACCAGTAATTCACGTTGGATACGCGAAGAAAGTCTTAAAAGTGCTAAGAAGTATATGCCCCGAATGCTCAAGATTGATGCTAACGGAAGAGGAAATGGAAGTCTTAAGAGAGGAACAAGCGAAACACCAAAGGATTTTCCTCGAAGCTGATGAAGAGGCAACCAAACTTGTGTTTAAACAAGCAAGAAAAGGTAAAATTTGTCCATACTGTGGAGCGAAAAAGAAGAAAATTGTTATAGAAAAGCCTACTACTTTTTATGAGGAGGAGGAAGCTAAAGGTTCAAGGAGAATTACTCCGATAGAGATTTTAGAACGTCTCACAAGAATGACCGATAACGATCTAAGAATTCTCGGCGTATCTCCTGAAAATGCTAGACTTGAATGGGTTATTTTTACGGTATTGCCAATTCCACCTGTATGTGCGAGACCTTCTATTACGTTAGATAGCGGAATTAGATCCGAAGATGACTTGACTCACAAATTAGTAGATGTTATCCGTATTAATCAAAGGCTAAGAGAAAATATCGATGCTGGTGCTCCTCACTTAATTGTCGAAGATTTGTGGGAATTACTTCAATACCACATCACAACTTATTTTGATAATCAAGTGTCAGGAATTCCTCCGGCACGACATCGCTCTGGGAGAGCGTTAAGGACGCTTACACAAAGATTAAAAGGGAAAGAAGGAAGATTTAGAAGTAATTTAAGCGGGAAAAGAGTTGATTTTTCCGCGCGGTCAGTAATCTCACCAAATCCTTTCATTAGTATTAATGAGGTTGGTGTACCAATTGAAATCGCAAAAATCTTAACTATTCCTACAAATATTAACGATTGGAATATTGAAGAAATGAAACAGCTAGTTTTAAACGGCCCATTTAATCACCCTGGAGCAAATTACATTATTAGAACCGATCGACGAAGAATAGATTTACGTTACGTTAAAAATCGCCAAATAATTTCTGAAATGCTTGCCCCGGGATATACTGTTGAGCGGCATTTAGCTAATGGCGATTTAGTGTTATTCAATCGGCAACCATCCCTTCATAGAATGTCAATTATGGCTCACGAAGTTAAAATCATGGATGGCAGGACTTTTAGATTAAATTTAACAGTTTGTCCTCCTTATAACGCTGATTTTGATGGTGACGAGATGAATTTACATGTCCCACAAAGTGAAGAAGCTCGAACTGAGGCTGAATTACTCCTTAAAGTTCAAAACCATATTTTATCTCCGAGATTTGGAGGTCCAATACTAGGTGGAATTCAAGATTTTATTTCATCCGTTTTCCAATTTACAAGTTTAAATTCATTGTATAATAGAAATGACGCTTTAAAACTGTTATATTTAGGGGATGTTTTTGTTTCTAAACCCAACTTTAGTTTAGATGACATAATTCCTGTACAATCTGATCCTGAACCTTTATATTCGGGAAAACAAATTTTTAGCACGCTTTTTCCAGACGATTTGAATATCAAGGTCAAGTCAAAATTTTGTAAGAAATGTGAAGTATGTTTGGAAGAAGGATGCGAATATGACGCATATGTTGTCATTAAAAATGGTTTACTAATAACTGGAACAATCGACGATAACTCATATGGAGCAATGCAATCTAATAGTATTTTGCAAAGAATAATAAAAGATCATGGAAACGCTCTTGGAAGACAGTTTTTAGATAATTCAACAAGAATGTTATTATATGTTATTCGGCAAAATGGAATGACAATGGGTTTAGATGAAGTTTATGTTCGTGGAGAAGCTTATGACAAAATACAACAAATATTGAAAAATGTTCGCGACGAATCTGACAAATTAATCAAAGGATTTTACGAAAACGATACTACTGTCTTAAAAAGAGCCCCTGGACGTTCAATGCGCGAAACGCTTGAACTTAGAATTCGACAGGTGCTCGCAGAAGCTCGTAATATGGCTATGGATACTGCTGCATACTATATAGGGGACGAAGCTCATTCTGTAATAATGACTAAGTCTGGAGCGAGAGGTAATATTTTAAACTTAGGACAGATGTCTGCTGTCGTTGGTCAACAGGCGATAAGAGGCGAAAGAATAAACAGAGGTTATAGTTCAAGAACTCTTCCACATTTCAAAGTCGAAGATTTAACGCCTCGAGCTCGTGGATTTGTTGAAAGTTCATATAGAAAGGGTTTAAATCCTGAAGAATTCTTTTTCCATGCTATGGGCGGAAGAGAAGGTCTCGTAGATACTGCTGTTCGTACATCTACTAGTGGATACATGCAGAGACGGTTAGTAAATGCTTTGCAAGATATGATAATCGAAAACGATGGAACAGTCAGAAATAGCGATAAAAATATTATTCAATTCTGCTATGGCGATGATGGCATAGATCCGATGCATACAGATCATTCTGATGCAGTAAATCTTGAAGTATTACTGTTAAAAGCTAAAGCACTTGATTTAAATGAAATTCGGGATGAAATTAAGCATACTCCTAAGTCAAAACCTGTAGCGAAAAAATCAGTAGCGAAAAAATCAGTAGCGAAAAAATCAGTAGCGAAAAAATCAGTAGCGAAAAAACCAGTAGCGAAAAAACCAGTAGCGAAAAAACCAGTAGCAAAAAAATCAGTAGCGAAAAAACCAGTAGCAAAAAAACCTTCAACAAAGGATACAGGTAAGAAAGAATCTCCAAAAAAACCTAAAAAAGAAGAAAAAGACCAAGCTCTAAGTGAAGAAGATTTGAGGGAATTATACAACAAAGAGACCGGAAAGAACGCAGAATGGAGAGGAAAACTCACAAAAGGATATCTTGAATGGAAAGAAGAAAAATCAGGATAAATTTATAAAAAATCTTAAGGTCATGAAAAATGGGAAAAGTAACTCAAACAATATTAGATAAAAACTTAAAGGAATTAAAAGAAGATGGTATACCTGAAGACCTTATTTTTAAAATAAGAAATCGCATTAAAGATGAAGTACTAGAAGAAGAACAATTGGAATACCTCTTAAATAAGATTTATGTTAATTATAATAATGCCGTTGTTGAAACGAACGAACCTGTAGGTACAGTCGCCGCTCAAAGTATTGGAGAGCCTGGAACTCAAATGACTCTGAGAACGTTTCATTACGCTGGAGTTGAGGAATTCTCAGTAACTCAAGGCCTTCCTAGACTTATAGAAATCGTCGATGCTCGAAGGTTCCCTAGCACACCTCAACAAACGATATATTTAGAAAAACCATACAATGAAAGCGAAGTAAAGGCAATTGAAGTTCACAAAAGAATTGAACAAATTCGTATAGAACAAATTACACACGATGTAGACTTAGATTTTGTCAATTGGAACATTATAATCAATTTAATTCCCGATATTTGCGAAAAAAAGGGTATTGATATCGATTCAATTCCTGAAATTCTGAAGAGATATAAGAAAAAAGGAACAATCAAACGAGAAGGAAACTCTATAATTATTGATCCTCAAATTGAAGATCTTCAAAACCTTCAGAAACTAAGAGAAAAAATCCTTAAAAAAGTGGTAAAAGGCGTACGAGGGATTAAAAGAGGTTTAATAACCCCAACCGATGATAAAAAGGAATGGGTTATTAAGACGGAAGGAACAAATATGCACGGGGTCGTTCAAATTGAAGGCGTTGATGTTACTCGAACAGTTTCTAACCACATTCATGAAATTGAAAAACTTTATGGTATCGAAGCTGCGAGAAATATGATAATAAAAGAGGCTCAAAAAGTATTAGAACAACAAGGATTAGATGTTGATCAAAGACACTTAATAATTTTGTCTGATTTGATGTGCGTGGGAGGCTCAATCCAATCGATCGGTAGGCATGGAATATCAGGTTCGAAAACAAGTGTGTTTGCTAGAGCAGCTTTCGAAGTGACAGTAAATCAACTATTAGATGCAGAAGAACGCTTGTTAGGTATCCCCGAGAACGTGATCATCGGACAAGTGGTTCCTATGGGTACGGGACGCGTGAAAATCCAATTCGATTTAGACGCTAACCTAAAAATATTGAATAAATTAAGAAAACAATCATAATATGGAACATAACTCTGTAGCACGAATTATAAATCCTCTTAAACACATAAAAATTACGTTTAAATATGACACTAATTTTAAAATCCTTAATAGCAAGAAATAGGAGAACAAGCGATAAAATTTTATATTATTGTGTATTAATATAATTACGGAATTATAGAAATTTAAATCAGATACGATAAGTTAAGACGATGGCACGGAAAAATAAAAAGATAAGCGAATCAATCGATTTATCTCGAAAAAAAGTAAAGGAATTTGATGTTGATACTAATATTAAGGTTGCCTATAAAACCGGAAAAATGATATATGGCAAAACACAAGTCCTAAGGCAAATTAGACAAGATACGTTTAAGATGATTATTATTGCTAATAACTGCCCAGATGAATTAGAAACCCAATTAAAATATTACAACTCTCTTATTGACAACAAAATGTTTATACACAGATACAAAGGTTCTTCGTGGGAATTAGGGTTAGCAATGGGGAAGCCATACATGATTTCGGTCATTGGAATAAACGATTTTGGTGACTCTGACTTAATGACTTTAAAAACTAAAAACAATTAATAACTAAGTGAAGCCTAAATTGATGTTACGAAAAACTATAAAACTTGATAGACAATCGATGGAATTAATATCGCTTTTTAACAATATATCTGGTGCCATTATAAAAGACTGCTTAATTTTTCAATCTCCAGAAAATAATTCTGATATAATAATTTTCTTGGTGAAAAAAGAAGACGTAGGAAAAGCTATCGGGAAAGCTGGGGAACATGTAAAAGATCTTATGACTAAACTTCAAAAGAAAATTGATGTAATCCCCTGGTCAGAAAACCTTGAACAATTCATCCAGTTTATCTTAAACACTACAAAGAATTCAATCCAGCTTCAAAACATAGAAATTAAAGAAAGTAGAAACGAAAAGAAAACCGTTATTATTTCCGTAAGACCTCAAGATCGTGGAAAAGCTATTGGTAAAGAGGGTTCCATGGTAAGAAAGATAAAAGAATTAGTTATTCGACACTTCAATATCGATAATGTTATCATAAATACAAAAAACTAGCTCCCTAATCGCTAAGATTTACTGAATCTTTAAACGGGGTGCGTAAGTCAGATATATAAATATAACTGCATAAAAGATTTAAGCATTCCATAATCTATCTCTGTTTTGTTCGATCTCTTCTACGGTGGTAGGTTTCAAGGGATTAAAAAGGAAAATTCTTTGCCCCATCAACACTTTTTCTTTCAACTTAGCGATGTATTCTTCCTTTGTCAACAATCGCACTTCGATCTAATATTCTAAATTCAAAAATTTTAAGTTCTAAGGAAGATATTAAGGTATATCTCAATAAGAGACATTTCAAAAAAATAAGAATTATCAAAAATTTTATCATGTCGAAACCTAAAGGCTTATACTCGGCAAGAAAACTAAGGAATAACCGAAAAAAGCTTAGATGGAGCAAAACTAAATACAAAAGAAAGAAGCTTAAGTTAAAACAGAAAGTTGATCCTATGGAAGGTGCTCCACAAGCTTTAGGGATCGTACTTCAAAAAGTAGGGAGAGAAAGTAAACAACCTAACTCTGCTATTCGAAAGTGTGTCAGGGTTCAGTTAAAAAAGAATGGAAAAACTATCACTGCTTTTCTTCCAGGAGATGGTGCTCTTAATTTCATTGAAGAACATGATAGAGTACTTGTGGAAGGGATCGGTGGTGCTAAGGGTCGTGCGGTAGGAGATCTTCCTGGTGTAAGATGGCGCGTAGTAATGGTAAACGGTGTAAGTCTACAAGCTCTAATTGCTGGTAAGAAAGAGAAACCAATGAGATAGGTGCAATAACATGAGTAAAGTAAAGAAAGATATTAAACTCTATAATAAGTGGTCATTCCTAAATATTGAAGTTAAAGATTGGACTTTAGAAAAGTATATTAACTTAAGACCGGTCATAATTCCTCATACTGCTGGAAGACATGAACACAAACGATTTTGGAAAACTTCTAAAATATCCATCATCGAACGTTTTGTAAATAGATTACTAGCACCCGGATTTATTGGAGGTAAAATCAAAGGACATAAAAGTTCATATAGCTCAGGAAAGAAGAGTAAACTTTTAGGAAACCTTGAAAATGCATTTACTTTGCTGGAATTAAATACTGGGGAAAATCCTATTCAGGTTTTAATAGATGCGATTTGCAACACTGCACCCAGAGAAGAAGTAACACGTATCGCTATGGGTGGAATCTCATATTCCTCAGCTGTAGATGTTTCACCCCAACGCCGAGTAGACTTAGCTATTAAGTATTTAGTCCAAGCAATAGGCACGAGTTCTCACTCAGGCGAAAGAGCTTTTGCTGAGAACATTTCTAGGGAGTTAGCTTTAGCCGCAAAAGATAATATTGAATCGAGAGCTGTTAAAAGAAAAGACGAAATTGAAAGGATAGCTGTTTCTGCCCGGTAAATCTCTTTTTATAATCAACTCTAACCTTTTTACAATCTGTTTTTTATCTATTTTTTATTGTTTAATATTATTTTTCTTAGTAAATATGATTGAAAAATACTTAAAGTCTAATTTTAGTTTAGAAATATATATAATTTTCTCTTGAAACCAAAAAAAAAAGAAAATATCAATAGGAATATCACCTACATATTATCTAATCTAATTTAAATGTCGAAAAATTCCTAATTCTTATATATTTCTAAAATATAATATTAAGTTAAGTAGAATTAATGATATTGAAGACGACTTAAACTAAAATTGAAATCCGACAAAAATCAAGATATTTTAGAGAAACAACTGAAGATATTAGGTCAAAAAATAAGGATCGATATTTTGAAGAAATTAAGCCTTAGCAGTTATCCTTTACCTTACTCATCGCTTCAGAAGGAAGTATTAGGGAATAATCCAAATGCTATTAATTTTTCATTCCACTTAAAAGCGTTAAAAACTGGCGTTTTAATCGAGTCTTCTGAGAATGGATACATACTAACTACCGTAGGGAAACAAATTTTAAAAAATATTGTGTCCATCGAACAAATTCTTAACGACAAGAATAAAACAATAATGATCAGGACTTCAAAGTATTCGAAAGAACCATTTGATACCAATAAAATCGAAACTTATTTGATTAAAGAAGGCCAAGCTGAAAAATTTCTCGCCAAACAGATAGCTAAAGAAGTTGAAGAGCGTCTATCTAAAACCAATATTGAATACTTAACAGCACCATTAATGAGAGAATATATTAATGCCATTCTATTAGAAAATGGTCAAGAAGAAATTAGACATAAATTAACTAGATTAGGCACACCTCCCTTCGAAGTTTTTAAACACTTCGATGATAATTCAATTAACTCTGAAAAATTCCTCTCAAAATTAGGATCAGATGTATCCGAGCAATTTTTACTCTTAAATCTTCTCCCTAAGAATTTGGCAGACTTGTATTTATCAGGGGAAGTAATTCTTCTAAATCTAAATTATTGGAGTTTACGACCTTTAGGTTTATATGTTGATTCCAATTCAATCCTGGAGCAAATATCCAAGAACAACCCTATCGGTTTCAATAATCTTAATAGTTTAATAGACCAAATTAATCTGATAATAAGTTTCTTCGATAAAATAGCTTTCTTTAAACCATATTTTTCTGAAGATATAATGTTGGGCAATTTTACTGATTCTTTCTTGTTTAATTTTGAATCTAAAAAGGAGTCTTCCCATCTTTTAAGCATCATAGTTTCTCAAATTTTAAAGCTTAGTCATAGAGATTATGATGAAAAATCTCATCTATCATTAGAGTTCTCTCTTTTAAATAAACACAAAGAAGAATTAATCGAAAATTCGCAAGTTCAATTGATAAATACATTATTAAATAAGCTATTTAATCAGATAAGACATAAAAATCACAATACCGGACCTCTGCTGTTACTCGATTACACTACTTTGCATGCTTCTAAAAAATCGTTTGATATTTTGGCAAATTATTTAAAACCTAGTAATTATCGTAATTTTATCTTCTTCGATAAAACTGAATCGAATTTACTCAACTCCTCTCTTATAAATGTACGTAACCAAAATAGTAGCAATTTAAGTAGAAACAGAGTTATTTTGGATAAAATTTTAATTAATTTACAGAAGATTGCTGAAATCTCCTGCCAGAATGATAACTCTTTCTTCGAATATTTACAAGAGAGACTTGATTTTATTTTCGAATTTTTTGAGTATAAAAAAGAATTGATGAATCGAAGGTTTAAATCCTCAAAGCAATGGAAAAGAATAACTTCTGAATTTTTTGAGGTTAAAGATACTAATTGGATCGCCGAATCTCTAAAATCAGTTAGTTTTATCGGCTTCAATGAAGCGGTAAAATCACATTGTGGTATTGAAATTGATAGAACCGATAAAAGTGAGTCCTTTGCTTATGAAGTATTAGAGTTTATGAGTAATATTATTAAAGAAAAGAATCAACAACAAAGTGAGAATTATATATTAACTCAACCCCATTACGGTGGTTATCTACATGATATATACCATAATAATCAATCCGAATTGGGTAACAAATCTAACCCATATAGTACTTGTATGGTTAGAGAGGATTCAAAACTATCAATCAAGAGTAAAATTGACTTATATAAGAAATTTGAGAAATATCTTGGTGGAGGGAGTGTTTTTACCCTCGGTGTGAATAAAGAATCTGTCGAAGAACAAATAAATAGTCTACTAAATACAAAATTAAACGCATTTCAACTAAAATTATAGCTAAAATCATTTAGTTTGACAATAGTTCAGCCAAAATCGCCTTTCTCATAGGAATACCATAGTACGCTTGTTTAAAGTAAATAGACTTAGGAGAATCGTCAATTTCGGTTGAAATCTCTTTGATCCTTGGTAAAGGGTGCATTATTTTAAAATTGTCCTTAGTTTCTGCCATATCCTTTTTAGTGAAAACATAGAAATCTTTGACTCGATCGTATTCTTCAACATCGGCAAATCTTTCTTTCTGTATTCTGGTAACATAGAGAATGTCTAGAATATTTAGTATATCTCGATACTTCTCGATCTCTTTATATTTAACTTGTCTGTGTTGTAAGTAATCCTTGTCCCTTTTTCTGAGCATCAAATCTTTAGGACTTATGAAGTAAATATTAGCTTCGAAGTTCGAAAGTAATATAGATAACGAATGAACAGTTCTTCCATATTTCAAATCCCCCATTATCCCAATATTCAATCCGTCCAACTTGTGACCCTCTTGTGTTATAGTTAATAAATCTAATAAAGCTTGTGTTGGATGTTCTCCACTTCCAGATCCTGCATTTATTATCGGAATTTTAGCGAATTTTGCAGCTAATCTAGCCGCGCCTTCTAAATTATGCCTAATAACTATGCAATCACTGTAATTTTCTACGGTGCGAATAGTATCTGCGATACTCTCACCTTTCTTTGTAGATGAAACATCACCCGTATGAAAACCAATTACATTCCCTCCTAAGCGATACATTGCTGATTCGAAACTTAAACGGGTTCTTGTAGATGGTTCAAAAAATAAAGTTGCTAATATTTTCCCTTTTAACACATCAGTTTTTTTACTATTATGAACCATTTCTTTGCCCTTTTGGAGAATGTAATCTATATCTTCTCGCGAAAAATCTTTCGCAGTTATAATTCCTTCTTTAAATTTCTCTTTGAATGACATAATTCTAAACGAAAGTTTTAATAAAATTATAGTAATACCATTTAAAATATTTTTTATTTACCTTTGGATTTTCATCAAAGAATAAACCAGAACTAATAAAATTTAAAATTTATAAATAATTAATAACTTTAAATTGAAATTTGAAGTTGCTTGAAAAATGAAATACCCGCGTTCAATAAATCGTTATTGTCCAACTTGTAGATCTCACAAAATACACAATGTCGCCCTGTATAAGAAAGGAAAAGAGCGATGGCTCAATCAAGGTAGAAGACGTGTAGAAAGAAAAAAGAGGGGTTACGGTAGTTCACCAAAGGAAATCTTTCATAAGAATGCAAAAGTAAACAAAAGATCCCTGCCAGTATTAGAGTGTTCAGAATGCGGAAAGAAACAG
>RCNB010002849.1_pt1 | contig 10465 bp, 9 predicted proteins | sample 2041321 | NCBI WGS metagenome assembly RCNB01 (sample SAMN09708232, study PRJNA481090) | Marine sediment metagenome, whole genome shotgun sequencing project.
ACCCATTCCTGCAGGCCTGGCCCTATGTAGTCGGCGGCAGGCCGAATAAGTTTGTTGTTAGAACGTTGTTCCATGATGTGCGCAGCCCAACCGGTGATGCGTGAGCAGACGAAGATGGGTGTGAACAAGTAGGTCGGAATACCCATGAAGTGGTACACGCTCGCCGCGAAAAAATCGGCATTGGCAAAAAGCTTCTTTTCATCCCACATGACTTTCTCGACGGCCTCCGATACCGGGTACAGCAGCGTGTTGCCGACGTCGTCGGCAAGGGTCTTCGACATGGCTTTATTGACGGTGTTACGCGGGTCCGAGGTCGTGTAAACGCGATGCCCGAATCCCATAATTAGATCTTTGTCGGCCAGCATTTGCAGGACGCCAGCGGTCGCTGCTTCGGGTGAATCGAACTTTGAAATCAACGCCATCGCAGCTTCATTCGCACCACCATGGAGGGCGCCACGCAGCGCGCCGATTGCACCAGTGACAGCTGAGTGCATATCGGAAAGCGTGCCTGTAATAACTCGTCCTGTGAAGGTTGAGGCATTGAACTCGTGTTCGGCATACAGGATGAGGGTGGTGTCCAGTGATTTACGATGCAGCTCTGATGGCGCCTTGTCGTGCAGCATGTGTAAAAAATGACCGGCCACACTGTCGTCATCTGTTTCGGTGTTGATGCGCACGCCATCAGCGTGATAACGATGCCAATACAAGAGCATCGAGGGCAGGCAAGCCAACAGGCGATCGGCAACGTCAGCCTGATTTGAAAAATCACCTTCGGGTTCGATGTTGCCGAGGAAAGAAACGCCGGTACGCAATACATCCATCGGGTGTGCGTCGGCAGGAATCATCTCCAGGACGGTTGCCAGTGCGTCCGGAAGACCGCGGTTGGCTTTTATCTTCTCGATGTAACGGGTGAGCTCAGCTTGTGTGGGCAGATGTCCGTGCAATAACAGGTACGCAACCTCTTCAAAGCTCGCGTTCTCGCTCAGATCGTAAATGTCGTAGCCGCGGTAGGTCAGGCCCGCGCCTTCCTGTCCTACGGTGCATATTGCGGTGGCGCCTGCTGTTACGCCGGCGAGACCACCTGTTTTCTTTTTATCTGCCATTATCTTCTCCTGCCCTTTGCCTATTCTTTTCCTGTGTCTAGACCTTTATCCGCGAACATTGCATCCAGCTTGTCTTCGTACTCCTGATAACCGAGAACGTCGTATAACTCTGTTCGCGTTTGCATGTCATCGATCGATGCTTGCTGCGTGCCGTCGGCACGCAAGGTTTCGTAAACATCGAGCGCTGCCTTCGACATCGCACGAAATGCGCTCAATGGATACAGCGTCATGCTGACACCCACCTCGGCAAGTTCGTCGGTTGTAAACAACGGCGTTTTTCCGAACTCGGTAAGATTCGCAAGCACCGGCACTTTGATCACATCGGTAAACTGCTTGTACTCATCCAGTGTTGTCAGTGCTTCGGCGAAAATCATATCGGCGCCCGCTTCGACATAGGCCGCTGCTCGATCCAATGCGGCCTGTTGGCCTTCGACCGCGTGGGCGTCAGTGCGCGCCATGATAATGAAGTCAGTATCGCCCCGACCGTCCACTGCAGCCGTTATTCGATCGCACATTTCGCGGCTTTCGACGAGCGCCTTTCCGGGGCGGTGGCCGCAACGTTTAGCGGCGACCTGATCCTCGAAGTGACAACCTGCAGCTCCGGCACGCCGCATCTCAGTGACCGTACGGGCAATCATAAAGGCTCCGCCCCAGCCGGTATCAGCGTCGACCAGTAGCGGCAGATCGGTGGCGTTCGTGATGCGCCGAATGTCTTCGCACACATCGTTCAGCGTGGTCATGGCGAGATCGGGCAGGCCGTAAGACGCGTTCGCAACGCCAGCTCCGGATAAATAGATAGCCCTGAAGCCAGCCTTTTCGGCCAGCATTGCCGTGTACGCGTTCACTGCGCCAACGATTTGTAGCGGTCGCTCTGCTGCAAGCGCCGCTCTGAAGTTTGCCGCTGCGCTCATGCGTTGCGCCCTCTTAAGTGGTTTCAGACGAAATTTTAATCGCGATTAAAATAACGGGGAGCCGATTCTAAACTACGCGAGGGTCGTTTCCCAAATCGTGCAATCGGTCAACTTTAGAGAATGCCGGCTCGCTTAATCGCCAAATAGCGATTTGTAATCGCCGACGGCAGCTCGTCGCTCAAACAGTCCTCAACCATCACTCCCATCGCTCGCAATGAATCCTGGGCCTCGCGGCGGGATTCCAGATAGGAAAGTGTCGATGCGTAGGTCAACGCGTCGTCGAACGAATGCACGTCTTCATTAACGACGTCGTCCAGCACCCGCTCCCGCAGGCTGGCCAACATCACGAGATGCCTGCGGCCCAAAAGATCAATCGCTATCTTTAGGTCCTCGGTATCTTCTTCCCTGACATTGGTTAGCAATATAACGAGCGACCTGCGTCGTTGCAGCACCGTAAACTCGGTTGCGGCGCGAATATAGTCGATCTCTTCCAGCTGCGGCTGAACATCGTAGACGTGGTTCAGGAGACCATTGACGGTGCTCATTCCCTTTTTCGGCGGCAACCATGATCGCGAACTTCCCATGGTCATCACACCAGCGGCGTCGCCTTGTCGAAGCGCAACATAGCTGAGCAGAAACATCGCGTTCAGCGCCTGATCGAAGTGGCTCAGCTCAGCGTCCTTGGCGAGCATCCGACGGCCCGTATCGAGCATGAAAACAATTTGCTGGTCGCGTTCGTCCTGATACTCGCGAGCAATAGGTCGCTTTAGACGCGCCGTCGCCTTCCAGTCAATCGCTCTCATGCTGTCGCCTTCGCGATAGTCGCGAAGTTGGTGAAACTCTGTGCCTTCGCCACGGCGTCGACGCAGACGTAAGCCTGCCAGCGACAGATTACTACTGACCTCATAGGCGAGCAGCTTCGATATCGTTGCGTAGTTCGGGTAAACGCGCACCTCGGCTTTCGCTGGCGCGAACACGCGCCGCCACCATAAACGTGCCGGGGACGCGATGCGTGCTTCGAGCTTATCGAACTCAAACAGACCGCGACGCGTTGCTCTTACTCTATATTCGAAGCTTGCGTATCGGCCGCCCTCGACCCGAATCTCGCGTGGCAAATCTTCAATAAGAAAGTCTTGTGGAAGATGATCAATCACTCGCAGCGTACGCGGCCGCGTACTAAGGTCGTTACTCACTGTAATTTCAATTGGCGTCCACGTAGCCAATGACAGCGATGCAGGCGCTTTGCGAATGAGGTCTGGCTTTGCAGACATAAGGGCAAGCATCGCATCGATGAACGCGATCACCGCTATCACGATCAGGCAAATTAGCCAGGCGGAATGCAGGGACGGCTCAAAGGCCGCCAGCAACGCCAGACAGACAAGAAGTCCGGCTAAGGTCAGCATGGTACGACTTGGAATCACTGACGCGGGGCTTCTACATTCTTGAGTAGTTCCAGGAGAACATCATCCGGGCGATAAGCCTCGATTTCGAGCTCCGGCGCAAGTGCTATGCGATGGCGCAACGCCGGAACAGCAACCTTTCGTATATCGTCCGGCGTAACAAAGTCTCTGCCCTCGGCAATAGCGGCCGCACGAGCAGCACGAATAATTGAAATTGATCCGCGTGGGCCCGCGCCGAGACGAATGCCGGAGGCTTGACGCGTTTCTCTGACGATTCGTACCGCATAGTCGATTACGGCAGGATCGAGGCGTGCTTTCGCAACGGTGTGCTGCATGGCGACAAGCTGTTCAACGCTGATAACTACGCCAACGCCACTGACATCCAAGCCGTCTCCCACCTTGTCACCGACAACCGAGGACACGATCTTCACTTCTGAGTCATGGTCTGGATATTCGATTTGCACCTTTAGCAAGAAGCGATCGAGCTGTGCTTCAGGCAGCGGATAGGTTCCCTCATGCTCCACCGGATTCTGTGTCGCGATGGCCATGAATGGCTCGCTCACCGGCACTGACCTTCCCTCGATCGTCACCTGACGCTCCTGCATGACTTCAAGCAGCGCGGATTGTGTTTTCGCTGGCGCGCGATTAATTTCGTCTGCCAGCAGAAGGTTCGCAAATACAGGGCCGCGGCGAATACGAAACGTCTCTGTTTTGGAGTCGAATACAGAATGCCCACTCACGTCACTTGGCATCAGGTCTGGCGTAAACTGTATACGCGAGAACTTGCCTGAAACGGCCTTGGATAAGGACTTCGCTAGCAAGGTCTTGCCAAGACCGGGCACACCCTCGAGCATGACGTGCCCACCAGCAAGCAACGCAATTACCAGTTCGTCGATAACCTCAAGCTGACCGACAAATGCTTTGGCAACTTCTGTCCGCAGGCGCGTAATGACCTCCTGTATTGCCGTTAGGTCTACTGAAGTTTCAGTCATAGCCTCTTCCTTAGTTGCTGCAATCGTTGTATTTGCTGAGTGAATTCTCTGTGGCTACTCACGTCCGTAGCGCTAATAGTATCGAGCACAAACTGTGGCGATTGGCCGGTGATTCGTGCGATCAGCTGCGCCTGCTCCTGGCGTGACTTTCGACCAATGCCGACCGCTGTTCTTTCCGCCGAACGTATTACCGCTTGGGTGCTCGCTAAGCGCAAATGCTTGGCGCCATGCTTCTTCCACATGAAGCGGCCGGCAGCAGACATATGTTCGATGATCGAGCGTCGCCCCTCGATATGAGTTCCACGCCGTGGCCCAAATCGCGGTATCACCGACCAGAGCCACAGCACTAGCAGCAGGGCTGCACTGAGCACAACCGCGGGAGCCGCGGCCCAGATCAGAGCCCACAGAGGCGCGAATTCCGTGCTGTAGATGAACCACACCTGACCTGAATCGAACTGTCCCGCCACGACATCCAGCAGCAGCCGGGCATGGTCAGCGTCTCGAAGTTCCGCCTTGGTGAAGAAGTACTGGCTCGATACGACGGTCACAACACCATTCCCATGCTCTCGTCGCATCACGATTGCGCCGAGATCGTCAGAGACCGTTGTTGCGCCGTCGTCTTCATACAGGTCGGCTATTCGGTATCGGGCCAAGTGCAAATTTACCTGATAGTCATAGTCTTCTTCATCCTCGTCACCTGCCGCTTCTTCGTCTTTCTGTTCCTCTTCGCCCTCGACGTCGTAAAATGAGAACCCCAAAGTGGCGAGGTAGTCTTCGACCTCATAGGTCAGATCCGGCGGTGGCAAAAGTATCAGGTGGCCGCCATTTTCAACCCACTCGGTGAGGAGGGCACTTTCTTCTTCGCTTGAGAACGCCGCAGACAACTGGGTAACAATAGTGTCTGCCGAGTCCGGCAACCATTGCGATGGTTTGAGCGTCGCCTGACTATCGGCGTCGATACCGAGTTCTTCCAACAATAGTTCCGCGGCAAAAAGATCGTTGAAGCGCGCCTCCCCCTGCCAACCGACATACTCGGATCTCGGCACGCGTTCGTAATTACTGATTGCCCATGACCCGATCAAGACCGCAACCAGAACTATCAAAAGTATGCCCGCGTTTCTGGTCATCATTTGTCACCGTAAATCGTTGGCCACGTATCGCATAATGCTGCAATATTTTCGGCCGGCACCTCGCGGCCACTGTACGCACACCAGATCCAGGCTGTTGCAACCTCATCGAAGAACCTCGCATGACTCGTATCCGCAGCCTGATCCTGAACGGCGGTAACGCAGGCGCCTTCCGTCGCACTGCGCGGGATACGGATTCCGTGATCACTCACAGCACGAAACACGGCGGCCCTATACATAAGACTCAACGCTTCGCGAACCGCCCCCGATTGCCACAAGCTCATCACAGCCGCAGGAATGTCCGCGGGCAAGTCTTCAGCACGAACCTCACCACCGGCCAGAAGAACCCGTTGCTCGGATCCTTTTTGTTTCTGGATTCGACTCAAGTACGGCAGCCATCGTTGCCGGGTCGCGACAAGAAAGATCAGGAATATTCCAATGCCTAACCACAAACCAATTTCGGCAATGATTCCCACAAACGCGCCAATGCCGCGCAACAGACCAGAACTCGTTCTGTCGCGCTTCTCGCTCGGCTCGATGGGTGCCCAGCGCGTTGTCTCTCTTGATGTATTTAGCTCATCCCTTGCGTAGATCGTGTCGACCGCAGGAACAATCTCCTCGTCAGTCCAATATCCCGCGACAGACGCCTCATCGTCCGCTCGTACTGAAGTAGGCGACAGTAATAACGGCGCGCACAGAACAAGAACGATCGCGGCCGCGGCCGTAGCTCCAGCCTGCCGCCGCAGTACCATGCGCCGGAACGCAACCTCTACATCCCAGGCCTCCAGCTCAGTCCGCCGGTTGATGTACAAACCGAAACCGCAGCCGACGAACCACGGATGCAACACAGACTGCGCGGCATAGGTCAACAACAGCGCCAGCAGTGCCGAAACCCTGCTGTCGCTCGCCCAAAACTGGTCCAGCCAGGTAATGCCGACCGAGTCGTGATACTCCAGCGGCACAAGCAGATAAACGAACAGAACGATCCCAAGATAGAGCGACAGGAAAAGGTGCTGGTAGGCAGTCGACACCCCAACGCCGTAATTGTAAATGCCGTGATTCAGTACCGCCGAGCGCTCGCGTCTTTTGCTGCCGCTTAGGCCCTCCAGTTGCACCACAGGTAACGCGATCGAGCGGGCGAAATGAAAACGATACGGCGTCAACCAAAACAACTTGTTGCGCCACGCCAATCCCGGCGCGGCCTTCAATGCCGCACGGTGATCGGTGTCTTCGCCAAACAGTCGCCGCGAAATAATGTGCAGTATCGGCCCGTCGGTTATCGGCTCCAACCACCAGTAGACGATAAATACCCACGTATAAGAAGCGCCGAGATAGATCGCGAGAAGTGCCAAGCCGATTAGTGGCAGGGTGAGCGCGAACCAGGTTTTGTAAATTTCGACCGCGTCACGTCGAATCAATCGCGCGCCCAGATCAGCTGCCTCCCAAGCGCCTCGTGGTCGAAGTTCGGCGGTGACCTGCTCAAGATTCATCGCGGCCTACCAGGGAAAAATACAAACCAAGCACGGCCCAAAGAGAGATACCGATGGATACTTTGGTGGTGAACGACGGCCATGTGGTCGACGACCAAAAAGCTTCAACAAAGGCCGCAGCGAGCAACATAATCGTACCGCCATAGATGAGCGGCAAGGCCTCGTGAGCGCGCTCTCGTATTGCGTCCCAGCGTCGCAGCTGCTGCGGGGCCACGGCTCCGGCGCCTATCATCAAGCCGGCAGCTCCGAATATGGTTATCGCTGTGAGTTCCAGCGCGCTGTGTCCTGCAACAAAGGACCAAAATGTTGATGAATATCCAGCAACCGTGAGGTGTGTAGCGACCGCGCCGAAGAACAAGCCGTTGAAGGCGAGAAAGAAAAGACTTCCTATGCCGAACAGCAGTCCGGCCGCAAAGGTGCGAAAACCAATGCCTATGTTGTTATAAATATAGTAGCCGAACATTTGTAGATCATCATCGGATTGGCGCTCACGCCCCAGCGAGCTGTTTGACGGGTCGTACATGCTTTCCATACCCGCAACATCGCTTGGCTCAAGTAACGAGTAGATAACCTCCGGATGGACATAGACCGCCAATGCCATCAATAAAGCCGGCAGGTAAAAGACACTTGTTGCAGCAAGTATGAACCTCCACTGACGGCGAACAGCTTGCGGAAAACCGCTTAATACGAAACCAACAATCGACTCCCAAACCGCTGTTCGACTACGATACAAATGCTGGTGTCCATCGAGTGCAAGTTGATTCAGGTACTGCTGCAGTCCAATGCCGTAGCGACGAGTTCTTGCGACCGCGAGATGGTGACATATGAGTCGATAGGTGCGCGGAAACTGTCGGCCAATGAGCTCTTCTTCCTCTGGAATTCGAGCAGCCGTCCTAACGGTGGCGAGCGTAGCGGTCCAATGTTCGAAACGTTTCCAGGTTTCCCTGTGCCGAGCTTCGAACGCCTCTTGTCTCAACGCAATCGCCCGCTGCCAACAAGCCAGTTGGCATAGGCGCTCAATTTAGCGGCATCAATATCGCCGAGTACCGGTTGCAGCGTGCTGGCCAACTCATCGGCGCGATCATGACTCAGCTGTGTTGCACGCTCACCAAAGGTGACGATCGCTTGTTGCTCCGCAAGTGTAATCGGAATCGGCAGCGCTTCGGCCTCAACCTCCACAACTGATGCCTTACGCTCTTTTTGCGGCTCGTAGATTACGATTGTTCCTGCTGCCAAATCACCCAGTCTTTGAAAGTTTCCGGTCAGCATCACGCTCACGCAACCGAACGCATAGCAGCCTGGCAGCACGTCAATCACGCGAATGAGGTTTCGTATCAGTGATTCGCTCCAACCCACCGGCGTACCCTTTACGCTCACTACCCGCAGGCCGACTGCCTTTTTTCCAGGCGTCGAGCCGTGTGCGAAAACCTCAAACAGGACGTTGTAGAACCACAAGGAGGCGAACAGCAAGATCAAATACGCGCCTTCCCCGGCGCTTTGCAAATACGCGAGAACAGCGCCAACGATCGACAGTGCGATTGTCTTTATGGCGGCATCGATCAGCCATGCGAGCGCCCTTGATGCCAAACCTGCGACCGGCAGTCGCAGCTCGACACCCTCCGGGGTGGAAACGTTAAAGGTCGTGTCTAACAGCAAGAGTACACAAGCCTACTCGGTTCATCTGTTCGGTCAGCATACTATGAAGCGTGAGGTCGTCGAAGCAAAAGCTTGCTGATTCATGCTAAGTTTCAGTTCGATACTCGAGTTGCGGAGATGTCACATTGGAAGAGTCTATTTATGCACCACCGGAGGCCGATGTCGGCGATGCGCCAAGCGACGAGCCAACTTACTATGTTGTAGGAATGCGAAAGTTCTATTTGTTATCGGTATTCACCGCCAACTTATACTTCGTTTATTGGTTTTATCGCAACTGGCTCGGCATTAAGCGCAGAGATCGCAGTAACATCTGGCCGGCACCTCGAGGTCTTTTCTATATCTTCTTCACGCACTCGCTGTTCAGAGACGTCGATAATAAGCTGAAGAGTGACGACCATCATTTCGAGTGGCGCCCGGGTAGCTTGGCGACGCTGTTTGTTGTCGTTTTGATCCTGGCCAGTGCAATGGGCAACCTCTCTGAGGCCGGAATTGGGTCGCCAATATCTGACATCCTTAATGTGGTGCTATACACAATAACGCCGCTGCTGCTGTTTACGGCCCAACGTGCCATCAATCTGGTCAGCGGAGATCCCGACGGCTCGACAAATCAGGGCTTGTCGGTCGTCAATTGGGTCTGGATGGTGCTTGGCGCTCTATTGTGGTTGCTATTGCTATTCGGCCTATACGCCGTCTTGTTTGCGCCGGAGTTGCTCGCTGAATAAGGTCGCAGCGGCAGTCACTTAGTTTATTTCGACAACAATCCTCCCCGTGACTTTGCCGTCGATGTAAGCCTGAAATTGGCCAGCAAGCTCATCAAAAGCAACGGTCGTGTGGCCGATCTTGTCCAAATGCTGCGGATGCAGGTCGCCGCCGATTCGCGACCAGACCCGAAGTCGCAGCTCGCGTGGGGTATCAACAGAGTTGATTCCCAGCAAACAGACTGCACGCAGGATAAACGGTAGCACCGTGGTTTCGAGTTTGTAGCCCGCGGCTAAGCCAACGCTTGCTATGTTGCCACCGTAGTCGACGGTTCGGGTCAGCCAGGTCAGATGCTCGCCGCCGAGACTATCGATCGCGCCGGCCCATTGCGCCTTTTCCATCGGCCGCTTGCCGAAATCCATGTCGTCCCGCAGTAAGACGCGGCTAGCGCCGATGCTCTTTAGATAATCCACACCATCCGCCTTGCCGGTTACCGCCACAACCTCATAACCACGCCCACTGAGCATGTCGATGGCAACGCTGCCCACGCCACCGGTCGCTCCGTTTACAACGATCGGGCCGTTTTCTGGCAGCTGACCATTTTGTTCCATGCGATGAATCGCGAGCGCTGCGGTGTAACCCGCCGTACCCAGTTGCATTGTTTCGGCAGCGGTCATTCCCTCGGGAATCGGAACCAGGCTTTCGCTATCAATGCGCGCATACTCAGCATAACCACCGTCAATCGTTTCACTGAGACCACAGCCATTGACGAGCACAGCATCGCCTGGCTGAAAATCTTCATCGTCACTAGTAACGACCGTACCGGCGAGATCTATGCCGCCAACTAAAGGATAGCGCCGAAGTATTTTCCCAGCACCGGTCGCCGCCAACGCATCTTTATAGTTAATCGTTGAATGACTCACTTTTATGACGACATTGCCTGGCGTCAAATCGAAGATAGACAACTCTTCAAACCCGGCGACGATTTTTCCGTCCTGTTCGTTTATTCGAAACGCGCGAAATTTATCCATGTTTGTCCAGCCAGACCTCTATGCCTTGTGTGTTTAAGTTTACGTCAAAACTTAGA
>RCNB010002850.1_pt1 | contig 10463 bp, 8 predicted proteins | sample 2041321 | NCBI WGS metagenome assembly RCNB01 (sample SAMN09708232, study PRJNA481090) | Marine sediment metagenome, whole genome shotgun sequencing project.
CAGCGGCTGGTCGCGAAGTCGTCGTACTCGAGGAAGGGCGCGACGTCACCGCACGGGAGCGCACGCAGCGCGACAGCGAGATGTACGACCAGCTCTACATGGATCGGGGTGGTCGCGCCTCGCACGACCTCTCGATCAGCGTGTTGCAGGGCAGAGTGCTTGGTGGTGGTGGTGTGATCAACACCTGCGACGTGGTTCCCATCCCCGAAGGCGTGCTTCACCATTGGTCGACCAAATTCGGGCTCGAAGACTACGCGCCGGATCAGTTCAAGCGATTCACTGAGGAGGCGCTCGTCGACCTCTCGGCGAGTCGCATCCCCGAGAGCTTGGTCAACGCGTCCAACAACAAGCTCCGTCAGGGGGCCGAAGGGCTCGGGCTGCGTGGCGAAGTGATGATGCACAACCGCGTGGGTTGCCTCGGGCTCGGAACCTGCATGCTTGGTTGTCCGGTTCACGCCAAGCGGAACCCACGCATGGTTGCGCTTCCCAAGGCTATCGAGGCCGGTGCGCGAATCTACACACGCACGAGAGCCGTCAAGATCGACAAGGCCAATCAAGAGCTCAAGGAAGTGACGGTCCACACGCTCGATCCCGGCGGCTATCGCGAGCAAGGGCAGTTCAAGGTACGTGCGAAGGTCGTCATCGTCGCCGCCAACGCCATCGCGTCGGCGCAGTTGCTGCTGCGTTCCGGCGTCGGGAACGCGCACGTGGGGCAGAACCTCACGCTTCAGCCGCAGCTATCGATCATCGGCCTGTTCGACGAGCGGATTGCAGCGTTCGATGGCATCCCGCAGTCCTACGCAGTGACCGAGTTCGAGGAAGAAGACAACGCCGAGTTCGGGCTTTGGGGCTTTCGCATCGAAGGGATCATGGGTACGCCTGGGCTCGTGTCGAGCATGCTGCCGTTCGCGGGCGCACCTGGGATGGAGGGCATGTCCCAGTACGACCAGATGGCACCCTCACTCTTGTTGGCCCCCGACGCGCCGTCCGGCCAAGTCGAGGTCTCCCGTGATGGGAGGCTTACGATTCGCTACGAGCAGCGCCCCGACCACAAAGCGCGACTGCGACTCGCCGTCGAAGCGGCCGCCAAAGCCTATCTAGAAGCCGGAGCACGCGAAGTCCTGGTACCCACAGCACCGCCGCTCGTCATTCGTTCGGCTAGCGAAGCGAAGAAGGGGCAAGAGCTGACGTTTGCTCCCGCGACCGCTCCGATGATCAGCGCTCACCAACAAGGCACCGTCCGCTTCGCCGCATCGGAGCATGATGGCGGCGCCGATCTGAACGGCCAGGTGTACGGCACGCGCGACGTGTACGTCTTCGACTCGTCCGGCTTCCCGACCAGCGCCGCGAGCCACATCATGACCCCCATCATCGCCTCATCGCGAATGCTAACCAGCAAACTCCTCACCCGAATCTAGCTGGGGACTGCCCCGTTCTTGCTACCGACGCACGCAGCGTCCACACCAAAATTAACCCCACCAAAAAGGGGACTGTCCCCTTTTTCTTTTTACTCTTCTTCGATTTGGATGGATTGGGTGGGGCACATCATGCAGGCGTCGCGAACTTTGACTTCGAGGTCGGGGGGGACTTCGTAGGTTTGGATTTGAAGGCTTCCGTCTTCGGCGAAGGAGAAGACCTCGGGTGCTTCTTCGACGCAAACGCCGTAGTGGTTGCACGTTGCTGGGTTGTACATGAGTTTCATCGGATGATTCTCACTTAGGGCTTGCTCAGCAGCTCTCGTTCCTCGTGCTCCATGTCGTCTCGGATCGCCCGCGACAGCTCGCGTACGCCCGTGATCAAATTGGAGCCCACCGCGGTTTCGTCCAGCTCACGGATCACACTGTCGAAGATGTCTCGCTGCGCCTGGTGCTCGAGATGCATGCCTTTGACCATCTCGTCGACCTTGCCAGCATCGGCCAGCGACGGAAGCTGATACTCCTCGTAGTGAAGATGCTTGAGCAGTACCTCGCCAAGCCCCAGAAGCTCTTCGCGCAGGGCGACCACCGATTTGGTGTCGTCCCCAACGCGTTCGCTCAGGGCCTCGACGCGCGCGAGCAGCGCAGAGATCTGTGCGTGCTCGCTTCGAATGCGTGTTCGGATCTCGTCCGGTGTCGCCGGGCTCTGTGTATCGGAACTTGTGTCCATCTATGCTGCGGCAAGTCGCTTGCGACGCTCGGCCAGCGTGAGCGGCTTGCGCACCTCCTTGACCCCATCATACTCGTCTTGAGCCTCCTTGTGATACCACTCCGGGTAGAAGTTCTCGCACCACTTGCGGAATTCGGCGACCGGTCCGTCGCCGTCGCACAGCATCGGCTGCTTGGAAAACACCTTGTTTTCCCAGATTGGAGCGTCCTCTTCGAGTTGCCGAGCGACTTCCTTGGTGAAGGCTCTGCCGACGCCCTTCGTGATGTCTGCGCCGCCGATCTTCTTCACCGTAAAGGAGAAGCGGACGTCGCAGTACTCGTCATCGATGGGTGTAACCGACGCCATGTTGGTCGTCTCGACGATGCCTCGGAAGCGGCTCAGCGAGAAACCGAAACCGTGGACGTCCACGTCTAGCTCGCCGGTCACGTCGCCCTGTGGGGTCTCCATCGCGGTGTCCGTGACCATGTGGATATGCGGGTAATCGAGCTCGATGGTGTGCGGCTGCGGCACAATGTTCATACCGTGGACGTAGCGAAAGTGCGCCTTGTCGACGACGTTCTCGCACATGTCTTGGTTGTGGGTTCGCAGCTTCCAATGCTGTTTCCAATAGGGCGTCCACTCATCGTTGTTCCATTCGGTGATCTCGGGAATCTCCCAGGATGGCTCCTTCCCCTCGATGTCGTGCCACACCATGATGAGGCCGTTGACTTCGTGCACCGGCCACGCGGTGATGTTCGCCTTGCGAGGCAGATGCTGCGCGTACGGCACCTCCGTGCATTTGCCTTGTCCGTTGAATTTCCATGCGTGGAACGGGCAAACGATGCCGTCGCCATCGACTTTGCCGCCGTGCCCTAGATGCGCGCCCATGTGAGGGCAGAACGCATCGAGTACGTTGACCTCACCTTCTTCGGTGCGGAACATGACGAGTTCGACGCCGAAGTACTTGAGAGGCTTGACCTCGCCGGGCTTGATCTCGTCCGAGTAGGCCACCTGGAACCACCCTCGAGGGTATCGCGGAATCGGAAATCGCGGCTTCTTGCTCATGGCTGTTCTCCCATTTCTGTTCGTTGCTTCGGGGGCCGCTGGTACGGGGATCGATTGCCCCATCATGGTCTCAGAGGAAAAAATCCGTCGTTGGCTCGCCCATTATGAGTCCCCCAAAGTTGCGTTGCGTCTTGAGGGGGTTGTTGGCGTGGTGTGCTCGCGCCCCATGAATGTCTTGGAAGAAGCGCTGGATGTCCTGGTTGAGGAAAATCGCCGAGCCGCCGCTCGCCATGAACAACTCGTCGAGCGACTTCACCATGCGGTCGGTCGCGGCACCCGCGTTTGCGCGATACGCGACCCGGTCTTCGACTTCGACGCGCTCCCCGGCCTCCGCCTTGGCCATCATTTCGTTCCAGTCGTTGCGCAGGAGAGCCCGAACTTCGCGCATCGCAAGCGTCGCGCGCGCGCAGGTCTCAAGGTTGAACGGGTCGTCTGCCGCCTTCTTTCCGTCGGCTCGCCCCGTTCGGCCTTTGTTCAGGTTCACGTAAGCCTCGAGCGCACCCTGAAGCATGCCGATCGCCGGCGTGGCCACCGTTCGTGTGAACAGCTGACCAAACGGTACTCTGTAGAGGGCGCTGGTGTTGACCTCATTGCCCGGGCTCTGCAACCGATAGGCGTCCGACATCCGGTGCACGCGATGCTCCGGCACGAACACGTCGTCGACGACCACGGACCTGCTCCCCGTGCCCTTGAGTCCAGACACGAACCAATCGTCGACGAGCTCGTAGTCTGATCGAGGCACCAAGAGAGTGAACATGTCCGGCGGCTTGCCTTCTTCCTTGGGCGCGTATCCACCGAGGAGGTTCCACTGGCAGTGGTCGCTGCCGCTCGAGAAGCCCCACTTCCCGCTGAGCCGATAGCCGCCCTCGGTTCGCGTCACCTTGCCAACCGGCATGTACGAAGAGGCGGTGAGCGTGTCGAGCCCGTTCTCGCTCTGCCAAACGTCCTTTTGGGCCTGCTCCGGAAACAGCGCCAGTTGCCAGTTGTGAACCGCCACGACTCCGAGCACCCACGCCGTCGATGGACATGCCGACGCGATTTCGATCGCGGCGTCGAAGAACTCGATGGGGTGGCATTCGTATCCGCCCCATCGTTTCGGCTGCATCATGCGAAAGATGCCGGCGTCTTTGAGCTCCTGGATGGTCTCGTTCGGAATCACACGGTCCGCATCTGCCTTGGCGTTCCGCTCGCGCAGCCTGGGCTTCATTTCACACGCGAGTTTCACGAAATCAGGCTTGGTGGCGTTGCTCATCGCAGATGCTCCTCGCTATTCGGCTGCGTCGGCCGCTTTGCTGCGTGGGGTGTAGAACTGCGAGTACCAGCGCCGGAACTCGCCGATCGGGCCATCTCCATCGCAGAGCATCGGGCGGTCGAGGTAGATCTTGTTCTCCCAGATCTGCACGTCCTGCAGGTAGCCATCGCGCATGTTGTTGATGAAATGCTCGACGAGCTCATCGGTCATCTCTTTGCCCGCCTTCATCGAGACGGCGAAGCGCAGCATCACATTGTCGTCATCGATGGGCGTGTGCGCGTTGATGATCACGCCGAGCCCCCTGCCGTGCATCTTCGTGACCTGGTACGCAGGCCCGTAGTAGGTCGCGGTAGAGGAGAACTCGTCCTTGCCTCCGTGCACGGGGTAGGCGATGGCCTTGAGCTTCTGCTGTCCGACGTGGTCGTTGTAGGTGTTGCTGAACGAACCCGGCACGGGATGAGTGTTGTGCACGGGAATGAAATGCCCCGCGTCCGCTAAGTTCTCTGCAATCGCCAGCGGCGGCGTCTTGATCTGGAGCTTTGCGTACTTCCAGGGAAGGAACTCTTCGTCCTCCCATTCTTCGAGGATCGGGACGTCCCATCCGGGCTCGCTCTTTTCACGGTCGTGCCAGACGAAGATCATGCCGTTGCGCTCGGTCACCGGCCAACACGCCACGCCTGCCTTCGGCGGAATACGCTTGGCGTACGGGATCTCGACGCACTTTCCCGTGCCGTCGAACTTCCACGCGTGGAACGGGCAGACGATCCCTTCGCCTTCGATCTTGCCGCCGTGTCCGAGGTGGGCGCCCATGTGAGGGCAATAGGCATCGAGCACCTTGGCCTCACCGGATTCGGTCCGGAACAACACGAGCTCTTGATCGAAACGCTTCAGCGGGATCACTTGGCCCGCCTCGAGCTCCTCCGAGAACACGAGCAGAAACCAGCCCCTCGCAAATCCTGCCCACGGGTTCGTCTGTGTCTCGGTCGTCATCCGCAGCTCCGATCGTCTCTTGGACGTCTTGCGGCAGCTCGGTAGCGACCGCGAAACTAGAACATGTTTCACTAGAACATGTTTCAATTTAGCCTGGATTGCAAGTGCCGTGTGCCAGGCGTTATCATTGTATTTTCAGCGGCTTAGCGGCGCAGATCCTGCGTTCACGGGTTGCGAGGCGCAGAATCTGCGCCTACATAGCATCCGGCACGGTGAACTCTGCCTCGGCCCTCGTTGACGTCAGCAGATGAACGCACAACCCTCGCTCGATGCGATTTCGACTCACACTTCTCTGCGCCGCGCTTCTCCTTTCCGCATGTGACAAGGCCGCGCCGCCGCCGGAGTATCCTGAAGCCCCCGAGCCCTCGGCCGAGGAAGCGCGACCCGCCGAGACCTCCAACGACCCTACCTCACCGCTCAACTTCGAAGGCAAGATCGCGAAGCGTTACGAGGACTCGGTCGAGTGGTGGCCTCCGACATACACGCCGGCGCCTGACAACGCCCCGAACGTCGTCTTGATCCTTCTCGACGATACGGGCTTCGCCCAGCTCGGCAGTTTCGGCGGACTCATCGCCACTCCGAACATCGACAGCCTTGCTGACGGCGGACTTCGCTACAACAATTTCCATACGACCGCGCTCTGCTCCCCGTCGCGTGCGTCCATCATGGCCGGCCGCAATCCACACTCGATCGGACTGGGCTCGCACTCCCTTACCGCGATGGGATTCCCAGGTTACAACGCGATCATCCCCGAGGATGCGAAGTCCGTCGCCAAAGTCATGGAGGGCAACGGTTACGTCAACTACATGCTGGGCAAGTGGGATCACACGCCGCTGTACGAGGTTTCACAGGCCGGGCCGTTCAATCGTTGGCCGAGTGGCGAGGGCTTTCAGCATTTCTATGGGTTCATGGCGGCGGATGCGGATCAGTACCGCACCGTGATGTATGAAGATCACGCTCCGATTGAGCCTTGGAAAAACAAGGGCAAGGAGTATCACAACTCCACTGATCTAGCCGACCAAGCGATCGATTACATCACCGGCCACATGTCGACCGCGCCCAAGGACCGCCCCTTCATGGTGTTCTTTGCACCCGGCGGTATGCACTCACCGCACCAGGCGCCCAAGTCGTATATTCGAAAGTACAAGGGCAAATTCGACATGGGTTGGGACGAGGCGCGTGCGCTGATTCTCGAGCGGCAGAAACTTCTTGGGATCGTCCCGCAAGACACCAAGCTCACCGCGCGCGCCGATGCGATTCCAGCTTGGGATTCGTTGAACGCCAAGGAGAAGAAGCTTTACGCGCGACAGATGGAGGTATTCGCGGCGCAGCTCGAGCATCTAGACGTCGAGATCGGGCGAATTATCGCCACACTCAAGCGTGTCGGCCAATTCGAGAACACCATCATCATGGTTACCTCCGACAACGGCGCGAGTGGAGAAGGTGGTCTCGCCGGCACGTTCAACGAGACCTATGTGCTCAACGGCCTGCAAACCGAATTCGACGCCAACTGGAGGCGCTACGAAACTTGGGGCGACCGCGAGAGCTACCCTCACTACCACGCTGGCTGGGCGATGGCGGGCAACACGCCGTTCAAGTACTTCAAGCAGTCTGTGCACCGCGGGGGCATCCAAGACGCCTTGATCGTTCACTGGCCCGACGGGATTGAGGCGCAGGGGGAGGTTCGCGATCAGTACCACCATATTTCGGATCTCGCGCCTACGCTTCTCGACGTCATCGGCATCGAGGTGCCCGACGAGATCGCCGGCGTGAAGCAGCGCCCGATGGACGGCGTGAGCATGCGCTACTCGTTCAACGACGCCGATGCTCCGAATGCCAAAAAGGTGCAGTACTACGAAATGTTCGGGAATCGGGGGATTTGGGCCGACGGGTGGAAGGCAGTGACGCTCCACGCCAACCGAATGCCTTGGGATTTGAACACGACGGCCCCGTTCGAGAACGACAAGTGGGAACTCTATCACGTTGCCGAAGATTTCAGCGCCGCAACGGATCTAGCGGCCGAGCACCCTGAGAAGCTTGCCGAACTGCAGCAGCTTTTCGAAGAACAAGCCGAGGAGTACAGAGTCTACCCACTCTACGATGATATGATCGCACGCATTGGGAAGCAGCAGGACCGACTGTTCAAGGGTGTAACGGAGTTCATCTTCTACGCGCCGGGCGCGACGCGAATTGCAGAAAAGGCGTCGCCGCCAATCAAGGGCCGCTCCCACACCATCGAGACGGTGATCGACATCACCGGAAAGGAACACGGCGTCATCGTGGCCTGCGGTGGCTTCACCGGCGGCTACACGATGTTCATCAAGAATCGCCGGGTCTACTACGACTACAACTTCCTCGATGGGGTCCATTACGTCATGAAGTCACCGGTGCTCAAGAAGGGCGAGACCAAGATCACCTTCAAGTTCACCCATGCGGGGAACTTTGCGGGCAGCGGTGAACTCTTCATCAATGACAAGAAGGTCGGCGAAGTCGACATGCCGAGAACCCACAACGCGACGTTCTCGCTCTCGGAGCCGTTCGATGTAGGCGTCGACAACGGCACCCCCGTCTCCACCCTCTATCCGGACCACTATCCGTACGAAGGTGGCACACTCGACAAGGTCACCTTCCGCCTGCTCGACTAACAAACGAGAGCCGGACGAATTAACCCTTCGAAAAAGGGGACTGTCCCCTTTTTGGTGGGGTTAATTCATTTATACTCGCGCGATGGTTTCTCGGTTCTCTTGGGTCGCCTTCGCTGTCGTGGCGTTGGCGTTTGGTGGCTGTGGCTCCTCGAACTCCGGGACCGGTGGTTCAGGGGGAGTGGGCGGCTCTGGCGGTGTCGGCGGAGCTGGGGGGACGGGCGGTGAGACGCGCCTGGTGGTGACTGCGGATTGGTTGAACCAATCGCTGACGCTCCTCGACTACGACAAGCTCATCGATGGCGAGAGTGATGGTCCGTCGGCGATCGTCGATACGATCGATCTCTCCGAATGGGAGCCCGGCCCGATCGAGGTTGAGGTGACCCCCGATGGCGCCACCGCGGTCGTTTCGGTCGGTCCCGCGTTCTTCGATTCGGGCGTCACGAACATGTTGATTGGCTCGCCGGAGGTGCCGCCCGGCGGAACTCTGCTCATCGTCGATCTAGAGACCGGAGAGGCCACCGAAGTCGTCATCAGTGACGTCCCGCTTGGGATCGCGATCAGTCCAGATGGCACCCGCGCATACACCGCCAACTACGGTACCCAGGCCGAGTCCGGCAACACACTCTCGATTGTCGATATCACGACGCGCACGCTCATCGAGGAAATCACCGTTGAAGGGCGACCCGAGCAGGTTGCCTTGAGCCCGGACGGCACGTTGGGCGTGTTCAACATCGCTGGTGGCAGTGGTGGGGTTCACGTCTTTGAAACCGCCGATGTCGCGGGCACGCTGAGCCCGATGGTGCCGACGGGCAACGACCCCTCCGACGTGACGTTCCTCGACGACAACACCCGGGTCGTGGTCGCGAACAGCTTCAGCTTGGACGTCACACTCGTCGACACGTCTGACCCCAGCGCTCCTTTCGTGGTCGAGAGCTTCGGCATCGGCGGCGGCTTCCCTTACGGGGTCACCTACATGCCCACTCGCTCCCAGATTCTCGCGCCGACCGGCACAGGCTCCAACCTGGTCACCATCGATGTGGACGGCGACACGCTGACTCCCTCTGAGCCGGTCGCGTTGCCCGGCGGTTCCTTCCCGTTGACCGCAGCGGTGGACCCCACCGACAGTTTCGCGTTCGTCGCCCACGTGCAGGACAAAAAGCTCTCGATCATCGATGTCGAAACCGGCGCGCTTCGCGCGGTGACTTGGCTCGACGGCCCCGGTCCCACGTACGTCACCGTCCTGCGCTGAACACGCGACCACCTTTCGAGCAGCGGTTCCGCTGACGACGGAACACGGGCACGCCGCGGCCAGCGCTGCCTATAATGAGAGCAGAAAAAGAGGGGGGTCTCTTTTTCGTAAGGGGTTGAAACATGTCTTTGCTTCGTGGGTGGGGTGTTGTTGGTTTGTTGTTCGCGGCGGGGTTGTGGCTAACGCCTGGGGAAGCGCGCGCGTTCCCGGACGAGCCGTATACCCTCGACGAGGGGAAGAAGGCCCACGCCAAGCGATTTCACATTCTGGGCGAGATCGGGACATTCGCCGGCAAGCTCGGGGGCCAAGAACGGTCGATCGTCGTGAGTCCGATCATCGAGATGCGTTTTCAGCTCGCCTACAGCGTCATCATGCAAGCGGTTTGGGGGATGTCGTACGCCAACGTCGATCGCGACCCCGACGTCGATCGTGACAACACGTTCCGCGTGGGCAATCCATATCTAGCGTTCCACTATCAGGGCAGAAAGAACGAGTTCTCCTATCGCGTTGGCGTGGGCGCAACCATTCCCGCGGCGACTCTGCCCGACGACATCAACGAGCAAGTGACTGCGGCATCCGCCTACGCGCTCGCAGCGGCAATCCGCGGAAACAACAACTTCTGGTTGTGGGATCCTCACACGGTTAGCGTCATCGTGCCCGTTGCATTCGAGCGCTACAAGCCGAGTGGCTTCCTGTGGGGCGCGTACCTAGATACCGGTGCGCTCATCAAGATCGACAACAAGAACCCACGAACTTCCAAGACCGATTTCATCATGCAGATGGCGGCGATGATGGGCTACCAAGCGACCGACTGGCTTCGTGTTGGCTCGCGGTTCAGCCTCGTGCTGATCCCGAAGTTCAAGGAACAGGCCACGCAGCTGGCCGTCGAGCCCTATCTGCGATTCGGTCGCGACAACGCCTTCGGAGCGATTCGCCTCAACATCAATATCGACAACCCCTGGGGCTTTTCGTTTGACGACCGCCAGGTGTGGGGCCTCCGCATCGGCGGCGGCGCGGCGTTCTAACCTTAGCTGCGGGCGCTTCCGACGAAGCAACGCCACCTCGGCGCGGCGATTGGCGATGCTGTCTTCTGTCGCTTGGACTCAGCCGAAGATCGGAAGGTCTTCGCCCGCTAGCG
>RCNB010002851.1_pt1 | contig 10463 bp, 10 predicted proteins | sample 2041321 | NCBI WGS metagenome assembly RCNB01 (sample SAMN09708232, study PRJNA481090) | Marine sediment metagenome, whole genome shotgun sequencing project.
GGTTGACCGTCGATCCCTGGCATCACAAGCGAGCCTGCAATATGAAGGATGGACGCTGTTGTGATTGTCTCGACGTCTACGTCACTCAAACTAAGATTAGCGTTAGCACCTATATAATGCACAAAGCGCCGCTCACCATCCGGCTCCACCATGACCATTGTGGCTGAGGTTCCAACCTGATCGTCACATTTTACACCGCTTATTCCAATTCCACGTTCTGAAATGGCATTTAATAGAAAATCCCCGAATGGATCTGCGCCTACCTTTCCAATCACTTCAACAGGAAGACCAAGTCGTGCTAATGCAGTAGCTGAATTGATTGCACAGCCCCCTGTGTGAAGACTCATCTCATCTACTAGGACCAGTCTACCTGGCTCCGGAATAGTGTGCAAAGGTCGTCCAATAATATCAGCGACCATAATTCCCAAACAAATGATTGGCTTTTTTTGCGTCATATGATCACGGGCTGTAATCGTCCAAGTATTTTTCCACTAGAAAATGTCAATCCAAAAAATCGACAACCATCTTCAGTCTATGCTATCAACCCTGATTTTGCGGAACGAAATCCGCCTTGCAAGCACTGGACTTCTAGTATTTAATGTCTACCTGTTTCCTGCTGGTTGCAGAATCGACAATCGCATCACTTACGACGGCAGCGCGATATCCATCCATAAAGGTCGCGCCATGCGGAGCTACTTCTTTATCGTTTACGATAGCGTCCAACAGATGAGTGATTTCATGAATAAAGGTATGCTCCCATCCGATGATATGACCAGGCGGCCACCAGTTCTCCAACCAGGGATGGTAATCTTCGGTTATCAATACATCGTGAAAACCCTGAGTTTCTTTAGGTTCTTCCCCTACCCAGAATACCTTCAACTCATTCATGTGCTCCAGGTTGAAGACGACGCTGCCTTTCTCGGCATTGATTTCAAAGCGGTTGTAGTTCTTACGACCGCCTGCGATGCGCGTTGATTCTAACGTGCCAAGCGCACCGTTTTCGAATTCGAGTGCGGCGACGAATGCGTCATCGACATCCACATTCCCTGTGCCGCTGCCATTCGGAAGGGGACGTTCATCTATAAAGGTCTTGGTATATGCTGCAATGCTCTTAACTCCACCCACAAGATAATGCGCCAAATCAATGATGTGTGCACCTAGGTCGCCAATTGCACCGCTGCCGGCTGCTTTCTTGTCAAAGCGCCAGTTCTTCGGGGTTCGGTAATGTGGCATTACCCATTCCTGTAGATAAACTGCCCGGAAGTGATAAATCTGTCCTAGTTTTCCACTGTCGATCAGGTTGCGGATCTGTCGGATTGCGGGGACAAAACGGTAGTTAAACGCCACCATATGCTTTATTCTCGCCTTTTGAACCGCATCAAGCATCATTTTGGCTTCTTCGGCATTCCGCGCAAGCGGTTTTTCGCAAAGAATGTGCATACCCCTCTCGGCTGCCATTATGCAAGGATCAGCATGTGAATCGTTAGGTCCGCCGTTGTCGAAGAGCTGGATTTCATCGTTTTCCAGCATCTTTTGCCAATCCGTATAGTAGCCCTTATAACCATAGCGTAGAGCAGCCTCAGTTACAGCTTTCTCGTTTCTCCCGCATAGTGCAACAAGTTTGGGGATCATCGGTGGGGGATACATCATATATGGAATTTTCTTATAAGCGTTGGTATGTGCCTTTCCCATAAAGGCATAACCCAGCATACCGACGCCAATTTCTGGGACTTCGGATTCAGCTTTCGCCCCCACCATTGTCGAAAAACCAGTTTCCTCGCTCATTAAATTCCTTCTTCCTATTGATTTATCTGCCTGAGAAAGCAGCGTTGAAGGCAACCTGGTATGGGGCGAATTCTTGCATGCGTATCATATCCAACGCCTCGGGAGCACCCCGGTACCGATCCAATCCAGTGTCCTCCGACTTGACAGAAAATGATCTTTTTCGACTAATCACTCATATCTTGATATAGTTTAATCGACTACGCCATTATTTCCTTCAATAATTTTAAAACCATCTCCAGCAAGAGCATCCGGGCTGGATTCTTAGGGACGCCAAACGCCAATCGTACGTGAAATGCTTTTCATCTTGGGAGTGAATGGCTCAATCCCTAGAGCTCCATTGTAGTTAATATCTCTAAGGATTTGCGCAGCCTCTTCCCAAGCAACGTGACTCGTAACCATTGTACCTCGTTCGTTTTCGCAGGTATGCACCTGAGCTAGACGTGAATCAAAAGACCGTGTTACATCACCCAAAGACTTCTCCTCAATATTCATGTGGAAAGTGTCCAAAATGATTTTACACGCCGGGTTATCAACACGATCAACGACTTCGATTGCCTGCTCAGCTAGATTGATGAAGATGGAAAGCGAAGTATCCCAAGATAATATACTCGAAACGGATGCGTCTGACCCCACAATGGATGATCTAAATACATGGATAAACATCGTTACAAGTTCATATTCGCTGGCGTCCCAGCTTGAAGCGGTCGATATCGTGTTTGACGTGACCCTCTCTCCAACAGTTGGAGCTGAAACGGCTTACATCTGTATTCAAAACGGCAAGGATATCGTTATGGTGATCATCGAAGCAGATGTCACTGTTGGACGTATCCTGTAAAAACATGCTGATCAAGCGGGGGTGTTATATGCGGTCTCCTCCGGCGACGAACCTGGTTGCTTTATTGTGCTTTACAAATTCATTAAAATCATGGGCCATGAGGTTATAATGATCGGTAAGGGGAAGAACACTCCCCTTATATCCAACAGCCACGCCAGACGATGTCGCCCTATCAGCCAGGCTGGTCGATAAGGATCCTTACACAATCGTATCCTATATTGTTGGAACCAAAACTATGTTCGAAATGACCTGCGCCGCAAATGCTACCGGATGTACCCCGATTCAGAACCATATGACTGGTCCTGAGGCAAACCTGGATACTGTATCGGAAATCTTTGCACTGAAATGCGATGGAGACATCATCGAATTTCCCGGTTCGATGGACTATGTCCAGGGAAGCGCGATGGCGGGCGGCGTATTAGTCACAGTTCGAGTTGATGATAGACGCATCCGTGAAGATTTGCAGTACTTGAATTTAGGGAAAGAAAAGTATTTCACATACTTCCTTCTCTATCATTTGTGGTTTCTGAAAGCACCGATCTCTGTAACTCGGGCTCACCAAATCCAGCAAGCTACATTGGTGCCGTTGGATCGTCTAGGAGCGGTTTCTATGACAGAAGAAAAATGTGATTAGCAAATTGGAGAATACTTGGATGATATTGGCGGTTTTACATCTCACACGATTTTTGAGCGCGCCGATATCACATGTTAACTGGATGCATTACCAGTTGGATTAGCCCTAATGCGTAGATCAACCGATCAATAAAAGTTGGTGAAATCATTACTTGAGACGATGTCCTTTTGGACTAGGGTCAATTGTCATTAAGTTCAGTCTTGAACTAGAAAAACTTAAACATGGGACTAATACTTTTATCACCGAACTATTTTTAAAATCAATAAAGGAGATTTCTATGCATATTGGTATTTTTTCTGTTCTTTTCCAGAACCTGCCATTTGAAGAGGCGCTGGATAAAATTTCCGAATCGGGTGCAACAGCGGTCGAAATCGGGAGTGGTGGATATCCGGGGAATCACCACTGCCCGGTGGACGATCTGCTGGAAAACCAAAATAAGCGTAATGAATATCTGAAAGCATTTGAATCACGCGGCTTGATTATCAGCGCCTTGAGCTGTCATTATGAGCCCCTGCACCCCAATAAAAAATTAGCTCATGAATCGGATCTGATTTTCCATAAATCAGTACGTTTAGCGGAAATACTGGGTGTACCGGTGGTGAACGTGTTCTCCGGCCTGCCAGCTGGTTCGGAAAGTGATACAAAACCGAATTGGGTGACATGTCCATGGCCGCCCCATTTTCTGGAAATCTTGGACTACCAGTGGAATCAAGTTGGGATTCCTTATTGGAGAGATGCAGCCAATTTTGCAGCAGCGCATGATGTAAAAATCGGCGTTGAGATACATCCCGGCATGCTTATTTACAACGTTGAGACGCTGCTGCGCATGCGGAAAGCCGCCGGACCGGCTTTGGGCTGCAATTTTGACCCAAGCCACCTCTTTTGGAACGGCGTTGACCCAGTGCTGGCTATCCGCAGTTTAGGTGACGCTATCGTCCATGTGCATGGTAAAGACAGCTACATCGATCCGTACAATACGGCAGTCAATGGGTGCAACGATCATAAACCATACAGCCAGATTCTAGAACGCTCTTGGACTTTCCGCTCCATCGGTTACGGTCACGACACTAAATTCTGGAAGGATTTTGTTAGTGCGTTGAGGTTAATTGGATACGATTATGTTATCTCTATTGAACATGAAGACGCCATGATGTCAATAGACGAAGGTCTCGCCAAAGGAATTGCCGTCTTGAAAGAAGCCGTTACATTCGAAAAACCGGGTGAGTTATTCTGGGCCTGAAAGTCACTTAATGGATGAAGTGCCAAACACCTATTTAAAAAAGCTGGGAAATATGTCCAACCCGATTATTTGTTTTGACTTAGATGGAACCCTGTTCGACCCTCAAGGCAGGATACACCCGCGTGATATCGCAATCCTTACAAGTGAATCTGAGATCAATTTCATAATTGCTACCGGTCGGTCCCTCCAGAGCGTGCGTGCCATGTTTACAAAAAACGATCTTTTTACAGACGTCCGTATCCCCTTCCCTCTTGTATTGCAAAACGGCTCAGTGATTTACAAGCATAACGAAATATTGGCTGGTTATTTTCCTTTTAGCTCTGATACACAATATCAATTGATCGAAATCATCCAAAATTATCCCCAAATCTCATTTTACCTGTTTGGTGTTAAAGAAACTCACTTACTGTGGCCTACAGCCTTTGGATTAGCCTCTGCAGAGCGATTTGGGATGCAGTCCAGACCATATAAAAACGATGGCAGCAACTTCAATTTCAGTAAGATTATGTGTGTTTCTGAAGATAATGACCTGATGCAAAAACTCACTCAAATCATCCAGGACCTCGAGGTAGAAATCTCTTTCAGTATGGAAACGCTTCTCGAGATCACTCCGCAAGGCATAGACAAAGACAGCGGGTTGGGACAACTCCTATCTCTTCTGAATAAAACAACTGTAAATTTATTCTTTGCCGGAGATGGGGAAAATGACCTGCCTCTTTTCAACACGGCTCAATATTCATTTGCTCCAGCAAACAGCCCAGAAACTGTACGCGTATACGCAGATGATATTATTGACACTGGTAAACGCGGGTTACTGACCCCCATGTTGGAAAAAGCTGGATATCTTTGATTTAAGTTATTATTCGACACAGCCTACACGTCTATGCGCAATATATACGCTTTCCAACCCAAAAAGTAAGGTCAATTTATCGTAACGCGGGTTTATTTTAATCCAACATCTGCGATCGAATTAACAATCCAAGTCGGACGATACGGATAACGCTCAACGTCCTTACGATTTGTCACCCCCGTTAGCACCAGAATCGTATCCAACCCACTTTCTACGCCCGCGATGATATCTGTATCCATACGGTCACCCATCATCACGGTGTCTTCTGAGTGAACGTTTAGGAAATTGAGCGCCGCCCTCATCATAAACGGGTTGGGTTTTCCAACGAAAAATGGAGTTTTGGAGGTAGCTTTCTCAATTAATGAAGCCATGGCTCCACACCCCGGTACCGTTCCTTTTTCACTTGGACCCGAGACATCAGGATTGGTTGCGATAAAGCGCGCTCCGGCTTCAATTAACCTAATAGCTTTTGTGATTGCTTCATAATTATACGCTTCTGTCTCACCCAGGACGACATAATCAGGATCAATATCCGTGATTATGTAACCAACATCGTGAATAGCTTGAGTTAACCCGGTCTCGCCGATAACGTAAGCAGTCCCTTCCGGTCGCTGGCGTTGTATGAAACGAGCAGTTGCGATAGCAGAGGTAAATATGCGCTCAACCGGGATCTCCATCCCAATAGAATTTAATCTATGAGCAAGATCACGGGGAGTATAGATCGAGTTATTTGTTAGAACCAGGTATTCTTTATCCAACTTCTGCAGTCTCGAAACAAATTTTTCTGCGCCAGGTATTATTTTGGCACCCTTTATAAGGACGCCGTCCATGTCTGTGATAACATTCTTAGTAATTTGCATAATTCTCCTAATATCTATATGCAGGCATTGTCTTTAAGCATTGCCCACCCCGGTTATTCTACACTCTGTTTACCAATTTTACTGTTAACAATCTGTAAAAACTTCAAGAATTCCGTATACACTTCTGTCACTATACCAAGAATGTCTGGAATATGTGACGATCTCTGGGTCTAATCCCCACAGATTCCATACATGTTGATACAGAGGAACTGGATTTATTATCATTTTTTATTACTTGGCGGTAAATTTTGTTTCAAATTCTTTGTGATGTAATTAATCGTGTCCTGTTCCCGGATACGAACGAGCTCAACCTCAAAACGAGAGCGATCTCCCCTGTGAAAAGCATGGTTATTATCGATCGGTGTGCCGACCTCAAGGTAACTTACGCAGTTTAATAATATCAAGAGGGCGCCGATATCAATTTCCAGCAACCGGGCTTCAGTCTCGTTCGCGAGTACCGCTTCGATGAATCTACACCCATAGGCAATGAAGAGACTGCACTCTTCTTCTAAAAAGACATACAACGATCTGTCGCTTATATCTGCAACTAAATTTCCATCCTACATATAGAAGGTAGATTTAGTAATGCTGTTACCTAAATCAACACTTAACCATTATTGGGGATCAAGATCACATTTAAGTTTCGCTTAAGTCAAGCAATAGTCTCCCGTAAGGACAAAAACCATATCTGTGTGCTAATCTTAGTACGAAATTTAGAATACAGCCATTCATCTGGGAAGCTGCGAGTCTTGACATCGGAATAACTAAGCTAGTTCTTGCGGCTTACCCACAAAATTTAGACGGAGAAAAAAAATGGACATTACATCAGTTCGAGAATTAAATATGCACGTAAAAGAAGAAGCGATATTCTTGCAAGACCTGCTGTCTGAGATCAATAAAGTGATGGTAGGACAGGAAGCGCTTGTAGAACGGGTACTGATCGGTCTGTTAGCAGACGGTCATATACTGCTCGAAGGTGTTCCAGGCTTGGCTAAGACCCTGCTAATTAAAACAGTATCTGAGGCAATCCAGGCTGATTTTTCGCGCCTTCAATTCACCCCCGACCTGCTTCCCGCTGACCTGGTCGGCACACAGATATATAACCCGCGTACGACCGAATTCAGTGTCCACAGAGGACCAATCTTTGCTAATCTGATCTTGGCAGATGAAATCAACCGAGCACCTGCCAAGGTTCAGAGTGCTTTACTGGAAGCCATGCAGGAACGCCAAGTCACCATCGGTGACACAACATATAAGATGGATGATTTATTCTTGGTTATGGCTACTCAGAACCCAATTGAGCAAGAAGGTACATACCCGCTTCCCGAGGCTCAGGTCGACCGGTTTATGTTGAAGGTCAAAGTGGACTATCCATCCCGCAATGAAGAACGGCTCATTATCGATCGGATGACTGGTACTTCTCTTCCAGTGGTGCGCCCGGTAATTTCTCCCACTGACATCCTTCATGCTCGCGAGATTGTTCGCCAGATTTATGTGGACGACAAAATAAAAGAGTACGTTCTCGATCTGGTTCTGGCTACTCGTCACCCCGGGAATAATGGTTTGGGTGATTTGAACAACCTGATCAATTACGGGGCTTCCCCACGGGCTAGCATCTACCTGGTCTCTGCCGCACGTGCACATGCCTTCTTGAAGGGTCGTGGATTTGTTACACCTGAAGATATCAAACAGATCGCTCCCGATGTGCTCCGTCACCGCATTATCGTCACCTACGAAGCCGAGGCTGAGAATATCTCAACTGACCACATTGTCAGACGAATCCTAGACCACACGGATGTTCCTTAAATCTTCATCTATGTGAACTTCCGATATTCATCGCAAAAAATCTACTGATCGAATTGTTAGGAAATAATATGTTGACACCAGAATTGGTAAAAAAAATACGCCACATCGAAATCCGGACGAAAAGGTTGGTCACTGACAGCTACGCTGGTGATTACCATTCCATCTTCAAGGGACGCGGGATGGAGTTCGACGAAGTCCGACCCTACCAGATTGGCGACGAAATCCGCACAGTTGATTGGAACGTCACCGCACGCACTGGTGAACTGTTCGTCAAACGCTATGTGGAAGAACGCGAGCTGACCGTGATGCTGTTGGTGGATGCCAGCGGGTCGGAGGATTTTGGTTCGGTAAACCGTTTCAAACGCGAGCTGGCTGCTGAATTGACAGCCGTACTCTCGTTTGCAGCGACAACTAATAATGATAAAGTTGGATTGCTGATTTTCACCGACCAGATCGAGTTATTCATCCCGCCGCGCAAGGGTCGCCGACACGTGCTGCGTCTGATCCGCGAACTGCTCGCGTTCACACCTAAAAGCCGCGGCACTGATATCAAAATGGCTCTGGATACGGTAAATCAGATCCTCAAACGGAGAAGTATTATCTTCCTGGTCTCGGATTTCATTGCACCCCCGGAAAGTTTTCGCCGTCAGTTGTCAATCACAAACAAGCGCCACGATGTTATCGGAATAGACCTTCACGACCCGCTTGAGATGAATATCGGGAACGTGGGTTTGCTAGCATTGGAAGATCCTGAAACAGACGAAATTATCTGGGTGGATACGGGGGATAAATCCTGGCAAAACGCGTACAGTAGACGAATTAATCAACTGGAAACGCAAAAGACCCAGGTTTTCAATCATGCCGGTGTGGATCGAATTCAAATCTGGACCGATCAAGAATACACTGCACCGTTGACCGCTTTCTTTCACAATCGGGCGCGGCGAATTAGACAAAAATGAATCAATTGCTCCTGTAGTTTTCCAACCCGAATCCTCCAGGAGATCGAGGATTACTCACTATGAACCATAAACGTTCACTGATTTTACTGTTGATAACTGCGATTGCTTTTCTAACTGCGATTCCAGCGACCGCGAAGGCTGATTCACCTGTCGAAGCCAGGATCACAATCGAGGATAAGGATCTGACCGTTGGTGACCCCATTCACATTACACTTTCGGTGTCTCACCCAGCCGGTCATCAAGTCATCTTCCCGCAGCTAGAATCGAATTGGGGCGATTTAACTGTCAAGTATCAATCGCCTGCCGCGACAGTCGATAACGGAGACGGGACAGAGACGACCAACCAGACTATGGATGTCAGGGTTTTTTCACCTGGAACTTTCACAACTCCCCCACTGTCAGTTACGATCAGCGACAGCGAAGGACAGCTCAGTGAAATCGCCGTATCACCTGCAACTCTTGTAATCTCATCCGTATTGATCGACAGAGACAATGAGCTGCGTGACATAAAACCCCAGGCGGAACTTCCTTTCTTTAACGTTTTTCTATGGATCATCACTCTACTCGTCTTTGTTCTTGTAGTTGGTGGGATAGTTTATCTGAGGCGCCGGCATACGATGAGAATGAGAATAGCGGAGATTGACAACCGTTTCCCTCATGAAGTTGCTCTGGATGAATTGGACCGTTTAGAAGGGTTAAGGCTGCCAGAAGCTGGTCGCTTTAAAGAACACTATACGTTGACTTCCAACTGTTTACGAAGCTACATGGAAAAGACATATCGCCTGAAGGTTATGGAACGTACAACCGGCGAGATCCAGGCTAACTTGAAACAAGTCAATATCCCGATTGATATCGCGAAAAAATTTATATCCTTCTTGCAAGACAGCGATTTGATCAAGTTTTCAAAGTTCAAACCTGATGTCACAAGTTCTTACGAATTGCTCGAAAATGCCCGTCAAATCGTTGAGGAGACTAAACCAGCATTATCGACAACTTCTGAACATACACCACACAACATCCCTATCGATCCTACTGATAGGGGTGAGATGAAAAATCAAATGGAGGCAGCAACATGAACTTTCATTTTGCTTCACCCTGGCTACTAAGCCTATTGATACTGGTTCCATTTCTGGCAGCACGTTATTTTTGGGCAAGTCGCCGCACACAACCGGCTACGTTGAAACACGCCTCAGCCAGTATGGTCCGGGAAGTACCCCGTTCTTGGCGAATCACCCTGCGACCTATCTTAAGCATTCTGCGATTGCTCGCCATAGCATTGATAATCATCGCTCTCGCCAGACCTCAAATAGTTCAGGCAAAAGAAACCATCAGCGGTGAGGGGGTTGAAATAGCTCTGGCTTTGGATATTTCAGGCAGCATGGCTTCTCTTGATTTCGAACCACAAAACCGGTTGGAGGCATCCAAAAGTGTCATTGGTGATTTCATCGCAAGCCGGCAATATGACAAAATCGGGCTGGTTATTTTTTCAAGTGA
>RCNB010002852.1_pt1 | contig 10462 bp, 13 predicted proteins | sample 2041321 | NCBI WGS metagenome assembly RCNB01 (sample SAMN09708232, study PRJNA481090) | Marine sediment metagenome, whole genome shotgun sequencing project.
CCGATCCCGATGCACTCAAGGACCTCAATATTAACATAATATAATTATAGATACTTTTTCAGGTTCTGTTCTTTTTCAATAATATCCTTCATACCCCTCTGAAGCATCCAGGTAATCTTTCCTTGAATGGAGGATTCCATATTCATCTTTGTTTTGATGTTATCTTTAAGGTTGTTAGGGTCTTCAATATCATCAAGGAGCTCACAGACAAGAGATAATACCTCTCTTTCAAGGGGGGTGCACTCAGGCTCGATCTGGAATAATGTACAAAGTGGGTCTTCAATCTTTCCCCTTTCCATCTCCATGAGTTTCATAGCAACTCTATGTATGGAGGATGAAATCAAAATATGCCTCCATTAATTGATACGATGTATACAATCCAGAATAGCAATTTGTAGAAAGTTAACAGATTATATCCGAAGATTCAGATCAAAGATAACGCCTAGAAGTATCTGTATAAACCCACAAGAAATATTGACTAATAATTACCATATTGTTACAAGATGAGAATAACCGTTTGAAATAAGGGAGACATTATTTGGAATGTGGTTATTGTAACAAATCTACTTCAGAGCGGTCTAATCCATTTTTAAGGATGATATACAGATGGACTAAGAGGTATTCCCATGGAAAGACCTAACAAAACAATGTACTTCCTGAAAATTGCGTTAGCTGTTTCAGCCCGTTCTACATGTCTGAGGCGTAAATATGGTGCAGTTATCGTGAATGGAAACACCATTGTTGGGACCGGTTATAATGGGTCAGCCAAGGGTGTAGTAAACTGCATGGAGGTAGGTTGCATTAAGAACGTTCTGGAACTTCCTCGGGGTCGTGCTTATGATTATTGTCCAGCAGTCCATGCTGAGGAGAACGCAATTATTAACAGCAATCGGGTTGACCGAATTGGAGCAAAACTCTATCTAGCAGGTCTCGATTCAGATGGCAAGTACACCGAGGCTATTCCCTGTCAGCGGTGTAAAAGAAAAATAATTAATTCTGAGATACATGAGGTAATTGTTCTAAATAGTAAGGGGGAACCTGAAACGTATCCAGTTAAATCCTGGATTAATGAAGACTCAGACTGGTACATCAATCTGATAAAAGATGCCAAGAGTTAGACTCTTAATAGTTTATCCCATCTGTTGGGTATTTTTCAGAGGAAGGGTAATTTATGGTATGGTATCCAACTGCAAAAATCTATGAAGCTGGTTTAAATGATTATGAGAACAGGAGGTAACTATTAGTTTACTCCTTTAGGAACCGGAACAGAAGTTAAGGTCAATTAGGATTTTTACATACACAGAAACTCATTGTGAACATATACTTGCCAGTTAAACTTATTACGCTGTTATAAAACAAGGTGCATGACGGATGATGTCATGAGCCTACCTGAAAAACTGGCAGACATAGAACAGGAACTCAAATCTTTACTTGATAAATTGGATGCTTTCGAATCTAGAATCGAGGAACTTGAGGAACGTCTCACTGAAATGGGTGAAAAAATCAACAATCTGTCTTAGACTTTTACATGGAAGCTTTTATAAGCCCAGTTGAATCCTACGCAAACTGAGTACAATGTCATATGGGGAGCATACATCAAAATCCATAATCGGCACAAAAGGAAACGCTCTCAAAGGTCGAAAAATTGTTCTGGGTGTGACTGGTAGCGTTGCTGCAGTAAAAAGTTCTGAGATTGCACGGGAACTGATGCGACAGGGTTCTGACGTAACTGTTGTTATGACCCATATGGCACAGAAGATTATACACCCTTACACTTTAGAGTGGTCCACAGGTAACCCTGTGATAACCGAGTTAACAGGACAAATTGAACACGTGAAACTAGGTGGAGAACACTCTGACCGAGCAGACCTGATCCTAATCGCTCCCAGCACAGCAAACACCATTAGCAAAGCAGCTACTGGTATCGATGACACACCCGTAACCACCCTTCTAACAACAGCGATAGGTGCAGGTATACCTATCATAATTGCACCCGCAATGCATGCGTCCATGTACAAACATCCTATCATCAATGAGAACATCAAAAAACTCCAATCCATCGGCATTGATGTATTGATGCCCCGGATAGAGGAAGAAAAGGCCAAAATACCGGGTACAATTGAGATAGTTGATGCTGTAATCCGAAGACTCACAAGGGGACAAGACCTCAAAGGCGTGAAGATATTAATATCCGCCGGACCCACAAGGGAATACCTTGACAGTATTCGGTTCATATCAAACCCTAGTTCAGGAAAGATGGGCATGGCAATTGCCGAGGTAGCCCTTAAACGTGGAGCAGAAGTAACCGTTGTATATGGTCCAGGAACCGCCACGGTGCCTGCTGGAACGAATGTTGTGAATGTTGTCACCACCGAAGAGATGCTTGACGTAGTCGTGAGTAACATCAAATCCATGCAACCCGACATTGTCATACTAGCTGCCGCTGCAGCGGATTACAAACCTACAGAAAAACCAGATATCAAGGTACCATCCAAACAGAAGCAATGGAATATAGAGCTAAGACCTCTCCCAAAAATCATCGAACAAGTGAAGAAGGTCAAACCAGATGTTTTTCTCGTTGGCTTCAAGGCTGAATATAACATTACAAATGAGGATCTTATCAGCCGTGCAACTAAACGGATGAAAGAAGCAGTAATGGATGTTGTAGTTGCAAACGATGTAGCACGGGATAAGGTGGGCTTCAACACTGACACTAATGAAGTTTTCATTATTGATAAGCAGGGAGAAGTTCTACATGTACCTGTCTCTGATAAGACTGAGGTAGCTGAGAAGCTGTTAACCTTAGTAAAGGGAAAAATGGGATAGATTTATCTATTTATTTTCTCCGCGATTTCTTGTGCTTTAATAGCGTCATCTATAGTGACCTTTTGTCTTTCTTTTCCTAAAAGGCAGTCTATGAAGTGAGTATCTATCTGACGGTGTCCCCAGACTTTGGTTCCCTTGACCACTAAGTCTATAGTTTCAGGTTTCTCCTCTGAGCTATAATGCAGTATTTTGTTAAACATGATTGAGTGTATTAGATCTGTATTGTCTCCGTATACTTCCAATCGTGTTGTACTGGATGATTCTCCAACTGACGCACTAAAGTGGAATGTCCCAACAATTCCATTAGAGAATTTGAAAACTCCCATTGTATTATAACCGTAAATACCACCATATTGCTCCAATTTAGTGTAATTGCTCCTCCACTCAATATCCACAAACTCCTCACTAAACATCCAACGGAGCATATCAATAGCCCACACTGATAACGTGTAATCCGGGTATCCACCGCTCCTTTCCCTATCCCATGCCCATGAACCAGCAGGCCACTGCTCTGCTAACACTGCAGCTGGTAGGAACTCCCTGTAATGTATTGCTATAGGTTTCCCTATAATTCCCTCTTTAATCATTTCTTTAGTCTTGACATAGATTGGGGCAAACCTGAAGTTGAGGACGGGCATAATCATCACACCCGCCTTCTCCGCGGCTTCTTTTAGTTCCCGGACCTGTTCAAGTTTGGCTGCTATTGGCATCTCACATAGAACATTTTTCCCTGCTTTGATAGCCTGCATTGCCATCTGGTAATGCAGTGGTGTTGGGACGGATAATACAACTGCGTCCAAATCCGGATTTTTCAACACCTCTTCATAGTCAAGGAAGTATGGGACACCCCATTGCTCAGCAAGTGGCTTCACCCTCTTTTCAGATCGTGCACATAATCCAAGCAGATTTGAGCCTTCAATCTTCTTAAATGAAGGAGTATGCGCTTGTCCCCCAACAAACCCAACTCCAACAACGACTACTCCAATTTCTTTTGACATTAAATGACCTTCGTTGAGTACTTCGATTTTCCTTTTAGTCTATTTCCATGTTAACCATATTAATAATTGGATTTCAATCCAAAATCGCTTTAAACCATCATATGGAGAAATATGGGGGTTCAATTGTCAGTAGACGTAGAGGCCACAAAACTTCTAAGACTCAAAAAGGTTACTCAGGAATACGATTCAAGGAAGAAGGATCTAAGTGTTATTTGGGAGAACATGCAGAACTTTGCTCAGGGACTACGGAATGAAATAGATGACATGTACTGGTCAGAGCATAAGATCGCCTTTGAGGACCTTGAAAGTGTCCCAGAATTCAACCAGTACCGATTCGAATACCGTAAACTCGAAAAGATCTTCAATATCAATCACATAAAGACTACACTTGAACTCTTCAGGGAGTTACATGAGGAGAAAGAATCCCTTGAGAGCGAATTAGGTGTGTCTATGGACCGTAAATCCTAGTCATTTCTTTTCAAAACAAGACGTATCGGAAGTCGTTTACTGATTTTAACCGGTCGATTATCCCCCAAAGGAATAATTAACTCGGTTTGATTCTGCAATCCTACTCCATTTTTAATGACTGTGCTGAAGATTTCTCTTAGGTTGACCTCATGGACGGGAATCTGAGGTGATAATTTTTCTCTTCGGTCAACCCTAATATCAGAAAGTTTCAAATCTTCACTTCTTGGGGCTCTGCCCTCTTGTCGGGCACGATGTACTGCATCCTTTGCCGCTCGAACCTTAGATAAACTCTTCATATCCTGTATGATTTTACTCTCAGTTGATTTCATTTTCTTCATGTATTCATAACCCTCTTTCATTGAAGGCCAAACTTGTATAGCTGGTAATCTGGGGTGAACCCTAAACGCGCCCTCTCCTGAAGTAATCATCATACCAATCTGAATAGTATCTAATAGTAATTCAAAACGTTTCAGTGGGAGAACTATATCATTGAACCTATCCCTCAACTGATGAATTGACACCTTCTCCCAAGACATTTTCAGTTAAGCAGTTTAGAAAAAGGTAGATAAAACTACCTAGTATAATCTTTCAGTGAAATAGTTAATGAGTGTTTTGAGGTCTTCTTTTGCTTCGCAGTCTCTGAAAGTGTCCAGATAAGAATATGCCTGTTTAACGTAGTTTTCTGCTTTGCCTCGTGCATAATCGAGCCCACATGATGTCTTCAGAGCTTCATTGGCTGCCAGAATGTTTTCTTCAGATGCGTTTCTTACTCCCAGCACTTTCCGTATTGCCTTCTTTTCCTCCTCAGTCCCGTTCTGTAAAGCGTAAATGATAATTATGGTCTTCTTGCCCTCCCTGAGGTCGCTACCAATGGGTTTCCCAAGTGTCTTCTCATCACTGATTACTCCTAGAATGTCATCAACGATCTGGAATGCTATTCCGGAGTCCCAAGCGAATTGACCCAGATTTTTTATCTGATCCTTACTAGCCCCACCAACAATTCCACCGATTTCTGCGCAAGCTTTGAATAATGCTGAAGTCTTGCCGCCAACCATTTCAATATACTCTTCCTCGGATACGTTTTCCATACTAGGGAATGATGTATCCCAGACTTGTCCTTCACATATTGCTATGGATGCATCCGTGACACGTTCAATACATTCAAGGGCTCCTTCCCCTGAGATTATCCCTAGTCTATATGCATCTATTATGAAATCATAGACCTTGCTGAAGAGAAGGTCACCACTTGCTACTCCCATGGGTACCCCCCATTTTTTATGGACAGTGGGTACTCCACGTCTAAAATCATCATTGTCCATGATATCATCATGGATTAATGTAAAGTTATGAAGTACCTCCAGTGCCGCAGCGAATGGAACCGAATTGTTTACGTTTCCACAAACTAGTTCGCATGACTTCATAACCAAGTATGGTCTAAGCCTTTTTCCTCCCGCCATTATAAGGTGTCTAGAAGCCTCATAGAGTGTTGCAGGTGTTTTAATCTGCAGGTTCTCATCTATGAATCGGTCAACTATTGCTGCGTTTAACTTCAGCTTTCCTTTAATTTTGTCGCCTGCTGACATCCTATGAACCTCGGATCTAGCATAGACGACAACGAGGTTAGATAAAAGTTATCGTAAGTTACCGGAAGCTAAAGTCCTCAGGATCGAATCCCCGGAGCTTTAACCACTCAGCAGTCCTTCCTGTGACGACTGCTGGGACTTTTTTAAGTTCCTCTACATTTCGAGCTCCAACCAGAAACATCACTGTCCTGAATTCTAGAACGATCCTGCGAATATATTCCAGCAGGTCTTCTTCTCCCTTTACCGCTTCAGCAAGGAAGGGCAACGCCATACCAACGGCATCTGCACCTAGAGCGATTGCTTTTGCCATATCCAACCCAGTCCTCATACCCCCTGAAGCTATAATCTGTAAGTTAGTATTCAAACTAGTCTCGACAACACTTATAGCGGTAGGGATCCCCCAGTTCCACAGAGCTTTACCGAGAAATTCCATGTCACTTACCTCGCTCTCCCGGGCTATATGATGCTCAACAGCGGCCCAGCTGGTTCCACCAACACCACTGATCTCTAATCCAGCTACACCCGCAGCTTCTAGTTTCTCTGCTTCCTCATGGGCTATACCTGCTCCCGTCTCCTTCATAACAATGGGGACATTGAGATTTTCAGTAATATTCTTGATTTTATCGATAACACCCTTGTAGTTTGTGTCTCCACCAACCTGAATAGCTTCCTGAAGAGGGTTCATGTGCACTGATAGGGCATCAGCCTTTATCATATCGACACATATCTGGGCTTCCTTCACCCCCCATCCGAGACTTATTTGGGGACATCCAATGTTACCCAGCACAAGGGCTGATGGGGCCACTTCCCTGACGACCCTGAAAGTATGTGCTACCTCAGGCTTATCTATGGCTATTCTCTGGCTTCCAACCCCAATGCCAATGCCCGTTTTCTCGGCTACTGCAGCAAGAGTCCTGTTAATCTCTTTAGAGTAACTTGTCCCGCCTGTGATAGCCGATATTATCAGTGGGGTTTTCAAATGTTTACCGAAAAGTGATGTCTCCATATCGACCTCCGAGAAGTCAATCTCTGGAAGACACCTATGCACTAGGGTTACATCATCGAATCCTGTCCCAACATCTGTTGTAACGTTCTCCTCTAGAGATATCCGAATATGCCGTTGCTTTCTCTTCTCGATATCACTCATTATTATCCCCTTGTCAGAATGGTACCTGATACTTTCTCTCCCCTTAACGCTTTAAAGATCACGCCTGCCTTGGCTGCGTTAACTATTTGGACATCAACTCCGGCCTTGACTGCTTGTATAGCTTCAGTGACCTTCCCCAGCATTCCTCCAGTCACATCAGTTGAAAGGGATTGACCGATTTTGATGTACCCCTCAATCTTATCTAATGGGAGCACATCAATGAGTTTTGCCTCCTTCACCAGCTTTGGATTAGACGTATAAACCCCGTCAACATCAGCTCCAAAGATAACCTTCTTAGCTCCTAATCTGGTAGCAATTTTTACTGCCAGCTGATCTCCTGATAGGATTGAGAAGCCCTGTTTCTTATCGATGACCGTATCACCATAGAGGACTGGTAGAAATCCCTTGATTATGTACTGTCCCAGAATCTCCAGGTCAACTGAGACTATTCTTTTCTCATATGTTGTAATGAATGATGATGATGTCACGGATATTGCCGGTATCCCCCTTTTTATTAGTGCATCCGTGATTATGCTATTAATCTCCACCATTGCCTGATGGGTTTTAGCGTAACCAATAATCTGGTGGTCTGAAGTATATCCATCAGAAAGGTTGTATTTTTTGGCGTATGGGTGGCCGTAACTACCACCACCGTGGATAAGTATGATGGGTATTGGCCATGCTGCTTTGATCTCATCCACTAGGCGGTTGATATTCTTCATGTCTGGGGTCATAGGCTCATCTTTGTCAGTAATAACTGAGCCACCGAGTTTTAGCACCTGCACTATTCTATCCTCCTGATTTGGACGCCCTCATGAGCTATGTTAACCACGTGGGGTATACTCCTACACCTCCAAATTGCTTTCTCAATACTCCGAATGTTCTGAGCATCTGCTATAGCCATCATGCATCCCCCACCACCTGCACCTGTCAGCTTCGCCCCATAGGCTCCAGAGCCTCTAGAAGCGTGAACCATTGTATCCAGCTTAGCTATAGAAACACCAAGTGCAGACAGGAGGCCATGATTTACATTCATCAGGTCTCCAAGAGTTCTAAAGTCTCCATCCTTCAATGCTTCCAGTCCTTGAACGGATATTCGGGCAATATTATCTATTATTCCATCTATGAGTTCAGGTTGTCGATCACGGAGGTCTCTGACCCTTCTGACAAGTTTCTTTGTGGAGCGTTTTCTCTTTGAGTCACCTATAATGAAAGGAAAATCCTCACCTAATTTCACCCTTTGTAACTCCTTCCCTTTTTCGTAAACCAAAACTCCACCATAAGTAGAAATGTTATTATCAATACCGCTGGGATTACCATGAACTACTTTTTCTCCCTCATATGCAATGTTACAGATCTCTTCCTTGGATAACCCTCCAAAGAGTTCTCCTACCGCACCTACGGTTGCGACGCTTAGTGCTGCTGATGATCCTAGTCCAGCAGCTATTGGGATATCTGATCGTATTTTGATGTTTAAACCTGATTCGATGTCAAAGTTTTCCATGGTTTTCTTGGCGGCTATCATGAATGCGACGAGGCGTTCGCCTCTCCAATCAGCTCCTGTGATGGATGTGTATTTATCTCCATCAAAGTAACCTGAAAAGCCGAGGTCCAATGCATCAAAATATATTCTGTTATCATTATCTCTCTTCTCGGCAATGACCTTTCCCTTCTTATCCACAGCAAGGACAATAGCGGGACCCCTGTATACTACGCTATGTTCTCCAAATAGAATTGCCTTACCAGGTGCTGTTGCCTCTGCTTGCATGCTGTTTACCTGACCATCTTTACTGAGGTATATCCTACTACTGAGGAGTAATCCCCATAAGCATCACCACTCGTCCCATATGAGAGTAGCTCTGCTGTCGTTGCTCCCAACTTCCTGGAGGCGACTATGGTTGCTGAAACTGGTCCATATCCACACATAGTGACCTTGTTATTATGAACCCAGTTCTGGAGACCAAATTCATCCATGTCGAGAATGTGCCTGATGACTCCATCATCCTTGGATTTGGCTGTACTAAGAGGTTCTTGATGTGTTAGATCCGTTGAAGCAATAATCAGTGAATTAGTACCCTCAAGAGCCTTAGCGATGGCCTCGCCCAACTTCACACTTGTATTTAGATCCTGATAACCCATACATACAGGTACAAACTTGAAATCTCCATAAATATACCGGAGGAATGGAAGCTGTACCTCTATAGAATGCTCATGTAGGTGGGCTTGATCATTCATGTCAACAAAACTGGAAGCATTTAATATATCCCTCGCCAACTCCACATCCTGCTCAACTCTTCCTAATGGTGTCTCCCAGAAGCCACCTGAGCTCAGTGATACTACCCCCCCGAGACCTGTATGATTAGGGCAGATAATGACTATCTTATCTGGTTTAGGTTCCGAAGCTAGATGATAGAATGCGTGGGCTGCAATATGTCCAGAGTAAACGTAACCAGCGTGGGGTATAACAACCGAGACAATTTGCCTTTCATCATACTCCAATTTTGGTAGTCTACCTGGTCCAAGTTTATGCAGAAAACTAGTTTCTATTGCTTGTTTTAGACGATCCGGTTTGGCGGGGTAGAATCCCCCAGCCACTGCCGGTCGTCTGATGCTCATTTGTTTTCACCTATAGTGCTGTTTCAAAATTCTCTATTGTTACTGACCAGTCGCCTACTTCTGGTATCTCACCGAGCTCACGTTTGAGCTGTCTGGCTAGTAACCAGTATGCTATTGCCAATGAGCGACGACCCTTGTTATTGATTGGAACTACTAAGTCAACATTTGATAGGTTGTTATCTGTGCTACAGAATGCGATAACTGGGACGCCTGCTTCGGCAGCCTCTACAACTATCTGGTTGTCCGCTAGGGCATCTGTGACAATGACGAGGTCGGGTTCAAAGAAGTCCGCGTACTCTGGGTTTGTGAAACTACCGCTGGTGAATCTTCCCAGATACGCTTTTGCTTCTATAACATCACAGAATTTCTTGACTGGAGTTCTACCATATCTCTTGGATGAAGCGACAGCTACCCTCTTCAGGTCTGTTCTTGATAGGAACTTTGCTGCGACCTTTATCCGTTCATTCATTTTATCCATGTCTAGAACGTATAGACCGTCAGGTCTGACCTTGTAGATAAATGGCTTCATGTCCTTTGTTTTTACACGTGTTCCAATGTGTACCCCTGCGGATAATAATATTTCTTGGGGTAGCAGTAGATTATCTGAACTTTGAGTTTCCATCAGCTTCCACCTCTTATATCAACTGTTTCTTTGTTAACGTAGAATTTGAGTATTTCATCTATGAGTTCAACGTGTGAGAGAAGCATCCTCCTACAGCAGTACCTCGATACACCTAAGTCATCGAGAACTTCCTTGGGGGCTTCTCCCGCTGCAACTCTCTTCGCGTAGGGCTCCCATTTGTTTCCAACAACCTTACCACAGG
>RCNB010002853.1_pt1 | contig 10461 bp, 8 predicted proteins | sample 2041321 | NCBI WGS metagenome assembly RCNB01 (sample SAMN09708232, study PRJNA481090) | Marine sediment metagenome, whole genome shotgun sequencing project.
GGAGAATTAATTTGATTAATTTTACCTTCATTTAAAACCGCTATTCTATCCGCTAACCTTATTGCTTCATATCGATCGTGAGTGCTCAATATGATTGTTTTTTCTTTATCCTGTTTGATTTTAGTAATAAAACGATCTAAAATCTTAATGTTCATTGGATCTAAATTTGCTGATACTTCATCGAGTAAGTATATTTCGGGATTAATTACGAAATTCATTGCAATTACTACTCTCTGCATTTCTCCTCCTGATAAAGCTCTAGCGTTTTTTTTTTCCATACTAGAGAGTCCTACTGACTCAATTATTTCTTCAACTTGATGTTTGTATTGATTAAATTTTAATCCTCTAACTTTCAATCCATAAGCGATATTCTCAAATACCGAAGCATCTCTAACTAAGGGTTTTTGCCTTACGAATGAGAGTTTTCTTCGATAAAGTGTTTTCTCTTTTCTCGATAAATTTGTTAACTCTTTTCCTAAAAATTTTATTTCCCCTTGCGTTGGAGATTCAAGTAATCCTAAAATTCTCAATAAGGTAGACTTCCCACTTCCATTTGGACCGATTATAGCAAATGTTTCTCCCTTGTTAATTGAAAGGTTAATATTTGAAAGTACTGAAATGACATTACCATCTTTTTTATGAAAATCTTTTGACAGGTTTTTTACTTCAAGCAGGCTCAATCTATTTATCACTCCCTTGTAATCGCGTTAAACCGTAATTTAATATGAAAGCTATAGATATTAAAATGATACCTAACGCTATAGCCATCCCAAATTCACCCATACGTGTTTGTAATACAATCGAGGTAGTAAACGTTCTCGTCGCCCAGCGAATGTTTCCACCTACGATCATTACTGCCCCAACTTCAGATATTGCTTGACCAAAAGCTACGAGAAACCCCGCAATAATCGATTTTTTTGAATGTTTGATTAATTCCCACCATAGTTGCCTCTCATTAGCCCCCAAGGAAAGTACTGTTTCTTTCAAAGCGGGATCTACGCTTTCTATTGCTGCCTTTCCAGTTCCAATTATAATTGGTACCGCTAAAAGGAATTGAGCAATAATCATAGCAGTTGTCGAATATAATAACCCTAACGATCCGAATATTCCTCCTGCAGATAGCAATAAAAATACTATTAGCCCCATTACCACAGGCGGAAATCCCATAAAAGTATTTATTAAATTGCTAAGAAATCTTTTTCCTCGGAATTCTCTCAAACCAATGAAAGAACCAATTGGTAAAGAAACTAAGGCAGCAAGAAATGTAGAGATCAACGACACGCGAAATGACACTTCTATTACGCCCCATACTTCTGGATCTAATGTAAATATTAATTGAATCGCTTCTAAAATTCCTTCTATGATTTCATTCGACATCTTTCTTGGGTATCTATTTAAGTAAATTCTTGTTGATAACTTGTCCAAAAAGAAATTTCTTCTTCAGTAGTTGGGCAATTATGAGTTGTATTACATATTCCAAAGGCAGCATGGAATAGTTTTTCTCCATTCTTTGTATAAGAATTAATTAAGTTTTGCCCATAGTCTGAAGTCAGAAATCCAACAAATCTCAATACGCTACTATATTTAACGTGTGAATGTAAGTCTGGATTTACGGGGATTACGCCATAAGGATTAAGTAAGTGATCCTCCCCTATAACTGATTCAGCTAAGATTTTTAGAGATGTATAGGTATCATTGAAAGAAAGCCAAGTACCTCGATCAATTAAAGTATATCCCTGGTTATTTGCATCCTGAAAAGTCATTTGTAAAGTAGTTGCCATTCCTTGTCCAGTTTCTGTGTATTTATCAGGCTGTCCAAACCAGTCCACTTCTGGAATAACACTGATTAGTGACCATAAAAATAATTCTTTGGAATAAGTACCTGAGCCGTCACCTCGAGAGTAAAATGTTGAATTGCCTGCATCTATACCCTCTTTTAATTTTGTCATAACAATTGTAATGTTGTCGTTTGGTAATAATTCTGCAGGGTTACTTTCGCGACCAACTATAATAAAATCATTGTACATGACACATGCTCTATTTATCCCGTAAGGAGTTTGTCCATCGCTATCGTTTACAAAAATATCTTCTCTAGACCTAGAATGTACGAGTATTACATCTACATCGCCACTCTCTCCATATACTAGTGCTTGTCCCGTTCCAACTGATAGAACTGAAACCTCGATACCAGTTTTTTGAGTGAATTTCGGCAACAAATAATCTAATAATCCAGAATCATACGTAGAAGTTGTAGTGGCAAGGGTAATTCGAGTTGGATTTCGAGCGGATAATAATTCGATTATAAAAAAAGTTCCGAAAGAACCTCCAATTATGAGAATAAAAATAATTAAAACTACCGTTTTGTGCTCACTAATTATAGTTTTTAATGTTCTCCTCTTACTCAATTTATTTTCACAGATTTTATGATTTTAACATAGTTTTTAATTTTTCGAGTTTCCACTTCTCTCAAGTGGAAATTCTAGCAATATGTTGAAAAAAAAAATTCATAACTTAAAAAATTATGCGTTTGGTTTGATCGGTAATAACGATAAAAACCTGTAAGAGTATAAAAAATGGTGATTTAATTTAGATTACAACTACAAGATCTTCTTCTTTTTTCTCACTTATTCTCTTCTTAAATTTCCGCAATAACCCTGAAAATTTCATTGGTTTTTCTTTATAATCAAGGTCATCTAAAGCTTGTTCTTGATATACTCTAACAATCTCGTTAGAAAGTTCTTGCCAATCCCTGCAGATACTTAATGTTATTTCATCACTCCTTAAAAGAGTTTCATGAGAAATAATCTTTGCAAACTCTTTTGCTAAGGGTTCTACGATACTCTGATCAGCCCCTTCAAGTACATCTCTGATAAAATCTTCCGCAGAATACCATTCGGCGACTCTTTGAAGATCACGATGAATTTGAGTGAGTAGAACATTTCTGGGCCCTTCCCAAAGTTCCATTATCATAGAATCTCTGTGGAGTCGTGGTAATGCTATGAAATCCTCCATTATTCCATGGCCACCAAAGAAAGAAATAGCCATACGTATCAGAGCAGGAGCCTCATCAGCAACAACAATCTTGCATAGCATTATAAGCTCACGTAATCTGAATCGTCGTTTGCGTTCATCGACATTATCTATTTGCTGTAACTCTCTTATCCCACTAATTAATTCCTCGCCAAAATGAATAAACTCTGAATATAGCTTAAATGCACCTGCAGTTGATCTCATGACAGCATGTTTTAAATCATTAATCTGATTCATCATTAGCGGAAAAGATGCAATAGGAACTCCAAAGGCAGTTCTAAATTGAGCATATAAGATAGCTTCCCTTGCAACACGAAGACCCCCTGCTGCCATACCAAAAGCAATATGAAGTCTCGATAGAGAAAGAACAATTCCAACGACATCTGCTAATCCTTTCTCATGAGGTCCTACAGGATATGCAACGGCACCATTATATGTAATCTCCGCTGTGGGGAGTTCAGCAGTACCTAGTTTCTGTTTGAGTCGATCAATAGTATATGAATTTCTAACCCCCTTTTCTTTATTTCCAGGAAGCCAAGCTGGAACAGCAAATGCAGCGACTCTTGTCGATGATGGAACACCCTTAGGTTTTGCTGTGACGATCGCATAATCTGCTTGCATTGCAGAACAGAAAAATTTTTGACCGTATATACGCCAGCAATTTGAAATTCCATCGGGACCCTCCGCCTCCTCATAAACAGCTTCTACCAAATTAACTGGAACATCACTTCCTCCTTGAATTTCACTAATAAATTGCGAGCCTAAACTATATTCTCCATTTATACCATCTCGAACGGCTGTGAGACATGCTTTTGCTTCTGAACTTAATTCATTTTCATATTTTTGCATTAACCAGACCATTCCATGAGTACAAGCAACAGGACACATAACACCCACCTCTCCCAACTGATATAGGAGAGACATTTTAGCAAATCTACTCCAAGCGGTATTTCTTTTAGGGTCGAATAAACCTAAACTAAATACTCCCTTTTCAAGCTGCTCGGTCTCAGCAGCCCTTTTAATCCTATCTATTCGATGATTATGTGCATCATAATGTTGTATGACTGTGCATTTCGCCCGATTCTCAAGTCGAGTTGCCTCATCTGCTAAATCCCTCCAAAGGTAGGAAGCTTTATCCGACAACTCTTTAAGTTCAGCATCTATTCTCTCGAATTCAGAACCCGTATATTTTTTAATTAATGCTTGAAAAAATTCATCATCTCTATAGAAATTAAATTGATTTTTAACGAATAAATAATCATCAAATGAATATGGGTTGTTTCTATCACCCTCAGTACTTTCTTGTGCACACATATTTATTTCACTACTCTTCTTTCTTTATTAAAAATTTTTAGAAAGTCTTGTTATTTAAATCTAAGCGGACTAGTTTAAATTTTTATGTGAAAATTTACAAATATATCAAGGTCAATTTTGCATAAAGTTGATTGGAGGTAAGAATTTTATAAAATGATTTAACAAAATAACAAAAATTAGGTGAAATTAAACAATTTTCTCGCTTTATCAACTGTACCTGAATCAAATTTTCTAAATAAGGCATAAGCAGTAATTGGTACGACACATCCACAATTTTCACATAAAAGTGGTGAATTTCCCATGACACAAAACTTTTGTTTTCCATCAGGATAGTAACTTTTTATATAACCAGTTTTAAATATGCAATGTGGCACAAATTCTTTTGACAGGTATATTTCTAGCATTTTTTTGGAATAAAAAATAAAATCTCCATATTCACGCATTACTTTTAAAATATCTTGTATAGTCTTTTTTAATATACTACCATTTAATAAAAGTGAGCTGTCAGGATAGTCGGTATAAAATTGAAAGATTAATCCAGAAGCACCATTATCGTGAGCAATCTTAACAATATCTTCAATTTCCTTATAATTTAATATCATGATGGTTGTTGTAACGACCGGATTGTTCTCCCGAATATTTTCTATAACTTTATCAAAGACCTTTGCACCTCTTATCTTATCATGAGTTTCCTTGGTACCATCTATACTTACCCAGTATTTCGGTTGCTTATATCCATTAAATCGAGGTAATTTTATAATTCCATTTGATACAACCTGAACTGAGGGAAAAATTTTAATCGCTTCTTTTATAACATCCATTCTTAAAGTAGGTTCTCCACCGGTTAAAACAGCTATTTTTGTGCCTAATTTTCTATGATATTTAAAAACCTTAATCCATTCTTCGTCCGATAATTCTGTTCTTTTATTTTTTAATTCCTTTGTTGATGAGAAAAAATAACAATGCGTACATTTTAAGTTACATTGCCAAGTTAAATCATAATTCACATATAACGGAACATTTCTTACTATTGACTGTAAAAATGATGGACCCATGGAAGCAAAACTTATTACATTTTTTACAGTAAATAGTCTCATAATCGATATAAGATTCGCGGTCTTAAAAATAAGTCATTATTAATTTATAAAGATTGCATTTTCTTGACTACACAGAAGAGTAGAGGAAGTTAAGCCGTCTCAAATTATCATTAGATAAAAGTGAACAAATAATAGATAAACCTTCGTTTAAGATTGATGATGTGAAATTAGCGTGTCAACTTTAAAATAAATTGAGAGAATATTTAACATGCATTGCTCCAAAATAAATAGGGCTAGCATACCCTTAAAATAATAATAAAAAAAGTTAAGGCATAGTTATTATATTAGTGTCCTCATCTAGATTTATAATCCCTTTTACTGCGAGTTGTTTAATGGTCCTTACTGCCATAATAGGCGGGACAACAAGAAGTTTCTTTAACTCATCAAGGTTACAGCTTCCTTGAGCCATTATCGTTGCTAATATATCGACTTCTGATATTTCTTCTTCAGAATTCTCTATTAAAAACGATGTAAAATAGTTATCCCTCTTCAAATGATTTAGTTTTAAGTCTAAATCCTTCATCTTTTCTTCAGTATATTCTGTTCTTAAATGTCTTTCGCGATTTTCGTTATCTATTTTTTTTTGATCTAATAAGTCGTTATCATTTTCCTTCGTAACAATTTTGTCGTTAATAATTTTTAGTTTCGACAGAAGATCTTCAAGCTCTAACTTCGGTCCTTTTAGATCGTCGCCGATTTGTTCAATAGATTTTTGTAGTTCTGAAGTTTTTGCTTGTAAGCCATTTTTAGTCGACTTTAAGACTTCTATTTTTTTTGCCAGGTCATCCGATTTTGTATTGAGTTCTGTTAGCTCATTATTTTGGATTTCAATCTTCTCTTCTAACTTCTTAACATCTTCAAGTTCAAGTTGCATCTTTTTCCAAGTTAAGCTCAAATTCTGAATAATATTTTCGCTGTTTTTTTGAATTGCTTGTTGGTATTCGTCGAAGTGCTTCTCAAGCATTTCAATTGTTCCTAAAATATCGTTTAAGTTCGAACTCATCAGAAATCGACCTCCTCTTTTAAAGTGATTGTACCAGAAGGTTGGTCGTATTCAATAGGAGCATTATCTTCAAGCATTTTAGTAATTATCTTGCGAGCTTGCTCTTCTTTCATATCTATGGCAACTAAAATATTTCTAAGGTCTAAAGAACTTCCCACTTGTAAAGCCCTAATAAACTGGTAAAGTTGGGATGTAATATATTTTCTTTTTATCAAAACTTTCATAGCGGCAACTCTAAGTTCATAGGATTCAACGAATTTTTCTTTTTTGATGAAAGTTCCATTAAGTTCAATTTCTAAAGCTTTAAGCGTATCCTCGAATTTTTCAACTTCTTTATTTAATGTAAATAAGCGATCTTCGAGTTCTTTTAAACGAAGTTCCCGATTCTTTAGTTCTTCTCTTTTAGTGTTAATTGTTTCTTTAACTTCCTTGAATTCATTTCGACTTTCCTGAATTTTGGTTTCCAATTCTTGGCGAGTTCGCACAAATTCTGCATTATCTTCCTCGAACTTTATATTGTCTCGTTGACTCTGTAATATCTTGTTTTTAAAGATGTTTATTTCTTCATAATTGGATTTTAATGTATTGATCAAGACATTTTTTCCATCTCCATATTTTTCTAGCTCTTCGAGTATTTTTTCAGGTTGTATTCGAAGTTTTGGGATGTAGTCGCTATTCAAACCACTTAAATTTACAATTAATGAAGCCATTTTTTTTAACGCGGTTTTAGAATCAATTAAGGATTCACTCATGTTAAATTCACTTTATAAATATAATTTATTTATAGAGTACCGTATTATTAAATGTGTATTTTTCAAAATCACGATTGGTTAGTGATAATATTAACCTAAATAAAATAAGATAAATTACATATCTCTTGATATTTCTTTAATGAAGTTATCTTTATTGAGAATCATGTCAATGCCCCTTCTACTCATAACCGTGTTTAGATTCTCTATTAACTTCTCAGTAAAATACTTAAAATCAAAATTAGTCGCAGGATTAATACGATAATAACTTTTCAAAAAGAGGTTAATAAGTTCAATTTTAACTATAGGAACGGTTTGTTCAAAAATTCCCGGATTCGTATCAAGTAACGAACAGCATATCCAGGCTATATCATCTATGTGATGCCCCTTATAAGAATCTTCAAAATCTAATCCAAACATTTTGTTATTTGAGAGATTATATATGAAGTCCCTTAATCGGGTATCGCCTTTATTTAACACTTTAGTATGTGCGTGCTTTTTATCTTCTATTATATTACTTAAATGGAGCTTGCTTAACCAATTGGCTAAACTTTCAATACCCATCAAAAGCTCATTCTTAGATTTCGTATCCAAGCTGTCTAAGTCCGCAACTCGATATAATCTATAGTTAATAAAATCGCATAAATTATATCCTTCTATCTTCTCAAGGATTAGATACGGATTTTTAAAAAAGATGATTTTAGGAACTTGGAGCTCTTGATTGTAAAGTTGCTCTAAAATATCATGCTCAATATCAGCATTATTGTTTCTGAAGATTTTAATTACGATTTCCTTAGGCAATAACTCTGTTTTCCTAATGAAAGTTAAGTGTATAACGGTATTTTTTTTACTCTGGAATTGAGCTAAAATGAAGTGGTTAAATTTATCAACTAACTCTGGGAAATCTTCTTTAAGCTCAGTTATGAGTTCTTTCCGTATTTTAAAAAGCTCCATCTTTAACTGGTAGGAAAATGTGATGAGTATGCAATAATGCTTTTTGGAAATCTGTAAACTAAGTTATAAATAGTAAGTATAAAAGATAAATTTCTCTATTTCTATGCTCGACAATCCAAATCTTAGCTGTGAAGATGTTCGTATAAAGAATTATATTATTTATGAAATATCACAAAAACAAATAAAAAAAATACATTTGATATATATTATGATGAGTTCTCAACAAAAACAATACAAACTTGGAATTCTTTATGGTCCAGATCCAGATACAGTGATGTTAGCACAAAAATTCGTTGGAAATCTAATAAATGACGATGAATTTTGTAAAGCGTGTGAATTACTCGAAAAAGATGTCAAATGCGATAAATGTAGAGAGCATTTAGGTAATTTTTCCAGTTCAATTTACTTTTACGACATTATAGGGGAAAATGTACCCGATTTTATTGAAGATCCTGAAGAATATTTTCCGAAAAACTTACCCCAAGTAGATTTCTTATTAGTTGTCGGAATTCATCAAGATTTGCTCTCCGGATTACCAGAATACCTAAAGGATAAAAATATTAATACTATTATTATTCCCATTGAAAACCCAAAGTGGGTTCAACCCGGCTTACAAGTGCAGGTGTTAGAGGATTTTGCAAATTTTGGAATGCAAGCTGCGTTTCCAAAACCTTTTTGTGCCTTAAGTAAAGAACTTGACGAGAACAACAAAATCGGTTTCAATGTTACAGAGGAACGGGATAGAATAATAGAATTTATTGAACACTATAAAATAGGAGTACCTATAGTATCGTTCTTATTATCCGAAGATGGTAAATCAATCCAAGATTCATGCGTTCTTCAATGCGCACCGTGTGGTTCTTCATATTTTGTGCTCCAACAATTAAAAGCTAAATATATTGAAGATGGAGAGATTAGTCTAAACGAAAAAATTAGTAAGGCACATCATTCTTATCCTTGTAATGCATCAATGGATCAAGATACAATACTAAAGGATTCTTGTCTTCATGTTGGCGGCTATTTGATAAGGAATGCTGTTAGGAGGGAATTAGGTCTCGAGGAGGAGGAAGGCCAAAAACTGGTCTATATAGTCAAATAATCTCATCTAGGTTAGAAATTAAATTTAAGGTAATAATTTATAATTAATAATAAGAAAAGGAGCTTGGGTTTAAACTTCAACAATTCCAGGATAAATAAAACTCTTACTTTTCCTATTTTTCTCATAGTAAAACAACTCAAATTAGCGGTTTTGACTGATATTAACCGCTTTTTATTATATAATATAAAGCTTTTTAGATACATCGGATTTACATTACTTGGTGATTAAAATCGCAACTCAGTGTACAAATACTCTCTGTATAGATGAAGAAATGGTCGAGGAAGAAGAATCGTTTTTTGAGGAGCATTTTTGGTTTTTTATCGTACCTTCTGCGATATTGCTTGGGATTTCCATATTTTTAGAATTTTTTACTGATGCTGTTCTTCTAAGCCAGATTCTTGCAGTTGTTTCAGTATTACTTTCATGCTATGGAATCGTTAAAGAGGCTATAGAAGATATTCTTGCTAAGAGAATTACTGCAAGTATTCTAATGTTAGTTGCAGGAGTCGCCTCTTTTTTTATTTTACACGGTCAGGAAGGAGCCACAGCGATCCTCCTCTATAGTGTAGCAGAATATTTGGAGGAAGTAACCACGGATAAATCAAAGAATGCAATTAAAGAATTACTTGAGTTAGCTCCTGATGAAGCTCTATTAAAATCTACAGATGGATATAAAATGGTTCCTACTAAAGAGATAAGAGTAGGTGATATCGTTGGAATTAGACCTGCAATGAAGGCTCCAATTGATGGGAAAATAGTAAAAGGCGAATCATATTTCAATGAGAGTGCCATTACTGGAGAGTCTCTCCCTGTTTTTAAGATCCTAGGTGATGAAATCTATGCTGCAAGTATTAATAGTGATAGTTTCGTTGATATAGAGGTCACCAGAGAAAGTTCGAACACCGTGGTTGCAAAAATTGCTGAAAGCATTAAATTAGCGCAACAAAATAAAAGTGAAAGCGAACGATTTATAGAAAAATTTGCAAGGTATTATACTCCAATCATATTAATTAGCTCAATTCTAGTTATGACAATACCAACGCTATTGTTTGGTTTAGATTTTAATCAATGGTTCTATCGAGGATTAATTCTATTAGTCGTATCTTGTCCTTGTGCTCTCACATTATCAACTCCTCTAGCAAACATCGCTGCTCTTACGAAGTTAGCAAAAGAAGGAATTCTTGTTAAAGGTAATAAATTTATAGAAATAGCGAA
>RCNB010002854.1_pt1 | contig 10461 bp, 5 predicted proteins | sample 2041321 | NCBI WGS metagenome assembly RCNB01 (sample SAMN09708232, study PRJNA481090) | Marine sediment metagenome, whole genome shotgun sequencing project.
CGAGCATGTGTTCATCGGCAACGGCGTCAGCGAGCTCATCGACCTGACGTTGCGCGCGCTGCTCAACGACGGCGACGAAGTGCTGATACCAAGTCCCGACTATCCGCTGTGGACCGCGTCGGTCACGTTGAACGGTGGTCGGGCCGTGCACTACCCGTGTCCGCCCGAGAAGCAGTTTCAGCCTGACCTCGACGCCCTTGCCGGACTGATTACAGAGAAGACCCGCGCTATCGTCATCATCAACCCCAACAACCCGACAGGCGCGGTCTACAGTCGGGAGGTGCTAGAGGCGCTCGTCGCCCTAGCCGAACAGCACAATCTCGTCATTTTCAGCGACGAAATCTACGACGGCATGGTCTACGACGACGCGGAGTTCGTCCCGATTGCCCCACTGGTGAAGCACACTTTGTGCGGCACGTTCAGCGGCCTGTCCAAGGTCTACCGTGCGTGTGGCTTCAGAGTGGGGTGGGTGGCGTTCAGCGGCACCAATGATCTCGCCAAGGAGTACCTGCAGGGCCTCGATCTCCTCGCGTCCCTACGCTTGTGTAGCAACGTACCTGGGCAGTGGGGCGTGCAGACGGCGCTGGGCGGCTATCAGAGCCTGAAAGAATTGGTCCGACCAAACGGGCGTTTGTATGAGTCACGCCAAGCCGTGATCCGAGGCGTTGAAGCCAGCGACTATCTGAGCGTGGTCGTTCCCGGCGGCTCGATGTACGCCTTCGTGGGCGCCGACACCAACAAGCTGCCCGGGTTCGACGATCAAGATTTTGCGATGGAGCTCCTGGAGACGGAGCACGTGCTCGTCGCGCCCGGCTCCAGCTTCAACGTCGACTATCGCAACTACTTCCGGATCACGCTCCTGCCCGAGGCGAAGGTCATCGGCAACGTGTTCGAACGGATCGAACGAGTCCTGGTAGAGCAGTAGATAGACATATTCTCGTGATCCATTTAGGCGGCAACCTCACCTTCCCGGTGGAGGCGACGTTCTACCCTGTCCCGAACAGCTGTTCGACTACGAAGTCCAACTGACCGACGCCAATGGCGTCAGCACGCCCCCCTACTCCGCCCCGTTCGTGTGCATGCCGCAATAGGCAACGTTGCAGCGCCGGGAACGCTCTATTCCGAGTCACCCGGACATCGTCGTGCGCCCCGGGATTCCCGACTCGACGCGTTAACGAAAAATGCGGACATCGCGCGACCGATCGGACGCTGAAAACTGAACCGGAATCTGACAGAGCTCAAAAAGATGACTCCACCATAGTCACTACTCGGATATGACCAGATACATTTCTCTTTCGAGAAAATGCTCCTTAGAAAGGAGGTGATCCAGCCCCAGGTTCCCCTAGGGCTACCTTGTTACGACTTCACCCCAGTTACCAAACACTCCTTGGGGACCTGCCTCCCTTGCGGGTTAGCGTGGCCACTTCTGGAGCACTCGACTCCCATGGTGTGACGGGCGGTGTGTACAAGGCCCGGGAACGTATTCACCGTCGCCTGCTGATCGACGATTACTAGCAATTCCGACTTCATGCACTCGAGTTGCAGAGTGCAATCCGTACTGAGGCCGGCTTTTTGCGATTCGCTCCACCTCGCGGCTTCGCAGCGCTTTGTACCGACCATTGTAGCACGTGTGTAGCCCAGGACATAAGGGCCATGAGGACTTGACGTCATCCCCACCTTCCTCCGGGTTGACCCCGGCAGTCTCCTTTGAGTGCCCAACTAAATGATGGCAACTAAGGATAAGGGTTGCGCTCGTTGCGGGACTTAACCCAACATCTCACGACACGAGCTGACGACAGCCATGCAGCACCTGGACCTAAGCTCTCTTGCGAGCACCCCAAACTTTCATTCGGGTTCTTAGTTTGTCTAGCCCTGGTAAGGTTCTGCGCGTTGCTTCGAATTAAACCACATGCTCCACTGCTTGTGCGGGCCCCCGTCAATTCCTTTGAGTTTTAGCCTTGCGGCCGTACTCCCCAGGCGGAGAACTTAACGCGTTAGCTACGGCACAGCAGAGGTCAATATCCGCTGCACCTAGTTCTCATCGTTTACGGCGTGGACTACCAGGGTATCTAATCCTGTTTGCTCCCCACGCTTTCGCGTCTCAGCGTCAGTAAATGTCCAGGTGGCCGCCTTCGCCACTGATGTTCCTCCCGATATCTACGAATTTCACCTCTACACCGGGAATTCCGCCACCCTCTCCATTACTCAAGACACGCAGTTTCGGATGCAGTTCCTAGGTTAAGCCCAGGGATTTCACAACCGACTTGCGAGTCCGCCTACACGCGCTTTACGCCCAGTAAATCCGAGCAACGTTTGCACCCTCTGTATTACCGCGGCTGCTGGCACAGAGTTAGCCGGTGCTTGCTAAGGAGGTACCGTCAAGGCGCACCCATTTCCTGGCGCGCTGTTTCGTCTCTCCCCACAGTGCTTTACGACCCGAAGGCCTTCATCACACACGCGGCGTGGCTGGGTCAGGCTTTCGCCCATTGCCCAATATTCCTCACTGCTGCCTCCCGTAGGAGTCTGGCCCGTGTTTCAGTGCCAGTGTGGCTGATCATCCTCTCAGACCAGCTACCCGTCTTCGCCTTGGTAAGCCGTTACCTTACCAACAAGCTGATGGGACGCAGGCTCATCCTCTGGTGGTGCTTTGAGGCACCTTTAACCACTTTCACCGTAGTGAGCGTGGTCTTACGCGGTATTAGCATTCCTTTCGGAATGTTGTCCCCCGCCAAAGGGTAGATTACCTACGCGTTCCTCACCCGTCCGCCACTTTAATAACTCCCGAAGGAGCGTTCTCGTTCGACTTGCATGTGTTAGGCCCGCCGCTAACGTTCGCTCTGAGCCAGGATCAAACTCTCCAGTTGAACTGTTGAGCTGGTTATCCTGATGACATCCGCCGGCTCGGCCGAATGTCACTCGAGCATCACATTTGTATTTCGTGTTGCTCTCGGATCGCGGTCCAACCGAAGTTGAAACCGCTCTTTTTTGAATTGACCCTAGTCGTGCGATTTGATGCACGACTCGGGACCCGAGTATGTAACTATTGATTCCGATTCAGTTTTCAATGAACGATCGGCGGAATGTCCGCAGACCCCCTCAAAGGGACGCCGAAGTTAGCGCGGAACGCGGGGCGGTCAAGCAAGAAGTGATGTTTTCCACGAAGCTTGCTAAGCGCCTGGAATCATTTGTATTTTTAGGGGTAGATTGCCCGATCTGAGCATCTTTGAGCCAACTACGCGCTCAAAGAGGGCGTCCTTCTTGATCCACTGCCACGAGTAGGTGCCCATCGACGTCATCTGTCTCCGGATCGGCGACCCAGGGCGCCATGCACGCCCGGTCGAGAACGCAGGGGTCGGTGAGGCTCTCGAGGAACGCCAACAAGTTGTGGACTTGGGTGTCGGTAGCTTCAAGAGGCGCGTCGAAAGTGTCGATGGCGCGCCCGGAGACCTGGAGGAAGTCGAGCATCTCCTCCGTGTTCCGAGCGAAGTCGTCGGAGGCCGCAGATGGCACGCTCGATGGATCGAAACGTTCGATCGCCGCGCGAGGATCGAAGTGATGGCGAACGACTTCGTCGAGCTCGTCATACGCACCCGAGTGCAGGTACGGACCTGTCACCGAGACGTTTGAAAGTGTTGGCGTTCGAAATGCGAACCGGTAGTTGCGGTCACTGGACTCACGCGCGCGTCCGAAATCGTTGGTCCCTTTGAAACCGTCGCCCTTCCCTCGACCGATTTGCGGGGCGCAGATCGCGTAGAAGTCCTCGTCGGTGAAGAAGTCGCCGGAGTGACAACTCGCGCAGTTGGCGCCGCCCTCTTCCTTGCTTCGAAGAAACAACAGCGCTCCGCGCTTAGCCGACTCATCGATGGCGGTGTTGTCCCCGAGTACGTAGGCGCGCCATGGAGTGTCGGTGAACACCTGGGAGTCCTCATACGCTGCAATTGCCTGGGCGATTCGCTCGTACGTGATCTCCGAAGAGTCGAACACTTTCTGGAACTCCGGCGTCCAGTTTCCATCCTCAGTCAAGCGTCGCTCGAGCGCTGCACGCAGCTCATCGTTCGTGCCGTCCAACACAAACTCGAACCCTCGCATCTCGTCGGGCGATGTGACCGGGAAGCGTGCCTGGGCGACGGATAAAGTACCGCCGGCGTTTGGGTCGGCGGTGCCGTAGTCGCTGTCCGGTGTGCGGAACCCGATCCCGTCGAGGGCTTCAACACGCGAGTCCCAAAACAAACTCGTTTCCCAAAGCGCGATATTGAATGTGGTCGGTGCGTTGCGGGGAACGGTGAGCTCGCCGTCCGGGTGCGTGCGACCCTGTCCCAATAGATCGGGATCGTCCGCGCCCACACCGATCGAAAGCGCCAGCGCGTCGCCGCCGCCCAGCATCGGATGATGACAGGATACGCACGCCGAGTCGTGGTCGCCTCCAAGGCTCTTGCTGAAGAACAACATGCGACCGAGTGTGGCTAGCGGATCGCCGATGCTTGGATACTCGTGGCCGAGGGCCGGGTCGCCGGTCAAGCCATGTGCCCTGATCTCGGCCCGCAGCGCGACGTCGGTGTCGCCGCCAGGGTCGCTCGCATCGCTGCAAGCAACGGCCAGAAACACGCCAAGGCTCAGGATGAGCCGGCTCCTTCTACACTTCATCGATAGACCACCAAAGCTAACTACTGTTCTCCTATACCAGCCGTCGCAGCTGTGCGATCTAGAGGGGGGGGGCGGTGGAGACAACCGGGACCACCGTCTCGACGAGGGTACGAGAGCCATTTGGGGCCCGGATCTCCATTTTAGACATCTGCTTGTCATTATGACATTATAGTAGTCATGCAGTCCGACGCGCTGTTCAACGAAGCCCGCCTTCTTCTTCACTGGTTGAAACGATGGGCAGACGCAGTCGACGAGTCGGCACCGCTGACCCCTGCGATGCGGGGTGTTCTCGAGCGCCTTCTCCTGGGCGGGCCGGCCACGGTTCCCGATATCGCGAGGACGCGCGGTGTCTCGAGGCAGCACATTCAGCAACAGGTCGACGTCTTGCTCGAGCGGGGCCTCGTCGGGCGTCAGCAGAACCCGGCCCACAAGCGATCCCCATTGATCGACTTGGAGGACAAGGGCCGGGCGCTGATTCAAGACATGCGTGCCGCAGAGCTCGACGCGCTGGCGCGACTCCAGGTCGGCGTCTCCGACAACGCCACGGCCGAAGCCGCTCAGGTTCTCTCCGCCTGGCGCGCCGCGCTCGCACGCGACCTGGAATCAAGAACGCCGTAGCGAGCACGATCGCAAGCACTTCCATTCGGCGTGCTCGGCCGAGAGTAGCCACGCTACTTGTAGGCGTCGCCACTTGATCGTAAACGATTCGTTATGGGGCTGATCTACTACGCGATCCCCTTCTTCCTGCTGACGCTGATCCTCGAACAGTGGCTCCTGCTTCGACGGGAGCGGGCCGGCGACAGCAAGGTGATGCTCGCGGGATTCACCAACAAGGATTCAGCGGCGAGCGTCTCGATGGGCCTCGGCTTTCTGGCGATCAACACGGGCCTCAAGCTACTGCCCTTTGCCGGTCTCGCTTGGCTGTACCAGTTCCGCCTTTTCGAGATTCCGGTGGTCTGGTGGTCGTGGGTCCTGCTGCTGGTCGCGGAGGACTTTTGCTACTACTGGTTTCATCGGCTTCACCATGAAGTGCGCACGCTTTGGGCGGCCCACGTCAACCACCATTCCAGCACGCGCTACAATCTCACGACGGCACTTCGGCAGTCTTGGACCACACCGTTCACGGGGTTCTTGTTCTGGGTGCCGCTACCGCTCCTCGGCTTTCCCATCGAGATGATCCTCATCCAGAAGTCGATCAGCCTGCTCTATCAGTACTGGCTTCACACGGAGCTCATCGGCAAGCTCGGCTGGTTCGGCGTCGTGTTCAACACGCCTTCACATCACCGCGTGCACCACGGGCGCAACCCGATCTACCTCGACCGTAACCACGCGGGCATCTTCATCATTTGGGACAAGATGTTTGGAACGTTCGAGCCCGAGGGTGAGGCCATCGACTACGGCCTCACCAAGAACATCGACACGTACAACCCCATTCGCATCGCCTTCCACGAATGGAGCGCGATGCTCAAAGACGCGTGGAACGCCAAGACGTTGCGAGGACGCTTGGGGTATCTCGTGATGCCGCCGGGCTGGACTGAAGACGGCACAGGCAAGACCGCTCCCGTCCTGAGGCGGGAGTATCTCGCGGCAGGGCCGTCGCAGGTTTCGCCCGCTAAAAGGTGATCGTCTCTTCCGCGTTCGCCGCGGCTTGTTCTATGTCGAAGACGAGCGGCATGGGCTCGTTCGCCAGGTAGGGGAAGAGCAGGTCTTGGTAGTAGGGCGAGTTGATGTCGGAGGACTGACCGCCCGGAAGCTGAATGGTGCAGCTCGGTCCCTCTGCGGAGGCCTCGCAAACGAAACGGGTAGACGGACCCGCGGTCTGCACGAAATCGGATGTGCCAGGGTTCGCGACGTCGACCGTGAAGAGCCCGCCGTCATTCGCGAACAAGGGGTCGCCAGGGGCCGGGTTGTCGTAGTCGAAGATCCCGAAGGTCGAGAGGTCGGAGCTGAGTTGAAGACCGTGGAGCCGCCCCCATGCCCACTGAGTCTCGTCCGCGCCCAGCTGACCGACCAGGAAGTTCCCTGCGGTTTCGAGCGACTCGAACATGACCTCGAACTTGGTTTCTGGCGGCCCGGGCGTACCGGGGTCGTCCCAATACACATCGCCGGCGGTGAGTTGGCTCGGGTCGACGATCGAGAAGAACGTCGCAATGCTCGGCTTGCGGCCCGAAGGGGCGTTCTCGTTGTTCTCGATGCGAAAACGAACCTCGTTGAGGAGTGCGTGAAACGCCATGCATCCAGACGCAGCCGTGAGGACCGCCTGGTCGGTGACCAAGGGCGACATATCGGAGTTGGTGCCGTCGAGGCCCGTGGGGCAGGTGAAGTCCCAATCCTCGAGCGCATTGATGACTTTTCGGCCCTCCGGCGTGGGCATCGTGCTCATGTTGTTGGCAATCGCGAGCATTCCGGGAACCATCTTCTCGCCGATCAGGGAGTACACGTCGCTGACGATCTGGTTCATCGTTTCGGGCGTGTGTTGGTTCCCGATGCCCTCGATGAGCTTGGTGATCTGAGAGTGACGGAAGCCCGCGGCCGCTTCGACTTGGTAAGGCGGATTCGGATCGCCGTTGGGCAAAGTCGTCGGGTCACCGTCGAAGAGTGAGCCGGTCATGTCGTTGTTCGCCGTGGCGATGTAGCCCGACTCGGGGTTCATGGCCTGTGGGAGCTCTCCGAGCGCGAAGTACTCATCCCATTCGTAGTCGCCGCTTCCGTCGAGTGGCAGCCACGGCGGAGCATCTCCGGAGAGGTTCGTGGCCCAGGTTCGCTTCGGCAAGCGATTGTACGGGAACCAGCCGATGTTGTTCTGCGGGTCGATGACGACGACGTTCTGACCAATCGTGGTGATGTTCTCGAGCGCTATGCGTGCCTCGTCCACCGTAGTGCTTCTCACGAGCTCCGTGAGAAAGTTGATGTCGGTGTCGACGTCGTTGCCGGTCCATCGCAACGTGACCGCAGTATCGTTGACGGTATCGATGGCGCGGACCGCACCGTGATGCGGAACGAACAAGAGTTCCTTTTCATCGGTGGTGCCGTCGCTGAAGTTGATCGTGAAGGGAACGCGTATGAACGGGACCTCTTCACCCTTGAACATGACACCGGTGGGATTGCCGTTGCCGTCCTTCACCAACGTCTCGATGTACACGTCGCTGAAGTCCATTTTGGTCGTCGTGAGGCCCCAAGCGATGCTCGCGTTCTGTCCGACGACGACCCAGGGGAGGCCAGCAAACGTCGAACCTGCCGCGTGAATCTCGCCGTTACCATTGGTGGTCGCATCGATGTGTGCGAGGTACCAAGTAGCGGGCTGGGTCATTCCGAGGTGGGGATCGTTGGAGAGCAAGGCGTTGCCGGCCGTCGTGAGGGACGGAGCGACCACCCAGTTGTTCGAGCCGATCTCGCCATCACTTCGCTCGCCGGGTCCAAGAATCATCTGTCGGAGGTCGATGGTCCGCTCCAGTTTCTCGTGGAGGCGTCGAATCACTGGCGCGGAGTTGGCCCGGCTACGCTGCGCAGCGCGCTTGAGACCGTTTGCGGCCGCGGCAGGTGGGCCGGGCGGCTGCCAATCCAGCGGGAGAATCGACGAATCCTCGAGGGGACGCCGACTCCAGAGGTCCGAGAACTTGTCGTCGTCGCCGATAGCCAAGCGCGCGTTGCCGGCGGCGACCTGCGCCGACTCGTCATTGGTGAGGTTCTCGATCAAAGCCAACACCGCAGCCACGCTGTCCTCGGGCCGCCACGCTGGAACCGTTTCCGGAGAGTACACAAGAGCACGGGCCGTGAACTCGCGCGGGAACGTCGCCCCGTTGTCTCCATTCTGCATGTCGGTGATCCACTGGTTCACGCCGACCGCATAGGCGTCGAGCAGCAACTTGGTCTTCGGCGAGGCCTGCTCGTACAGGAAATCCTCGGCAGGCTGGCCCTCGCGTGTCGAAAAGAGTGCTCGAAGGTCCGCAAAATCCTCTGCCAACAATCCCCCAAGGCTTCGAGGCAGGATGTCGGCGAGTCGTCCCGTGGAGAAGCGTCGACGGATGTCCATCTGAGCGAAGCGGTCGAAGGCGTGGTAGTAGCCGAGCGCCATCGCGCAGTCTTCGTCGGTCGCACAGTCGGCGTTGAAGATGCGGTGCTCGTCGAAGTACACGGTCGCGTCTGGCGGCCATTCGAGGTCACCGATGGTGCCGCCTGTGCCGCCAGAGCCGCCAGTGCCACCCGCGCCACTGCTGTCGCTGCTGCTGCAACCGACGATTGAAAGGCCAAGAACAAGAAGAAAAAGTGTGACTAATCGCATCGCAAACCACCTCGTTGAAACGGGAACCGGGGCCAAGGGACCGAGAAGATAACCCTTCTCTCTTCAATGCCAAGAGGCGAGGACGACGGCTATGCGGCACGGTTCCGTTCGGGTGACGCGACTCACCCGAAAGGTGGGTGCTAGGATGCACAGGAGATGACCAGAAAACGTCCCGCATGGAAGAGCTGCTTCACATTGTGTTTCGCGTGTGTCCTGGCTTCGTGCAGCCCAAGCGGCGTACCGATGGCGCCTCAGAGGTCCCCGCATTTCGACGCAGTGAGCCAACAACTTCAGCTCGGTGGGACCGTCTATACGTTTGTCGATATCGACGGTGACGCGGAACGCGCGGCTCAGTTTCTGCTCACGCTGCTGCGCGATTTGCCGAGCCTGAAGCCCCCACAGGGCGCCAATCGGCTCAACCCATCGAGTCTGGTTCGAATCTTGGGTCTACACGACGTTCAGGCTGTGGGGCTCAGCTCCTACCAGAATGGAGCCCTCTATCACAACCGGAGCTTCATCCGCCATGGAGGTCCGAGACAAGGGCTTCTGAAGCTCTTTGGCGCCCAGCCTGCAGCCTTCGATCTCCTGTCGATCGCACCCAAAGAAGCGGATCTTGTGTGGGAGCAGCAGCTCGACATTCGGGCCGTCGTCGACATCGTGCGGGCGCTGGGCAAGCTCGGTGTCGGCGTCACACCCGGAGCTCTCGACCAAGCGCTGAGCGAGCGCGTGCTCGGCCTGGACATCACCCTGGGTGCAATCCTCGACGGCTTGGATACGACCGCCGGGATGATCCTCGCGGTAGATGAGAGTCGCCCGCTCCGCATCCCCGGAGAGAACTTCTGGTTTCCGTACACGGATTTTCTTGTTCGTGTGGACGGGCTCGGCGACCTGGCGGACGCGATCGCTGAAAAAGCCGCGCTCGATCCATTCATCACCTCGGAGACAACGGAGCAATGGGTGACGATCCGCCCTGCAATACGACTTCCCCCACCTTGGAACGCGTACCAGCCGTCGGTGATCAAAGAGAGAGCGACCGGACGCATGTACGTGGTCAGCACCCCGGCCTTTCTGAAACGTTGCCTCTCTTCGAACCGCGATATCGCTCAGACCAGTGACTTCATCGACGCCTTCACGCAGCTCCCTGAGACGGGCAACGGGCTGATCTATCTCTCTCCCCGGATGACGCGCCAGATGCATGTCGTAGTCTTCAAGAAAAATGATCTTGCTGGCCACCTCCGGTTTGCTCGCAAACTGAAACAGGCGCTTGATCAGTTCCTTGCCTTCGTCATCCTTGGGATGGGCTTTTCCCGCAAAGATAAACTGAACCGGGCGGTTTTTGTTGTTGATGATTGCTTCCAGGCGCTCCGGGTCCTGCAGGAGTAAATTTGCCCGTTTGTAGGTTGCAAAGCGCCGGGCAAAGGCAATGGTCAGTGCCTCCGTATCAAGAGCCGATTCGACAGCCTCCAGCACATTATGGGGCGCATTTCGCCGGGTGTACTGTTTGACCAGCTGCTCTCTGCAGGTACGCACCAGAC
>RCNB010016681.1_pt1 | contig 10461 bp, 13 predicted proteins | sample 2041321 | NCBI WGS metagenome assembly RCNB01 (sample SAMN09708232, study PRJNA481090) | Marine sediment metagenome, whole genome shotgun sequencing project.
AAAACAAAAAAGAAGAATTCGCTCGAGAATTTATGACCGAGGAAGGTCTGAAAGGTAAAGCAAGGAGAATAAAAATCATAACCATTATCGATAAAGTAGGATACGATAAAGCTAAAATAAAGGTTGCGTATCTGCGGTCAACTATAGCTGAAAGAATTCACCATGAATAATTCTTTATTTTTTAACAAGCAAAAATTATTTGCATAAATTAATTTAATGATTGTTTATAATAGAACTTAGAAATTTTATATTGTAACGAGATTTGACTTTGAGAGACATAGAAGATTTTAGAACTAATATAGAAGCTGTTATCGAAACTGAAAAAAAAAGATTTAAAAATCCACAAAATGCTGAGAAAGTTTTAGAATTAGATTTATTATGGAGAAATGTACTCCAAGAAATTCAAGATTTAAGAAAGAAAAGGAATGATCTCTCTAACGAGATAAGTGAGTTTAAAAAATCAGGTGAACAGGAAAAAGCGAGTAGTGCAATTGAAAAATCAAAACAAACTAAAGAATATATCGATGAACTTGAAAAGAAAAAGATTGAGTACCTTGAGGAACGAGAAAAGTTTAGATATATAATCGGAAACGAATTACATAAATCCGTACCAATTGGAGAAACAGAGGAAAGTAACACGATTATCAGGGAATTTGGTGAGATACCCAAATTTGACTTTAAACCATCCTCGCATGTTAATATTATTCAAGATATAAATGGAGCTGACACAAAGAAAGCTTCTGAGGTAGTCGGATCTCGATTTTATTACTTGAAAGGTGATATCGTTTTACTTAATTTGGCACTCCTTAAATTTGCTTTAGATAAATTAATGAGTAAAGGGTATGAGCCCCTATGGACACCTTTTTTTATAAAACATGAAATAATGAAGGCTGCAGCAGAATTAGCAGATTTTGAGAACCAGTTATATAAAATTAATGACGAAGATATTTTCATGATTGCTACTTCAGAACAAACTCTAGCCGCATTTCATTACGACGAAATAATCGATCCTGAACTACTCCCTTTAAAGTATGCAGGAGTATCCTCTTGCTTTAGGAGAGAAGCAGGTTCACATGGTAAAGATACGCTGGGTATATTTCGAGTACACCAGTTTGAAAAGGTTGAGCAATATATTTTTTGTAAACCTGAAAACTCTTGGGACTTGTTTAATGAACTAATATCGAATGCAGAAGAAATATATAGAGAATTAGAAATTCCATATCGGATTGTTAACATCGCGTCTGGTGAATTAAACGACAACGCTGCTAAAAAATACGATCTCGAAGCGTGGTTTCCATCATCCGAAAAATTCCGAGAATTAGTTTCTTGTAGCAATTGCTTAGATTATCAAGCAAGGAAGTTAAAAGTACGCATAGGTAAAGTAGGTGCATCTCAAAAGAAAGAAATAGCACATACTCTTAATTGCACCGCGATTGCTACAGAGCGTACAATTTGTTGTATTTTAGAAAATTACCAAAATAAAGATGGGACAGTTTCTATACCGAAAGTCCTTCAAAAATATATGAATGGGAAAAAAATATTCAACTCATAAATCAAAATTGATCAGACATGATTGAAATTCTATTAGAAGAATTTGAAGATTATTACAAAGAACAGCTAGAATCACAATTTTTTAAAGTAAAAAAAGCTGTTAAAAAGCAGTTATCTGAAATCAACGAGGGCCTACTTGAAATTAAGGTTTGTACAGATCATTTCATAGACGCTGGAGAAGGAAAAATTGATGAGAAAGCTCTTAAATCTTTACACTTATTTTCGGATAAAATAAGAAAGGAAATCGATGAAGTTGGAGTACCGGAAGAAGATATCACATATGATGCGATGTATAATCTCCTAAGCTCGATTAAAAAATTATTTACTAACATCAACGACATAGCAAAAAAATCGATCCCTAAATTTCAAAAACAGCTACAGGGAGAAATTAAGGAATTGAGTTATATCACACGCAAATTAGGTAACAAGCAAAAGGCTTTAGACGAATTTCTAAGAAAAAAATATACGAATGTAAAAGATGCAGAATATCTATTGAAAAAATTACCGAAATTGTTTATTCTGAAAGAAAATATTGAAAACGCTAAATCTGACTTAGATGGTTTTGAAAAAGAGTTAGAAGAGCGACAATCAGAGCAAGAAAATTTAACAGAAGCTCTCAAAAAAATCGAAAAAAATGAGCTTTTTACTAAACTAGATCAGCTAGAAGCTAAGTTAGCTCGTTTAAGAATGAATGTTAACAATCAGTTTGGTTTTAAAAAAGCCTTAAAAAAGTTGAAATTTGAACTAGAAAAAAATACAATGCACATTCCAAATGTCAACATTTATTTCTTAAAAGACTTTTTAAAGAACCCAATTAATACATTAATTAATGAAAGCAGAGATCTACCAAAATTTTCAGCATTACTCATCCAATTACGACATATATTAGAAGATAATAAACTTAACCTAAAATCTGATGTAAAAGATAAAACTATTCAACAAATTAATACTATTTTCGACGAAAAGAACATTCAAAATGAGATAGATAATCTTAAAACAATCCGTTCCGAAATTGACGATATTAAAAAAAAGATAGAACAAGAAGGATTAGCAGTCAAGAGAGATGAAATTAAAAATAAGATTTCGTTGAATACCGTAAAATTAGAGCATTTAGAAAACGATCTCGATAGAAAAAACAAAGATTATCTAAGATATTTATCTTCTCTCAAAAATGAAAGAGAAGATATTCAAAAGTCAATTAAAGATCATATAAATCAGGAAGTTAAATTGAATATTACATTTAACTTCTAATAATACTTCACTTTGCTTTGCTAATTTTAAATTCTCTGTTATTTTTTAAACTTCTTTTCTGTAATACTAATTTTAAATTATCATTTAAGAATTCAAACGTTTCAGAGCTAGTTAAATCGAAAATTTTGAGATATTCGAATCCTAACAATAAATCTTGTTTAATATCAATATCGAATCCTGCCCGAAAAGAATCATATACAGATATCTTTAAATTCCGCCTTTTAGCATCTTTTAATAAGGCAACAAATGAAGGAATGTTTGGGTTTGAAAAATGGGTAGGCACAATGTCGGGAGGATTTCTTCCAAATATCGAAATTCCAGCAGAATGAATTGCAGGGCAAACTACTAGTTGGTTAAATTTCATTAAATTACTGATTTCCATCAAATTATTTTCGGATAGCAATATTACATCTAAAAAAGTAAAAGTGGTACTAACAGCATCATACTCTTCAATTGCCACGTTGTTCAAGTCATTAATTACCAAATCAAACGATTTATGTGGATGTGTAAGTTTTTCTTTAATCCCTATTAATCCAAACTCTTCTGCTAGATCTAAAACCTCTTCGTCATGGCAATAAACTATCTTACAGTCGAAGGAATCAACATTTTGGACTTTTTTTGCCAAGTCTTTAAACATGGCTATTGTTAAATCCTTGAGTAAACCTTTTGGAAAACAATCCCTAAGGCGAGACTTTGTCCTAGATAAAGGAGCAATAGGAATTAAAAGAATGCTCATTATGCAATTTAGGCAAAGTTATAATATAAAATATACCAAAATTAGTATTTTAAAAAATTATTTTATATTGTTTAAAATTTGAATAGATAAACTTTCAAAAGCCAGATCAACGTTTTCATTAAGTTTCGCAGAAGTTTCAAAATATTGGATACCAAGTTTCTTTACTTCTGCTTCAATTAAGGATTGGTCTACATTTCTATCCAAATCTGTTTTATTTCCAACTAGAATGTAGGGTACCTCCCCACTTAAATCTTTTAATTTGGTTAACCAGAAATTTATGTCATCAAATGTCGATAAATCGTTTAAACTAAAAACAATCATAGCTCCAACAGCTTGAACGAAATAATATTCTGTACTATATAATTTATCGTGTTGTCCTCCAAGATCCCAAAAGTATAACTTAAATCCCTTTTCCTTAATATCTTGTTTCAGTTCAGGTTTTTCCAAGTGCAATTTATCAACTATCTGACTTAAATCAATTTCTTTTATCAGAAAATTAGCACCTATCGTTGGCGCCGAATCCTCGTGAAATTTACCGTCTACATATCGAGCTAACAAACTCGTTTTTCCTACAGCAGGGTTACCACAGAGTATAACTTTACCACGATATGAAATAACTATAAACCTCCTCTTACTTTCACTAAAAAATTATAATACCACACAGTTTTTTATCCCCTATGATTTTTTATCAATATGTTTATCATTAAACACTTTAATTTAAACTTAATTTTATTTTCGTTTTTCCGTTTTGATTCTATTAACCTATCGTAATTTTTATTTGAGTATACAATTTATTTAAAATAGGTTAAACTTGATATGGTATTTTTACAGGAGTTAACTTTATTTCTTTCGTCTCTGAGCTAATAAAATGCCTAAATAAATGCTCGTAACCAATTATTTGACTCTGCTTTCCGTTTTCCAACCACAAACCAGATGTGTATTCCGGAGCTTCTTTTACTTGATCTAAAGTAGTTAACAAAAAGCCATAATCTGCGATTAACAGTCCGAACGGAATGACGTTATCACCCTCAATTGAATGAATTTTTACAGAAATTTTTAACAATTTTTTGATTTCTTCCTTAAGTTCTTCGAAATATTTAAAGGCAATTACGATTTCCATATCTGATGAGAATTTCTTGCTCCAGATTTCTTTTAATATCCACTCGTGACCTCCTAATTCTTTAATCAACAAATCCGGTGTAATTATGAAATATATTCGGTTTTGAGATGTACTAATTAAATCTTTTATTTTCTTTCTAATTTTATCCCTTGAATTAATCGCCCATACCCTTGGCTCGACTTCTTCCTGATCAATTTCCAATCCAGCAATTGCTTTTTCGATAGTGATAGTATCGTCAATTTTTTTTTTATAATTGTCTCTAAGCATCTTAAAAACCCTAGTAATGGGGATCACTTGATAATTTGCGCCCCTTTTTACTGGTTCTTTTTGGATAAATCCTTTTTCAATTAAACGATTAAGACTATCATATACCCTAGCGCGGTCAACATCAGAAAATTTTGCTATGTCTGCTGGACTCAATATTTTATATTTTGCAAGAGCTAACAAAACTTTCGAGTCATTTTTCGTAAATCCTAATGACTGTAAAGCATATTCAATGTCTGATTCTTCAAGTTTTATGTTATCGCGCATAAGAGCTGAATCTTGATCCTTTTTTATTCGTATTACATAACTAATTCTAGAACTTTTATTTTAATTTATACATTTTAAAAAAAAAAATTGCTGATAACTTATTAGAACTCCAACAGAGGTGAATTGACAAAACACTTTAATATAAAATGGGTTAAAGCTTATGAAACGCTTGTGTAAAATTCAAGTGCTAATATAATAATAAAAATCGATTTTCAACTTTTTCATTATATTAAAACTTTAATAATGGTTTTATTTTTTAGGTAAAAAATGAGAGGTTTCTTTGAAAACGGCTTTCGAGTGAATTTTAAGAATCAAAGATTTTTTATTTCCTATTTAATAAAAAATAAAAATTTTATTCAAAAGGGGTATTTTGTCGCACAGATAATTTTTAGTAAATTTTAGATCCAACAGAAAATAGTTAATTTCATTTCCATAAACTATTGTTCCGAACCATAATATTTATATAATAGAAATTCGTAGTTAATATTAATAAAATCTATATTAAAACGTTTTAATACAAAAAAAATAGTGGAGGAATAAAAAATGGCTAAAAAAGCTCCAGCAAAAAAATCTGATGGTTATATTGCTAAAGCACCAATTCGAAGATTAATGAAAAAAGAAGGTGCTGATTTAGTAGCGGCTGACGCTCTAGATAAATTAATTGGATATCTTGAGAAAATGGCGGCTGATGCAACTAAAGAGGCTATAAAAATAACCAAAGCGGACAAGCGCAAGCGTGTAACCGCTGCAGATATTCGTAAAGCTACTCGATAGAAAGTTTCAGTTAAATTTCCAACTTTTTTTTCTTATTTTTATCAACAATTCTTTTTATCTTAAAATTCTTTAGAAAATTACAAAACTCAAGGAAGCAAGAGGAGACTTTGTGAAGTCTGAAAGGTTAAATTTTTTTAACTATTCAAATGTTAAGTTAATAAAAGTCAATTTAATCTTTTAAAACGTGCAGAACAAACAAATTAATAATTTTTCAATTGATAAAAAAAATAGAATTAAAAAATAATTTCTATTTGTTAAAGCTATAGTCTTTGATGACTTGAATCAATTTACACGCTTGATAAAATTTATTAGAATCTTGAAACCTATGCAATCTTACATAATTAAATTGATAAACCCATCAAAAAACTCGAGTTCTATTTACTTCGGAGGCGAAAGAACGATCTCTATTGAGCTTACATTATTTTCACGACCATCCTCGCTCTTAAGTAGCTCAGTAGAAATGCGAATCTCTTTATATTCGACTCCTTTCAAAAATCGGTTTTTTAAGATCTCGCAAATATCGACGGCGTGAGAAATCGCTCTACCACGAGCCTTTACGGTGCATTCTACTCCTTTATTCAGGACCATCATTACAGCCATTACATAATTCATCGTAGGACGACGACCAACAAAAACCGCGTTCTCTTGACCTGGCTCTCTTTTTCCTTTTTCTTTTTCTGTCATTTTTTATTCTCTGTGAAATGTAGTTTTTTTATTCTCTATGGTGATAGGTTATCCCTATGTATTATGATTTAAATATATTAAGAATCCTTTTAGAGTTGGCATAAAAAGTTGTAAGTTAATTAAAAGGTTGTTTTAGATGCATTAAAACCTCGTTTTAATAGATCGTTTTAATAGAAAAATTTTGCGATTTCGTGTGGTTAAAAATTTTTTCTTATTTTAGTTATAAGCCTGTAATTTGTTTTAAAGAGCGCCCTTTACTTGAAATTTTCAAAAAATTCTTTGTTTAAAAATTTATCAACATTTTGAGTTAACTTTTTCTTCACGGAATCTAAACCTTCGGGGAGGACTCTAGTGTTTCCGACTATATCAATAAATCCTAACTCTGTGCCATATCTTGGAACTACATGAAAATGTAGATGGTCTATACTTGCCCCGGCATAATTTCCTTGATTTATTCCAATGTTGTAACCTTTTGGGTTATATAAATCATCGAGTAATAGTTGCAAACCTTGAATTGCTCTATTCAAATGTAAAAGCTCCTTTTTCGTTAGTTCGGTATATTTTGTAATATGTCTATTTGGAACGCACATAAGGTGTCCAGGGTTGAAAGGATAAAGGTTTAACACAACAAAACAGATCTCATCTTCATAAATTTTTAAGTTGGCTACTTTCTCGTCGTTCTCTTTAATTGAGCATAAAAGGCAATCAACATCTGGTCTTGCTTTACCTTGAACATAATCTAGTTTTCCTAAGGCTTGTAGCCATTTGTCAAAAATAATTCTACTCACTTTTTGTACTTTATTATGAATATAATGAAAAGTCGGCAGTAAAATCTTTAGATTTAGTCATATCTTCTGGTTTCATCTTTCCTGAGCAATATTCGTTAAGAAGCATATTAGAATAAGCAGAACACGTAAAAACCTTTCTAACGCTCTTGAAAAAGGAATTTTTCGAGATAGTTCCGTCTTTTTTGAGAAATATCTGATCACTTATTTCATATCTGAATTTCTGAGTATCTATTCTAAAAAAAACATCTTTTATAAGGAAAAACTTTCTGATATCCATAAAAAAGAATATTTTTCCATTAGCTTCTAACGATTTCAAAGCTTCAACTTGTTTGGGAGAAATTTGAATTGGATTAGAAATAATTATTAAATCCTTATTTTTCGGTTTTATTACAACCATTTTTTGCGCTATAGGCCCTGGTGGGAATACAAATTGAAAACCGAAGCTTAACTTCTTATCATCGATTGGAATTTTGTTTCTTAGAAGCCCTTCGTCAAGTAAATAATCTTGAATTAAATTTTTTATATTATTAGCGTTATCTGTCATTATGATTCTTATTCAATGTTTATATACAAACCATTTATTTTTTGTGGATTTGATTGCTTGCTTGATTGCTAAAACTAAATAAATGAAGTTTTAGAGAGCAAAAAAGAATAACAATTGTAATGAATTTTAATATTTTCCTTTCGGTCTAGCTTGGGGTTGAATCCCAGTGTTTTTTAGTTTTTCAATATTTTTTACGAGTTCTTCTGATGAGGAACAATACATTACCTGCAGAGTTTCAATATCTATAAAAAGTATTCCCACAATCCCCATTCCCATTAGTTTATTATCCTTATCTATAAAAGTGTTATCAATATTCATTTTAATTGCTTGTTTACTGTTCTCTAGTTCGACAAGTTGGGGCTGACAAGCGGTGTAACCAGGTCCTCTATTTGTAATCAAATAATTCATTAAAGCAAAATCTAATTCATCGTTAATCTCTCCCTGTTCTTGGAGAACTTTTACCACATTTGGAGTAATTGGCAACGACATTATAGCTAATTGGTTTTAACTAAATAAGATAAAAAAAATTGAAATAAAGAATTAGGTACGTTTATCAATCTGCACTCGATCGACGCTATGCAAAGCACAATTCATGCTTTCTAATTTCTCTTTAATAGACTCAAGTGAAAGTTCTTCAGTTCCTATAAGTGTTATAAATACCGATGTAGTTTTTTGATCAATCTCGTCTGTTTTAATCTGAACAAACAAAACGCCAGGAATCTCCTCTAACGCTTGTGCAACTCCGTAATTCGATGGAATATGTGGTTTTAAGACATCTAAGTCAAATTCTATTCGACCCATTATTTACATTTAAACCTTTTTTAAATTATATTTTGATTATTTAAGAAAATTATTTCAATAATAGATTAAGTGGTATTTATAATTTATTTTTATTTTATTACAAAAAATCTTCAAGAGTTTTTATTAATTCATACGGTAACTCGTCTGGTTGTATTATTTTATCTGCTTTTTCAAAGGTTTCTCTCTTAATAAAGCTAGGGATTTTAGTATTTAAAGCGATAGATCTAGAATTTGTCAATATGGCTGCTTCGATGTCCCTTCCAGTATCACCTATAATTACTATTTCATCTAACTGTACGTTTATTTTTCTGCACACATATCTTAGGTGATCTGGGTGTGGTTTAAGGTTTTTAATATCGTCGCGACCAGCAATAACATCGAAGTAGTGTGTAATTCCTGCTGTCTTTAAAGAAGTTCTCGCATTAATATGAGTATTGTATGTAAAGATCGCTTGTTTAAGGTTTTTTTTATGAGCAAATTCTAATACTTCAGCTATCCCCTCTATTAATGTGGCTTTAATCGCAGCTTCATGTTCAACCTCGATTATCGCTTTGTTGACTTCCTCACTGATTTTTTTAATTTTTTCAGGGGAATATCCAAATTCGATAAAAAATTGTTTAGAGTTTTTAATTGCTTCTAGAATAGGCATATCAATTGATAATTCTTTTTTAGGAACTCCATGATTCCTCAAGACTTTTATCGCTTTCCTTCGAGCTTTAATAGAGTTGATTTTAAAATGAATTAAAGTGCCATCGAGATCCCAAACTATTGCCTTAATCGGATTTTTATTCATTTAGTAAACCAAATCGGAGTAAATTGGACCTTTAGGGGTTAGATCAGATTTTTTTAATTTTACTTGATTGATAGTAAAAGGTCCCAGTTCTAAATTTTTATTCTCATTGATTAAGTTTTTTAACGCACTAAAAGTTTGATAATTTATTTTGCCTTCTTTTAGCCTTCCAATTGTTAAGTGCGGTACAAATCGTGTTCGGTTATCTCTTGGAATACTCATTCTTTCAAATAGGATATTTTCAATAGAAATTTTTACTTGTTGTAAAAACGGGACATCTCCTATCAACTTTACCCAGATTACGGAGAATTTTCTAAACTGACCAACGCCTTTCAATTTGTAATTAAAAGTTTTTCCTTTGAACATATCTTCGTTTATATCTTGCTTTAAGCTGTTATAAATCTGCGATGCTAAAGATTCAGAAATGTTCCCTAAAAATTTCACAGTCATGTGAAGGTTTTCTGGTTTTACCAGTTTTATTTTAGTCTGATTTTGTTTCAAACGAGATGAAAATGAGTTAATGTTTTCAATCGTAATTTTATTTTTTAATTCGATGGCAATGAATGCCCTTATCATGGTAGTATCCTTAATCTCAATTGTTCTCTCTATCTTTTTATTTTACCTGGTAGGTAAAAATCGTATTTTTTCTTAAAGAGTTTAGTTTTTAGAAATCGATCGATCTTTCTGGCATTTTGGAAAATTACCCAAATCATCTTATCGTTTTTGTAATATTTTTGGACTTCTTCAAATGTAATCGGTTCAATATTAAATTTACTCGCTTCTTCTTTGAAGAATTTGTTTACTTGGCCTATAATTCCTGGAATAAGCTCTGGTCTCTGTTCTTTAAAGAAATTTGCGATTAAATCGATAGCTACTAAACGCCAATCGTAA
>RCNB010002855.1_pt1 | contig 10459 bp, 8 predicted proteins | sample 2041321 | NCBI WGS metagenome assembly RCNB01 (sample SAMN09708232, study PRJNA481090) | Marine sediment metagenome, whole genome shotgun sequencing project.
TCCTTAGAGATGGTAAATAAAACTCAATAGACTCTACTGACTTAGTGCCCGGTGATATTATACTCCTTGAGGCTGGTAGCCGTGTCCCAGCTGATTCACGATTAATCGAGGCAGCAAATCTACAGGTTGACGAAGCTGCTCTTACTGGTGAATCAGCTCCCGTTACTAAGCGGTTGAAGGTGCTCAATGAGGATGCAGGTATAGGAGACCGGAAGAATATGGTCTTTATGGGGACTGTAATCACCAATGGTAGAGCTGTAGCCGTAGTTACTTCAACAGGTATGCTAAGTGAATTTGGAAAAATTGCTGGAATGGTCCAGTCAATTGTGATTGAAGACCCACCACTTAAAAAGAAAATGGAGATCATGGGTCGTCAACTAGCAATCATATCCGTGGTACTAACCCTCTTTGTCTTCTTGATGGGTGTATTTGTACACGCATTATCTATTCAAGAGATGTTCATGATAGCAATCAGTCTTGCAGTATCCGCAATACCTGAAGGTCTCCCTGCTGTGTTAACAATTACACTTGCTCTGGGTGTTAACAAGATGGCTAAGCAGCAAGCAATTGTACGGAAGCTTGCTTCCGTTGAAACACTTGGAAGTACCACTGTCATATGTAGTGACAAAACTGGGACACTGACAAGAAATGAGATGACCGTGAAAAAAATAGTCTATGATGACAAGGTCATCAACGTCACAGGAGAGGGCTATATTCCAACTGGGATATTCCTCGAAGATGGAAATGAAGTAAATCCATTGAATGAAATAAAATCAGAATTACTTCTAAGAATTAGCTATCTGAATAATGATGCCCACCTTCAGGAAGATGGAGATAACTGGATGGTTTTCGGTGACCCAACCGAAGGAGCCTTTACAGTTGCAGGAATCAAAGCAGGATTAGATCAATCTCTCAAGGAGACTTACCCTAGAATCGGTGAAATCCCATTCGACTCAACACGTAAAATGATGAGCACAATTCACCGTGACCCCAATGGAGAACTCGTTGCCTACGTGAAAGGTGCACCTGAGATGGTGCTTGAGAAATGTGTAAACATCTCAGAGAATGGAAATATACGACTGCTAACTGATGAAGATAGAAAAAGCATCCAAGTCAGCATGACCAGTATGGCTGAAGAGGCTCTCCGCGTTTTAGCTATGGCCTATAAATCAATCTCGGAGGCACGTCAGGAATACGAAGTCTCCGACATTGAATCAGATTTAACGTACGTTGGTCTAATTGGAATGATTGACCCACCAAGAAGTGAAGTTACCGACGCAATTAGTGTATGTAATCAGGCTGGAATACGAACTGTAATGGTTACAGGAGACCACAAGACAACTGCTGTTGCTATAGCTAAGCAGATAGGTATACTAAAAAAAGAGACTTCAACATCTGTTATGACTGGTTATGAATTAGAGGATGTTGATGACAATAAACTTGATACCGTTATAGAGGATATTCGTGTATTTGCACGTGTATCTCCTGAGCATAAAATGCGTATAGCTCAATCCCTGAAACGAAACGGTCACATTGTAGCCATGACCGGAGACGGTGTAAATGACGCTCCTGCACTCAAAGCAGCAGATATTGGTGTTGCAATGGGTATCAAGGGAACAGATGTAACAAAAGAAGCATCAGATATGATACTTCAGGATGACAATTTTGCTACAATCGTCAAAGCCATTCGTGGTGGACGCCAGATCTATGATAACGTTACGAAATATATTCGTCTCATGCTTGCAGCTAATTTTGATGAATTCATAGAAATCACAATAGTAACATTGCTAGGACTACCCTTACCATTCCTACCGATTCATATCTTGTGGATAAACCTAATTACTGATGGTCTACCCGCAGTAGCACTCAGTATAGACCCACCAGACCCAGATATTATGAAATACCCCCCAAGAGACCCAAAGGAAGGTTTACTCTCACGGTTCTGGAGATTCATAATATTCGCAGCCGTAGTCGACTTCATTTCCGACTTCCTACCCTTCCTCTACACTTACGTAACCTACTTTGAAATAGATCCAGTATACGCAGCGACACTAGCTAGAACAGTCGCATTCACATCAATAGTATTCTTCGAATTCATATTAGCATATCAATGTAGATCAGAGACACATCATATCTTCCAGCTTGGATTAAAAGGTTGGACTGAAAACAAAATGCTGTTTATCTCGGTAGTGGTATCCCTAATACTTCAGATGCTGATACTATACGTACCCTTCCTGAATGAGGTATTCAAAGTAGTTCCTCTACCACCCCAATTATTACTCCTCTGTATAATCGGGTCCTTGACTGCATTCTTGATAATTCCGAGTAAACTAATACCTAAAAGAAAGTACGTATCTCATAAAAAAATTGAATATTAATCTTCAGATGCTGCCACATAACTATTCTTGACCTTAACAGAACGTTGGCTTAAAATATAGAAAACGTTTCCAGGATTAATAGGAAACCTGGTTTTACCCCAGAACCCTCTACAACTTTAATTTAAAGACGGCACAAATATTTTTGAATGAATAATTAAATCCTCTCCATCATTTGGAGTCAAAGATAATGAGTGCTTAATTCCACCCAAGATTGGAAAAGTCTTTGTCCGACATGTAATAAATGGTATAAAAACAGTGAATGGACAGATCCATAGAATATTAATTCATAATATGTTTTCAAAATGCTTATAATCTTGTTTAATCCCATTCAAAGAAGAATCCCTTAAATCTGAATTACATTCAGAAAATGGGAAAAAATAAAGGACGAATCCTCTTTGAAAATAAGGTTTGACGTTAAACATCAAAGGATGAATGATTATGTTTGATCCATGGCTTATAGCCCCAGTTTCCGCTTTAATATCCCTAGTTTTAGGAGTTTATCTCCACAGGTACGTTAATAAACAAGATAATGGCACCGACAAAATGCAGTTCGTCGCTGGAGCTATCAAAGAAGGGGCTAAGACGTTTCTAAAAGAAATGTATAAAACCCTCGGAATCTTCGTGGTTGGAATGTCTATAATCTTACTCTTATTCATTCCTGAACCAATCTGGGTCACAGACAATATTATGAGAAATGTCACACTAGTCGTAGCCTATATATTTGGGTCAGTCTGCTCCGGAATAGCCGGTTACATGGGAATGGATGTAGCAACAGACGCCAACGTTCGCTCTGCAAGTGCAGCCCGGATAGGAATAGAAGAAGCCTTCACAATTGCCTTCCGAGGAGGCGCAGTCATGGGTCTAAGTGTAGTAGGATTAGCATTATTTGGAGTAAGCATAGTCTATGGATTAACTGGCGACCCAAACGTAATCCTCGGTTTCAGCTTTGGCGCAAGTGCAATGGCCTTGTTCGCAAAAGCAGGAGGCGGAATATTCACAAAAACAGCAGATATCGCAGCAGACCTAGTTGGAAAAGTCGAAATGGATTTAGATGAAGATGACCCAAGGAATCCTGCAGTTATCGCTGACAACGTCGGAGACAACGTTGGCGATGTAGCTGGTATGGGTGCAGACCTATTCGATTCATATGTTGCCAGCCTAATGGCTGTAATGGTCCTCGGATATGTTCTAAACAGTCAATTATTGGAACTTCCCCTTGTCTTTGCAGGTCTTGGTTGTTTAAGTTCAATAATTGGTGTATTCATTACTCGTGTTAAAAAAGGTGGAGACCCAGGCTCTGTTCTCAATAGGGGAACATACGGTACAACCTTAATTTACATGCTATTAACCCTCGGAGCATCATACGTCTTGAATTATGACCTCCGAATTTGGGGAGCATCTGCAGTCGGTCTAGCCGCTGGAGTACTCATCGGTATAACAAGCGACTATTTTACTTCTATTAACAGAGAACCAGCACGGTTAACTGCTGAATCATCGATGACTGGGGCTGCAATAAACATCATCACAGGTTTCAGTTATGGTCTTCTCAGCGTATTCCCCCCTCTTGTTGGAATAGGGATCGCTTCATGGGCAGCTTATACCCTATGCCTACCCCTGGGAGCAGGATATGGCGTTTATGGAATCGGTGCTTCGGCATTCGGAATGCTCAGTATCGTCGGATTCGTTGTAGCAAGCGACTCCTTTGGACCAATAGGAGATAACGCCAAAGGCATAGCTGAACAAGCTGGTTTAGATAAAGAAGCTATAAACTTATTGGACAAGCTTGACGCAGCAGGAAACACAAGCAAGGCGATAACTAAGGGCTTCGCAATTGGTGCTGCTGGACTTACCGTAATCAGTATTCTCGCAGCATTCAAAGAAGTTGCAGAAGCCGGAATGGGAACCGCAATTGTTTTCGACCTCATGAACCCTCTTGTTATGCTTGGGGCACTTGTAGGAGTAGCCATGCCCGCAGTATTCTCAGCACAATTAATGTTAGGAGTCTCAAAAAACGCATTTAGAATGATTGAGGAAGTACGTCGACAATTTAGAGAGATCCCCGGTCTACGTGAAGGAAAACCTGGAGTAGTGCCTGACTACGCTGGATGCGTTGAAATCGCGACAAAAGGAGCTTTAAAGGAACTACTACCCGCGAGTCTAGTTTCTATAACCGTTACAATGGCTGTAGGTCTACTCTTCGGGATTGAAGCATTGGGAGGATACTTGGCAGGGTGCATCTTCTCTGGTCTTGTATTCGCATTATTGATGTCGAATGCTGGTGGACTATGGGATAATGCAAAGAAGTACATTGAAGAGGGAGCATATGGTGGTAAAGGCTCTGATGCTCATAAGGCAGCTGTAATAGGTGATACTGTTGGTGACCCCTTCAAGGACACTGCAGGACCATCATTGAATACGCTAGTTACAGTTATCGGGCTTGTAGCCAATATATTCCTGCCTTTATTCATTATGTACGCCCTCAATTAGGGTGGCATCTCCTCAATATTTATTAACTTGAACCCTGTTTTGAAAGGTAGTTTCGGACCCAGAGGTTTAGCAATGTACAAACACATGCAGCAGGCTTGGAGAAAACCCAAGGAAAGCTATGTTCAGAATCTTATGCGCCAGAGAGTTATACAGTGGAGAAGGCAGCCTGTCATCAACCGAATAGAAAAACCCACAAGAATCGACAGAGCTAGACGACTAGGATATAAAGCCAAGAAAGGCTTCGTAGTAGTCAGGGTCAGAGTGCGGCGTGGAGGAAGACGTAAACCTCGACCCAAGATGGGTAGAAGACAGAAACGGATGGGAGTATCCAAATATACTGCCGCTAAAAGCATACAATTAATCGGAGAGGAACGTGTAGCCCGAAAATACCCTAACCTAGAAGTACTAAACTCGTATTGGGTTTGGGAAGACGGTGTCTCTAAATGGTATGAAGTAATACTTGTTGATCCAGATCATCCCAGCATAAAATCTGATAAAGATGTTGGCTGGATGAGTGGAAATAAGAATTAATATTTATTCTCTACATTAGTTATTTATTTTATGAATATATTTTTTATAGAAACTCTGCAACGTATTCCCTAACAATACTGAGGCGTGTCGAATGGGTTTTTCGTTAATGTCCGTTATTATTCCAACGCTCAATGAAGAGAAACGCCTTGGGAAAGCACTTGAAAGCCTTCAAAAACAGACGTTCCAGAACTATGAAGTAGTAATTGCGGACGGAGGAAGCAATGATAGAACACAAGAAATTGCATTAGAGTATGGATGTAAGTTCGTTAAAGTCCCTAAGACTCGCCCTCATGATGTCAGTACTGCAAAAAATGTTGGAGTAAACGCTGCTGAAGGAGATGCAATATTTCTACTAGATGCTGACATGTATTTAGATCCTAACGCTTTAGAGGTTATAGATGAGAAGTATGATGATCCAGCTGTTGTCGGAGTCGCACTGAAAGTTTTACCCAGTGATTCAAGTCTCCTGGAAGTCCTTTTCTATGAACTAAATAACGTGATGGCTTACATCGGGAATGCAGTTGGTGTTCAAGAGTTAAGCTACTTCTCCTGTCATAGTTACCGGACTGATGTATTCAAAGAGGTTGGTGGCTTTAGAACAGATCTATTGGCCTGTGAAGACTTGGATATCTCCTTAAGGGCGAGATACTTGGGTAAATATGCAGTAACCCATCAAGCTGTCCTGTGGACTGACCCTCGGAGGTTACGGGAATGGTCAAATATGGGATACGCAAACAGGTATCTGACCTACCTTAAAGATTACTACCTGACCGATATGGTCAATGAACACTACGACGATTTAACTTAAGAGAAAAAGTTAATGAGCTTATCTGCGATAATAATGGAGTTTGCTCTTTTTGCTTCAATTGTTGATGCACCTAGATGTGGAGTGCATATCAAGTTAGTGATCCCTGTCAGTGATGTTTCCTTGGGGGGTTCCTCTACGAAGACATCAAGTGCAGCTCCTCCCAGTTTACCTGATTTTAAGGCTTCAGCGAGGGCTTCTTCGTTGATGATACCCCCTCTTGCTGTGTTAATCAGGTAAGCACCTTTTTTCATTAATGTTATCTGCTCTCTATTAATCATGTTTCTTGTGGTAGGAAGTAGGGGAACATGAACTGTTATGAAATCTGATGACGAAATCAATTCTCCAAGAGATACAGCTTCAACTCCAAGTGCTTCAACATACTGCATTCTACTATCAATGGAAACATCAAACACCTTAACATTCAATCCAAGAGCCTTCGCCTTCTCTGCAACCATATACCCTATTCTACCAAATCCGATGATTCCTAATGTTTTACCTGAAAGCTCAATACCGGTGAGTTCCTTTTTTAACCATTCACCATTTTTCATACCTGCATCCGCTATTGTTATTCTCCTCGCCAGATTGAACATGCATCCCACTACCAGTTCAGCAACTGAATTTGTTGGTGCTTCAGGTGAGTTCACAACTTTAATGTTCTTCTCTTTAGCAGTCTTCAGATCAATATTGTCCAATCCTACACCTGCTCTGGCAACGATTTTCAGGTTTGTCGCTGCTTCCAGAACCTCTTTTGTGATTTTTGTTCTGCTGCGTACTAATATTGCATCATAATTACTTGCTGTTTTTACTAGTTCATCCGGTGTGATGGTGGTTTTGATATCTAGCTTATATCCTGCTTTCATTAGCTTTTCTAAGCCGTCTTCGTGGATGGAGTCACTTACCAGTATTTTAGTACTCAATTCTCTGCCTCATTTTCTTGACTTAGCAGCAACTATCTGAATCACGTCGTTCTCACTCAATTCATGTGCCTCGCCAAGCCTTTTCCTAGTTCTAGCGTCAATCGCAAAGATGAAGCTTTCCCCTAAATCGCTGTGAATAATACTAGCAAACTGTTTTGCAGTTGTACCTCTGGGCACTAAATAACAATCTGGGAGTACTCTGCCCTGATGGTCTGATAGCTTCTCTGCGTCCTCTACTGGATAAACAACTATTGAGTTTAACAGTGTATAGAATGCTTTGTTGATTGCTTCTTGAATCCCCGTAGAGCCCCACTTCTTGAGGCATTTCTCCCTAATAGCCTCTAAGGCTTTCATCTGACCACTTGAAAGTTTCTCATGGCTCAATATTTCAAAGTCACTGTCACCTGGTGTATATTTGATTAATCCTGCTTTCGTCGCCCTTCTTAACGCCAGCTCAGCTTCTGCACATGTCGGAACAACCGTATACCCGGCATCGACCAACTTTTTCACGTTTTCTTCAGCAAATTCCATATCTGCTTTATTTGCCACAACTATCATTGGTTTTGAAATATTACGTAGCTCAGCGACGAAGCTGATTAACTCCTCTGCATTCCAGCTAGCTGCTCTGTTTGATTTTATACCTAGGTTATTTACGGCTTGAGCAATATGATATTTGGTTATACCGAGTCCTGATAGTTTGGGTTCCAGATGGATACTGATGTCTTCTCTTCTTGCTTGAGCCGTCCTAGCGATTTTCTCCCAGTCCTTTTTTATTAATCCAAGCAGCCAAAGATCGAATTCTGATTCAAGCATTTTTACGTCTTCAATTGGATCATGGGTTCCGGGTGGAACTGGTTGGCCGTTATCATCAGTTGCCCCAGCTACATCAGCTACAACAATTAATGCATCAGCTTTTCGAACTTCATCTAGGAATTGGTTTCCTAAACCCTTTCCCTGATGAGCTCCACGTATCAGACCCGGGCAGTCAATGATATCAACTGGAATCATTCTTACCCCGTCAACGCATGCAGAGTTTATCGGATTATCTACTACACCAAATTCCTTGCAGACACAAGGTGATCTCAGATAGGCTATTCCCTTATTGGCCTTGATAGTTGTGAACGGGAAACCAGCAATATCAACAGTCTTCATAGTTACAGCACCAAAGAAAGTGCTTTTACCAACATTTGCCTTACCTACAAGTCCAACCATTTTCGCCATACTTTTTTCAGCTACCTAAATATTACTGAATGAATATGGTTCTTAAAGGTATAAAAACTATAATCTGATCATGCATTATTCTTAGAACCTTGGAGGAAGGACGAAAACTTGAGGATTTTACGATTTAGGGATTCTTGTGAAATGAAGGATTTACTCGCGTAAGTGATTACACATCCCCGATGAGATGTAAATGTCGTAATTGATGATCCTCAGCTATCTTATTCAGGTAAGAGTCGTCAAGATACTTGGATGAAAAACGCGCGCGTACATCCTATAAAATCTATTAAACTACATAATAATTAATGACTTTCTCCATTCGTCGTGGTACTTTTTTTTCATTCATCTCAAAGAGTTCCTGTAAGGTTTCCATTAATTTTGGTTGCATTCTAGCAATATCTGTTAGAGTGACCAATCCAACGAGCATAGTATTTCCATTGATATCCTTAATTACTGGTAATTTCTTTATTTGATGTTTAAACATCAATTCTACAGCCTCTTCAAGAGCCGTTTCTGGTGTTACAATAATTACTGGGTTTGACATGATCTCATTTACTTTTATTACAGATGGGTCGAGTCCAGCTGATACAATTTTTACGAGGATATCTCGTTCAGTCACTATTCCTACAACATTACTTCCTTCCGTTATCACAAGGCATCCTATCTCAAGTCTAGTCATCTGGGATGCCGCATACTTTACTGTAACATTACCTAATACTGAAATAACTTCACGAACCATAACATCCTCGACAATGTAGATCATATATTTTTACAAAATAACCGGGTTTATCTACTCTTATAATCTTTTTCACATGTTTAATGGATCTACTATTTATCTTAGATGAAATATATATTTTTTATTCCTGTGATAGAAATCTTTCTCTTTATGCTCTCCAAAGGCAGATAGACCGTCTTTTTCTAGTTTTTCCCTAAATATATCTGCTTTCTGTTTGGATATTTCCTCACGTTTTTCCAAGTAATCAATTACTTCATGTGCTTCTTCTTTCTTGTTACACCTGCGTATAAAGTCTATAGCATCAGGATTGTATCCCGCCCACTTCCTCTCGCTACCAGGTAGTGCACGATCTAATTTTACTATTTTATCAGACCCTTCAACAATTTCTTTAGTGAGATTGGGGAAGAGTTCTTCTATTTTTTTCTTCTCCATGGAATCACTAATGATAAATTATGGGGGAAAATAAAGATAACGTATTATTAATCTCTGAGTGCCTTGACAAACTCATCAGATTTAACATCATTATAAATGGATATTCCCGGTGATATCCAAACATTTGATCCCACTTTAACTCCGGGTACAAAATTGACGTTAATGCCTGTTTGAATGTTATCTCCCGTTATTATCCCTATTTTTCTTCGACCAGAATCCATTTTTTGGTCTTTTATAGTTACTTTAATATTCTTTTTGTCAAAGCGTATGTTCGCTGTTATAGTTCCTGCTCCAAAGTTGCAGTTTTCACCAATTATGCTGTCACCGACATAGCTTAGATGGGCGATGTGGGTTCCCTCCATAATGATGCTGTTTTTTATTTCGCAGGCATTCCCAATCTTTACATTCTCTCCCAAATAAGATGAAGGACGTATGTAGCAGTTTGGTCCAATATCACATCCTGAGGATATATGAACTGGACCTTCAATGTATGCTCCAGATCTTATTCTTGCTCCTTCCTCAATCTTAATTGGACCATGGAGATATACTCCCTCTTCAACAGTTCCCTCAATCTTATCTTCTAAATTCTGCAATAGTTTCTGATTAATATCAAGGAGGTCCCAAGGTCGCCCAACATCAAGCCAACCATTTTTATCGATTTCAACAGCGTGGATAACCTCTCCAGAGTCTATCATATTTTTCAGTGAATCTGTAATCTCAAGTTCATTCCTACTTGACAGCGAAGTTCCAGCAATATACTTGAAAATATTTGGTGAAAAAATATATAGACCAGCATTCGCCAGATTACTGGGCTCTGTCCCAGGGGTGGGTTTCTCTACAACGTCAATTATCTTATTTCTTTCTAGTTGAACGATTCCCATCTGTGAAGGATTTTCCACAGGTATTACTGCCATGGTGGTCTCATTTTTTTTATAGTTGGAAAATATTTTTT
>RCNB010002856.1_pt1 | contig 10459 bp, 9 predicted proteins | sample 2041321 | NCBI WGS metagenome assembly RCNB01 (sample SAMN09708232, study PRJNA481090) | Marine sediment metagenome, whole genome shotgun sequencing project.
CGGAACGGAGATCCAGGAGCAGATGCGTGCGATGTGCAGCAAACCAACCGCCGTGCCGCGCAACAGGGCGGCCTTTGTACCGGGCGAGTCGGATTCCGAGTCCGCGTACACCCGCTTGTGCCGTCAGTAGTCGCGATCGCATGTCGGCCGAAAGTTGATTGCCGGGCTCCGCGGTTCCCGATGAATCCATGCCCAGGGGCCTGAAGACATCATCTAGCAGGGCCAAGCGCCGCGTAACCAATATTTGAATAGCTAACTGAATCCCCCGGAGCACTCTGCAGATCCGCGGTGGCAAGGTAGTTAGCGAGGGCTCCTTCATCCGGGAAATCGGCGTTAAACCAGTAGTCGAAATTGCCTTCTCTTTCGAGTCCGGATGCGTGAGTGAGCAAATGTGCTACTTGAATGTTGACGTTCTGTTTCGAAGACTCGATTGCTATCCCGGGAATGACATCATCGAGCGAGAGTTCGCCTTTCTCAACCAAATGCAGCGTTAATATAGCGGTAAGAATTTTGGTCAATGACCCTGCGTAAAGAACTGTATCGGGTGTCATTTTACGGCCGGTCTCAAGGTCGGCCACACCACTCGCACCCGCGAATATGACTTCCTCCTTGCGGGTAACGACCGCGCTGACGCCGGGCACTTCCTGCTCTATACGGATTTGATCAAGGGTGGGTTGCAGGTTCATGCCACCGGCCGACGCAAGCGCAACAATAATCAGGCCCGCGTTCATGACGTCAACACACTCTGTCTTGGCAAGATAGACCCATCAATATCGCATATAGTCTGTTCATTGAAAACAACATGGGCTGAGGAGCTAAGTTGTCAGCACCCTTGTGACGATTATGATTCTCCTATAACTTGATATCCTCGGTGCCCCGCTGTGTATTGGAGAGAAGTCTTGAAAAAAGTATTGATCGTGTTTGCCTTCGTTCTGAGTACGCCTGCATTTGGCGATTCTCCACTAGTCCTGCAGTCCGATTTCGGCGAAAAAGATGGGGCTGTTGCAGCAATGCGCGGTGTCGCCATCTCGGTCTCTCCGACTATTCCACTGTACGACCTGACGCACGAAATTCCGACGTTCAATATTTGGGAAGCCTCGCTTCGCTTAATTCAAACCGCTGAATACTGGCCTGCGGGAACGGTTTTCGTCTCGGTGGTTGACCCCGGTGTCGGGACGAGTCGCAAGTCCGTTGTCCTCAAAACGAAAACCGATCATTACATAGTGACGCCGGACAACGGCACACTGACATTCGTTGCGCAACAACTGGGCATTGCAGAGTTGCGCGAGATCGATGAAGCGGTCAATCGACTAAAGAACTCCGATGCGTCCTATACATTTCACGGTAGAGACGTTTATGCTTACACTGGCGCCCGCCTCGCTGCGGGGAAAATTACGTTCGAAGAGGTCGGTCGTTTATTACCCGCTGAAGTCGTATCAATTCCTTTCCAAGAGGCGGTTTTTGCGAACGACGAAATACGTGGGAACATTCCTATTCTGGACATCCAGTTTGGAAACGTATGGACCAACATTGATCGAGAGACCTTACAAAGGCTGAAGCTGGGCAAAGCCACCACACTCCGCATTCGGATCAGTCACGGTGACGAAACTGTTTTCGACGAGAACTTACCGTACCTTGATACGTTTGGTGCTGTCGAAATCGGTGAACCATTGGTCTACCTCAATAGCCTGAACAACGTGTCACTTGCTCTGAATCAAGGCAGCTTTGCCGCAGCGCACGGAATCGGTTCCGGTCCGGAGTGGAACATCCACATAGTCGTAGAACAATGAATTTTCAGAAGGGGGACGGGATAGTGAAAACACGTACTAGAGAATTACTGTTATTAGCCTGTAGCGTGGCACTGTATTCTGGTGCTGCTACAGCTCAGGACAACAACGCAAACTCAGAGAGCAGTGCGGAGCTCGAAGAAATACTGGTGGTGGGTAGCAGGGCACCTGGGCGAAGCGCCGAAGATAGTCCTGTTCCGGTAGATGTGCTGACCGCGGATGACCTGGTGCAATCAGGGACCATTGGTGGCGAGATAGGCAGTCTTCTGCAGTCCAATATCCCCTCCTTTAATATGCCCCGTCAATCGAACTCAGATCAGGCCGACATCGTTCGGGCTGCTCAGCTGCGCGGCCTGAATCCGGATCAAGTGCTCGTGCTGGTCAATGGCAAGCGCCGACACGCGAACTCGGTTATCAGCGTGGAGTCCAAATTGGGTAAAGGGGCGGCCCCGGTCGATTTCAATAATATCCCGACCAGCGCTATTGAACGAATTGAAGTGCTGAGAGATGGGGCTGCGGCGCAATATGGTTCTGACGCCATAGCGGGCGTAATAAATATTGTACTCAAGCAGGCCAGTGACGGCGGCAACGTTTCGGCTTCTTATGGTGCGCACATAACCAGTCTTGATGTCATTAACGACGACATTACCGATGGGCAAACCGCAACCATTTCATTTAACAAGGGCTTCTCTCTGGGCGACGGCTTCGTGAATGTCAGCGGTGAATACCGTGATCGTTCGGCGACCAACCGCGCAGGATTCGATCAACTACCCACCATTGGTTTTGCTGAATTTATCGTTCCAGTACCCTCATCCGGCACACCGGAAGCCGCGCCTAATGATGCCGTGGCTGGTCAACGCAACTACCGAATGGGTGATGGTGATAGTAAAGATATCAACTTGAGCTTTACTGCCGGCTTAGATCTGGACTCCGGCTTTGAGCTCTATGGTTTCGGTACCTATTCCGACCGTGAGGCAGAAGGTTCCAATTTCTTCCGCTATCCAGTGTCAGACAACAACGTGGCCGCGATTCACCCCAATGGTTTTGTTCCAATTGGAGTGGCCGACGTTACAGACTTTTCATTGGCTGCCGGTATCAAAGGTGAACTATCCGGTTGGACCGTAGATGGCAGTTTGGTTTTCGGCCAAAACACCTTTGACGATAATCTGAGAAACAGCGTCAACTCCTCGCTGGGTGCTACAAGTCCGACATCCTTCAATCGCGCCGAATATGAGTATTCGCAGACGGTTATTAATCTGGATGCATCAAAAGGTTTTGATTTTGGCGGTTCGCCAGTCAACTTCGCCACTGGTTTAGAGTTTCGAGGTGAGGATTATCAAAGTAAGGCCGGTGATCCAGCCGCTTATATGGCCGGCACCGTTACCGTCGGTGAAGCCGGAGGAGATGCCCGTATTGGTGCCCAGGGCGGCGCTGGTTTGCAGCCGGACGAAACTGTCGATGTAGATAGAAATTCATTCGCTGTTTTCGTTGATGCGGAATTCGAAATTACTGAATCTTTTCTGCTCTCGGCCGCTGTTCGTTATGAGGACTTTGACGATTTCGGTAATACGACCAACGGGAAACTGGCCGCTCGTTGGGAGATCGCGAACGGTTTTGCATTGAGGGGCGCTGTCAGTACAGGGTTTAGAGCGCCATCTCTGGCTCAAGCCTACTTTTCCGGCAGTAGCAATAGTTTTGGTCCCGGCGGCGCACTCATTAGTACCGTCAATTTGCCGACTTCTGACCCTTTGGCGCAAGCTAATGGCGCCGTTGATCTGGAACCGGAGGAGTCGGATAGTCGCAGCCTTGGTTTCACCTGGAGCAACGATGCGTTCAATTTTAGCGTTGATTACTATCAGGTCGATATCGACGATCGAATCACGCTCGGCGGAACCTTGCCCGTTGTCGGAGTTCCTGGTATCGAGGGGTTACGTTTTTTTAGCAACGCTATTGATACCGAGACAAAGGGTTTCGACGTAGTTGCGTCTTACACACTGGATCAGTGGAACTTCTCTGCTGCCTATAACGACTCGGATACAGACATCGTTAATTCACCTGTCGGCTTCAGCGTAGAGGAAGTCAATACGCTTGAAACCGCCGCACCGGAGAATAAGATTATTCTTTCTTCAACCTGGGCCAATGACTGGGTGTCCGTGTTGGTGCGCGGGATACGATACGGCGAGACGCAACGTATTTTCGACTTTGGTGGTGGCTTTGAGCCGACACAAAATTATTCCGAGGAATGGTCAATTGATACCGATGTTCAGTTCAATATTACCGACGCCTGGAGTGTCGCCGTAGGTGCCAACAATTTGCTGGATGAATATCCTGACGAATCCATCTTTGACATTAGCTTCTTTGGGAACTTGCCCTACGACGGCGGGATAAGCCCCTTAGGTGTTAATGGTCGCTTTGTATACGTGAGATCATCATTCGACTTCTGAGCATGCGTTTATTATTGCTGGTAGCACTCGGGCTGACATCGCTGTTTTCCAGCGCTTATGCGAGAGGGGACGGCCACGATCAACAGGCTCAGGCTGCTTTGGATTTGCTTGCGGAGGCGATCCAATTCGAGACGGTTGCCGGACGGTCACAGGTTTGCCCGTATGCGAGAACCTTAAAGGCGCATTTTGTCGCGGCAGGCTTTGCCGAGTCAGACGCTCAAATTTTCGAGTTGAAGGAAGACGATACTTGCAGCCTGGTCGTTCGTTACCCCGGCGATGACGGCGAACTCAGACCCGTAATATTTCTGGCGCACATGGATGTGGTCGATGCGCTGCCGGAGGACTGGTCATACCCTCCGTTTGAGATGACCCGCGAAGGCGGTCGCCTGTACGGTCGAGGCGTCATGGATAACAAAGGTAGCGTGGCTGCAATCACGAGTACGCTGTTAAACCTGAAGGCGATTGACTATCGACCGAGTCGTGACCTGTATTTCGTCGTCACCGGGGATGAGGAAACAACAGCGAAAACCACACAACTCTTGTTTTCGCAGGTACCAGCGCTGGCCACCGCCAAATATGCGCTCAATGCGGACGCCGGGCTTGGCGTATTGAATGCGGAGCGTAAGCCGATCTATTTTCAGCTGCAGACAGCGGAAAAGACCTACGCGACATTTGAGTTAACAACGACGAACCCAGGCGGTCACAGTTCGCTACCGCGCGATGACAACGCTATCTACGAGCTATCAAAGGCGTTGGTCCAACTGCAGGGTTTCCGCTTTCCTGTTCGCAGTACGGAATCAACAATCGCTTATTTTCGGGCTTCCTCCAAGCTCTATCCTGGCGCCGTGGGGCAGCATATGGCCGCGTTTGCGGCAGATCCGTCGGATAAGCTGGCTATAGACTTTCTTGATCAGATGCCGGGCGAGGCGGCGATGATCCACACCACTTGCGTTGCGACCATGCTACAGGCCGGGCATGCCGAAAATGCGCTTCCGCAAACGGCATCAGCCACGGTCAACTGCCGAATTTTCCCCGGCGTAAGCCTGGAGACAGTAGAGGCGTTCATTTCCGAGGCGATGGGTGATTTGGATGTCTCGGTTCGTCCGTTGTTTCGGCCGTTCGAGAACCCACCTTCTGAAATCAATCCGGCCGTTGTCGAGGCCGTGTCGTTCGCACTCGAGCGCGACTACGCGGGTACTCCGATTATTCCATACGTCGCACCGTACAGTACCGATGGCGCGGTATTCAGGGCGAACGGCATCCCAACGTTCGGCGTGTCCGGACAGTTTATTGTGTACCCGGAGGAAAAACGAGCGCACGGTAAAGACGAGTTTTTGCCGGTCGAATCCTTTCTCAAATCACTGCACTATTGGGAGGCACTCATACGGGCCGTATCGGGCGAAGAACGTCAACCCGGCGCTACCATCAAACCCTGATTGGGAGGCACTTTGTTGTCCAGCAGGTCAACCCACAGGGTGGCCAGTTCCTGCATATCGCGGGTCCACTTCACAGTCATTTCGTCACGCACTTTATGGGCGACTTGTGCACTTGCCGTTATCGCCTTAGTCATCGCAACCCCGGGCCCCCATTCGTCGTTACGCTTGCCAATCTGTGCCGGCGCGAAAAAAAAGGTGGGCCTGGCACCCGGTAAAGTGCCGGCATCGCCCCGCTGTTCCCAGTGTGTGGCGCCCACCATAGCGCTCTCCATCATGTTGTCGCCCAACAGGTTGTGGAGTGTTGTGGTCAGACGCACATCTCCGGACATGTCCACATAGGCTGAGGGCACGCTCGCTTGGATGTTCGCCTCCTCACCGTAGACGATAATTTCGTCACAGCAGCCCAGTCGGTCGACAAATGCGACATTGGCAGGGGAGGTCAGGCCGATAATGCGTTGCGTGACTTCAGGGTCGCTATGCAACATTTCGGCCAGCCCAAAACCGGTTTTGGAAGACACGGAACCGATCAAGACCTGCCTGGCACCAAAAAAGTCGTTGTCCACCAGGTAGTCGTAAATCAACCAGGATGTGGCGAACAACGGAAATAGCAGGCAGCGCTCGACTTCCATCGTACGCAGGAAGTCGGGCTCGGCCGCGGTTCGCCGATAGCTGTTATAGAGTGCCGGCAGCGCCTGGCGGTGCGCCGCGACATCGACGAAATTGTCGTCACGAACATTTCCGGGAAGCAGTACCGCGTGGCTGGCCATGGGGAAAAAGCCCCAAAGGCGATCACCCACCGGCACCTCATCACTGTTCGATTGAATCACGTTGGCACAACCCCAGACCGGCACCTTGCCCCAATGGCCTTCGGCCGGGTAGAAACCCCAATAGCCGATCGTGTCTCCGGAGATGGCGTAACTGACGTTATTGGACGTCAGAGCGAACTGGTCGATGGCGACTCGTACTTCGCCTTCTGCCAGTGGCGTCAAAGCGGCGCTGACAATCCGGGTTTTTCTCAGGTCCTGGCGGTCTACCCACAATTCGGTGGATTGGGTCATTGGTCTTTTCCTATTTGAGTGTAGTGGCCGCGTCAGGCGACAACGCCGAATAAACGACCGACGCCCGCTGTCAGCGCCATTGCAAGAGCGCCCCAAAACGTCACTCTAAATGCGCCGACTGACATGCTGGCGCCCCCTGCACGTGCCGCAAGCACGCCGAGAAGAGCAAGAAAGAAAAGGGAGGAAACAGCAACCCATTGTATTAGTTGAGGTCCAGGCACTGCCCATGCCACCAGCAACGGCAGTGCCGCGCCAACTAAAAATGTGCCGCCCGACGACAATGCCGCTTGAACCGGTCGAGCGTTGACGATCTCGGAGATCCCGATTTCATCTCTGGCATGTGCGCCGAGGGCATCGTGAGCCATCAGTTGATCAGCAACCTGTATCGCCAGGCCTGGCTCAATTCCCCGGCCTTCATATATCTTCGCGAGTTCATCTTTCTCGAACTCATAGTCGTGCTCCAGAGATTTTCTTTCGAGCTCCAGGTCGGCGTTCTCCGTGTCGGCTTGTGAGCTGACGGATACGTATTCCCCGGCCGCCATCGACATAGCACCCGCGACCAGTCCGGCAACACCGGCAAGCAGAATATTGGCGTGCGCAGCACTTGCGGCGGCCACACCGATGATCAGACTTGAAGTGGAGACAATGCCGTCATTTGCTCCCAGGACGGCAGCGCGCAGCCATCCCACTCGATGCGCTCTATGTTCTTCATGGTGGCTCATAAATGTCTCTTTCTTAGCTGCAATACAATGTGCTGAATCGAATGATCCCATGATAATGCGCAACTAACTTTTTCGATAGGTAGTTGGCATGATGGCCCGCAGCCTAAAATCCTTGAACCAGTACCGGATTTATCCTTCAATATTCGTCTATATAGGCGGATCGCGCCGCGAATTTCTTGGGCGCTTGGGCAAATTGGGAGCAAAAACATGAGTAACAATATTCTGGTAAAACGTCGCATGCCGTTGTCGGTAACGGCGGCACTTATGGCGTCATTCGTGGCACTCGCACCTGCCGAGTCGCAGGCTGGCGGTTACATCGGCGGCAGCGTCGGCCAGGCCTACATTGAGGTTGATACGGGCACGCCGGCAGTGCCGCAAACGTTCGATGAAAACGATTTCGGCTTCAAGGCTTTCGCAGGCTACGAGTTCAATCTCACAGCGATCACCCTCGGTATCGAGTTGGACTACGTCGATTTCGGTGCGCCAGCCGGTGATGTGGCCGGCACGCAGTTCGCGGTAGAGGCCGATGGCATTGCGGGGTTCGGCACCGCCGGTTTCGACCTCGGGCCACTCGGCATTTACGGCAAGTACGGCATGGTCTCCTGGGATGCCTCGACTTCCATTGATGGTATTGATGCCGGCTCTGATGACGGCACCGACCCGGCCTACGGCGTCGGCGTGAAATTCGGCGTTGGTTCGCTGGAAGTCCGTGGCGAATACGAGATCTACGATATTGAGGACAGTGAAGACGTGGCGATGCTGAGCGTCGGTCTCGTCTGGCGGTTCTGATCGCTGTTCTCAACTAATCAGCTTGACTCGCCGCGCGGCCCCGGTTAAATAGGCCGCTATGGTTGACAAAAAAGAACGATCATCTGACGGACTGACGGCAATGGGGTTCCTGTGGCGCCTCATTGCCGCCTTGGTTCTTGTGCTCTTAACCTACAACCCAAGCGGGCATTCGGCGTATCACTGGATAACATCGGCGATATCGAATTCAGCTTTCGGCCCACTGCAGTTGTTACTGGTGGCGTTATTGTTGATTGGTTGGGTCATTTACTGGATTGCGACCTGGCGGGCGCTCGGCACCGTCGGCGTTTCGCTCGCGGCGCTGGTTCTGGGAGCGATCATCTGGCTGCTGTTCGATATCGGCTTGCTCGAGTCGCACTCGGTCTCCGCGGTGACGTGGATCTCCTTGATCTGCCTGTCGCTGGTACTGGCTATTGGCGTCTCGTGGTCACACGTCTGGCGCAAACTCACGGGTCAGATCAACGTCGAGGACGTCGACGACTAGGAATCCATCCCGCAAACCATTACGCAGGGTTGGTGAACTGCAGGAAACCATCCTCCAACGGGCCCTCGCCAATGGTTTTCTTGTCCAGCGCATAGTTTTGCGTATTGACCCAGGGCGGCTGGTCTCCCTGCTTCGGCAACAGGTGCGTCTTTCGCTGGATGTAGCCTGACGAAAAAACATCTATCCAGTCTTTGCCGGCCATCTCCCGTTCGTGGTCTTGCAAGCGAGGCGTGCACTGGCGCATGCCGGTATCGCTCATGTGATTCAGCAGGCGGCAGGAATACTCGGCTGTAAGGTCGGCTTTCAGCGTCCATGATGCGTTGATGTAGCCGAAGGTCGAAACCAGGTTCGGCACATCGGAGAACATCATCGACTGGTAAGAAAACGTTTTGGAGATGTCGACTGGCTGATTGTCCACGCTGATCTCTACATCGCCGAGCACGCAAAGATCGAGTCCGGTCGCGGTAACGATGATATCGGCCGGAAGCGTATCCCCTGATCCGAGGCGTATGCCGTTCTCCGTGAACTCGGCAATGGTATCGGTGACGACAGAGGCACGACCGTCGCGCACCGCCTGGAAGAAATCGCCGTTGGGAACGAGACAGAGGCGTTGGTCCCACGGGTCGTAACGCGGTACGAAGTGCTTGTCGAAGTCGACGCCTTTACCCAATTCCTTGCGCGCCATCTTCAGCAGCTTTTTCCGTATTTTCTGCGGCGCCGTTCGGGTCCGCTGGTAGATCCAGCGCTGGAATTGAATGTTCTTCCAGCGGGTGATCGAATAGGCCGTCTTTTCCGGCAGCAGCCGTTGCAACAGCCTCGCTATCCAATCGGTGTCCGGTGCCGAGGCCATGTAAGTGGGCGAGCGTTGCAGCATCACGACGTGCGCTGCCTCCTTGGCCATCTCCGGGAGCAGCGTCACGGCGGTTGCGCCCGAGCCGATGATGACGATTTTCTTGCCGCTGTAGTCGAAGCCCTCAGGCCAGTGTTGCGGGTGTACGGTCTCGCCCCGGAAGCTGTCGCGCCCCTTGAACTCGGGCAGGTATCCCTGCTCGTAGTTGTAGTAGCCGGAGCACATAAGAAGAAAGTTGCAGCGAATCGTGACGGTTTCGCCGGTGGCCGTATTATGCGTTGCAACGGTCCAGGCGGCGTCTTCGCTGGACCATTTCGTCGAGGTCACCATTTGTTGATAGCGAATATTACGGTCGATACCTGCCTCGGACGCCGTTTCCCGAATGTAATTCAGAATCGAGGGACCGTCGGCAATGGCCTTGCCTTGTGTCCATGGCTTGAAGTTGTAGCCGAGTGTGTACATGTCGCTGTCCGAACGGATCCCCGGATAGCGAAACAGGTCCCAGGTGCCGCCCATCGATTCCCGCCCTTCGAGAATCAGGTAGCTCTTGCCGGGGCACTTGTCCTGCAAGTGCCAGGCGGCGCCGATGCCGGACAGGCCGGCTCCGACGATGACGACATCAAAATACTCTTCGGCCATAGCTGCTAGCATCTCACAAATACCTATGACTATTATCTATGACCAATGCAGCTAACAAGACAGTCCTGATTACCGGTGCCGGCGGCGGCTTCGGTCGGCATCTGGTGCGCCAGTTTCGTGCCGCGGGCGCGAAACTGATACTGACAGATGTCACCGATCGCGCATTGCAAAGCGTTGTTGATGATGCCGGCGATGCCCTTGTCGCCTCGGTTGCCGCCGACCTCACCTCGGA
>RCNB010006309.1_pt1 | contig 10457 bp, 6 predicted proteins | sample 2041321 | NCBI WGS metagenome assembly RCNB01 (sample SAMN09708232, study PRJNA481090) | Marine sediment metagenome, whole genome shotgun sequencing project.
GACCCTTTGTCAGCAGGTGGTGTCTTAATGGGGAACAATGATTTTACTGGATATGTTCCAATAAACGGCAGTAGTACCAATGGATTTTTAAGTATAAATGCAGAAACTTTACCTGGCGGCGTCTCTATTTTGGATATAAATTATAATAGCACCACACAGTTGTGGAACACCTCCTTCTCAAAAGCAGTGGACTTTAACCTTGTTGTAGGTACAGCTGCCAATTGCTCGGGCACTGTAACTCCATGGAACACCATTATCAGTTGTGAAGAATACACCTCGAAAGACCTCGTGGCGAACAATCTCATAACAGAATTGGATATAAATAATGATGGCTATGATGATTTAGGATGGGCCGTTGAAATTAATCCAGTAACGAAAACAGTTATCGACAAGCGATGGGCCCTCGGAAACTTTAAACATGAAAATCTAGCCATACATTCCAATCAAAGGACCGCGTACCAGGGCGCTGACAACTACACAGGGTTTGGTTTTTTGTATAAATTCGTGGCTGATGCTGCTCAGGATTTAAGTAGCGGAAAACTTTACGTATACAAAGGTCCAAAAAATGGTAATGGCGATTGGATTCTATTAAATAACACCACAAAAGAAGAACGAAATACAACCAAAGAACAGAGCACCGCCGCAGGCGCTACGAATTTTTTAGGAATTGAAGATGTCGAAATTGGCCCCAATGGCGGTATCTACTTCGCAGTTAAAAATGAGGACAGGGTGTATAGGTTCCAAGATTCCGACCCCATAACAGGCATTACAGTGACCAATATGGAAACGTTCGTCGGTAATTCTAGCTATCCTATCACACATGAAAACGGTACTACAAATCTAAACTGGGGCTATGGAAATGACAATTTAGCTTTTGATCTTAATGGTAATCTTTGGGTGTTACAAGATGGCGACAACAACTATATTTGGGTGGTTAGAAACGGACATACACAAGCCAACCCAAAAGTAGACTTATTTGGAATTGTTCCTGTTGGTGCGGAACCCACGGGAATTACATTTTCACCCGATAATGCCTTTCTATTTATGTCCATTCAACATCCAAGTACCTCAAATGGAACAACAACCCAGACCGATGCTGCGGGAATTGAGGTGGGTTTTGACAAATCAACCACTATAGTTATTGCTTTACAAGAAAACCTAGGAGCGAGTACTGACCAAGTATGGTATTTAGATGCTGACCAAGATGGGTATGCTATTCTACCAACAGTTGTTAGTTCTAGCAATCCAGGAATAGGCTATACGACAGATGTTCTTCCCACAACCGATTGCGACGACACCGATGCACAGGTATTTGAAATTTCCACTTGGTATCTGGATGCCGACAGTGATGGATACGCAGTATTACCCACAATAGAAAGTTGCAAAGCCCTGGAACTGATTATACCAATTCTATTCTACCAACAACCGACTGCGACGACACCGATGCACAGGTATTTGAAATCTCTACCTGGTATCTGGATGCCGATGGTGATGGATACTCAGTATTACCAACAATAGAAAGTTGCAATAGTCCGGGCATAGGTTATACAAATACCTTGCTACCGACTACAGATTGTGATGACACCGATGCACAGGTATTTGAAATCTCCACCTGGTATCTGGATGCCGACGGTGATGGATACGCAGTATTGCCAACTGTTGAAAGTTGCAACAGCCCTGGAACTGATTATACCAATACTATTCTTCCCACCACCGATTGTAACGATACCGATGCACAGGTATTTGAAATCTCCACTTGGTATCTGGATGTCGACGGTGATGGTTACGCAATATTGCCAACTGTGGAAAGTTGCAACATTCCAGGGGCAGGATATACCAATACCGTTCTACCCACAACCGATTGCGACGACACCGATGCACAGGTATTTGAAATATCCACTTGGTATCTGGATGCCGACGGTGATGGTTACGCAATATTGCCAACTGTGGAAAGTTGCAATAGTCCAGGGACAGGATATACTAATACCATTCTACCCACAACCGATTGCGACGACACCGATTCAACCATTTTTGAAATATCCACTTGGTATCTGGATGCCGACGGTGATGGTTACGCAGTATTACCAACTATGGAAAGTTGTAATAGTCCCGGAACCGGATATACCAATACTATTATTCCCACAACCGATTGCGACGATACCGATGCAACCATTTTTGAAATATCCACTTGGTACTTGGATGCCGACGGTGATGGATACTCAGTATTACCAACAATAGAAAGTTGCAATAGTCCGGGCACAGGATATACTAATACCATTCTACCCACAACCGATTGCAACGACACCGATGCACAGGTATTTGAAATATCCACTTGGTATCTGGATGCCGACGGTGATGGATACGCAATATTACCAACTGTGGAAAGTTGCAACATTCCAGGGACAGGATATACTAAAACCGTTCTACCCACAACCGATTGCGACGACACCGATGCAAACGTTTTTGAAATATCCACTTGGTATCTGGATGCCGACGGTGATGGTTACGCAATATTGCCAACTGTGGAAAGTTGCAACAGCCCTGGAACGGGATATACCAATTCTATTATGCCAACAACCGACTGCGACGACACCGATGCACAGGTATTTGAAATCTCTACCTGGTATCTGGATGCCGACGGTGATGGTTACGCAGTATTACCAACTGTGGAAAGTTGCAACAGCCCAGGAAACGGCTATACCAAAACCGTTCTACCCACACTCGATTGCGACGACACCGATGCAAACGTTTTTGAAATATCCACTTGGTATCTGGATGCCGACGGTGATGGATATGCAGTTTCAACTACAGTTGAAAGTTGCAACAGTCCGGGAACTGGATATACCAATACCGTTCTTCCCACAACGGATTGCGACGATACCGACACTGAAATAAATCCACAAACCTTATGGTTCCTAGATGTTAACAATGATGGCATTGAAGATGTTGCAGATTTTATAATTTCATGTGAAAAACCAGGGCTAGGTTATACCACAACAATCCTTACCCCATTCTCTAATGAGATTATAATCAAAGCGTATCCAAATCCGACATCAGATAACATTGAGATAGATTTAGGCAGTTTACACTCCGAAGTCGAGATTACGATGGTTAATTCTACAGGGCAACTCATAAAAAAAGATTCCTATACAAATACTCGTTTTATTGCTTTACAGATTAACACATTAGCGTCTGGGTTATACTTTATTACTATTCAAAGTAAAAACAAGATTATAGGGTTTCAAAAAATAAGCAAACAATAAAACAACCCTTTGGTTAATAAATTCTTAATAACCAAATAAAGATTCAACAGCTTTACTCCTTTCGAACTCCTATTTTTACCCACATTAAAATTGCAGGAATAAAACCTAATTTATGAACCTCCACAACGGGCATTCAATAATTATGTGCAATACCTGCAGTTATTAAAACAATCATTTGAACTTGTAAGCGAATTAGTATATAGATGAAACAGTACCACGACTTATTAAAACATGTTTTAGCAGAAGGAAATCAGAAAGGCGACCGCACAGGAACGGGGACAAAAAGTGTATTATGCGATTTGACCTTAGTAAAGGTTTCCCTATGGTGACTACTAAAAAATTACATTTAAAATCTATCATCTATGAACTACTTTGGTTCTTAAAAGGTGATACCAATATTGGATACCTAAAAGAAAATGGTGTACGAATCTGGAATGCTTGGGCTGACGAAAACGGTGACCTAGGACCAGTTTATGGACACCAATGGCGTAATTGGAACAATGACGAAATAGATCAGATAAAAGATGTAATCCATTCATTAAAAAACAATCCTAACAGCAGAAGAATGTTGGTTTCCGCTTGGAACCCAAGTGTACTGCCAGATACGTCCAAATCTTTTACTGAAAATGTGGCGAACAACAAAGCTGCACTACCTCCCTGTCATGCTTTTTTTCAATTCTATGTAGCCGATGGTAAATTAAGCTGTCAATTATACCAGCGTAGTGCTGACATCTTTTTGGGCGTTCCTTTCAACATCGCTTCTTATGCTTTATTTACGATGATGATAGCACAGGTCTGTGGTTATGAAGCGGGTGACTTTATACATACGTTTGGTGATGCACATATTTACAATAACCACATGGAGCAAGTTGAACTACAATTGAGTCGAGAGCCAAGACCCCTACCAAAAATGATGATTAATCCAGAAGTAAAAGACATATTTAATTTTAAATTCGAAGACTTTACTTTAGTTAATTACAATCCACATCCACATATAAAAGGGGTTGTAGCGGTTTAATATTTCAAATTCAGCTCCTTGCCAGCTATGCACCACTAATCAAATGCTACGAGCTATTCTTAAATTAAGAATCAGTTTTATATGAAAAAACCAATACTATGTTTTTTATTAATTTTAATATGTGCTACAGTTTGTTCTGCACAAGTTAATTTCGACAAAGGCTATTACATTGATAATGAAAATAATAGAATTGAAGGTTTAATAAAAAACTACGACAAGAGAAATAATCCCAGCAAAATTATTTTCAAAAATAGTGACAAGGGTTCTGTTCAAGAATTAACTATAGCTATTGTAAGTGAGTTTGGGGTCAACAATACATCCAAATTTATTAGACGCACAGTTAATATTGATCAATCTAGCCAGAATACTAATACTTTAGGGAAAAATAGAGAACCTAATTTTGAGAATAAAACAATATTCTTAAAAACACTAATTGATGGGCAGTCTAGTTTGTATTCGTTTATAAACGAAAACCGAGAACTATTTTTCTTTACTACCGCGGATGGCACCATTGAACAATTGGTCTACAAACGATATTTATTGGACAGGAATAAACTTAGAGAAAATACCGCATATAGAGAGCAGTTGTTAGAAAATTTACAATGTAAGCTTTTTAGCTACACACAAATGCAGCAGGTTAACTATACCAAGGACGATTTAACCAAGGTCTTCACGAAACATAATGAATGTGTTAATCAGGAGTATTCAAATTTTACAGAAAGAAATGAGAAAACGAACTTTAACCTCAGTTTAAGACCAAGGCTTAATTATTCCTCTGCCACAACACCCGTTCGCACTTTTGAATCTGTTAATTTAACTATGGAGGAAAAACAAGGTTTTGGGTTTGGCATAGAAACGGAAGTTGTTCTTCCCATCAATAAAAACAAATGGAGCATTATCGCAGAATTTGCCTATCAAAATTACGAAGCTGAAAATTCTTTTGAAAATGATAATATTTCTGGAGGTATTCTGAACTCTAAAATAATTTATTCTTCCATAGAAGTTCCATTTGGTTTTAGATATTATATGTTTTTAAGTAAAGATTCCAAACTGTTTATAAACACTACCTATATTTTTGATTTTACCCTAAAAAATGAATTTGAATTTACAAGAGCAGATGAAACTGTTTTACGTTCTGGAGAATTTACAACATTGGGAAGTTTCTCTGGTGGTTTCGGATATAAGTATCTTGATAAATTTAGTTTAGAATTAAGACTTTTAACGGTTTCCAAGCGCGCTATAAATTTTTCTGATAGTGAATTTAATAGCTTTTCCGTTATTTTTGGCTACACACTTTTCTAGGTCAACTAAAAAATAGTACAGTACTAACTTAATGAAGGCTTTTCTTAGTTTAAAACTATTGATATACTAATTTAAACCTGAATACTCAGCTTAGGTATTAAGTATGGCCGTTAATTTAACTATAAGATAAAAAGCCCAAACTTTCGTTTGGGCTTTTACATGATAAAACAAAACAGTTTACAAAACTAGTAGTTTCTTCTTCATAGCAAATTTTACTGTCTTGTAACCATTATAAAATTCGAGAGGTCATAGAAGCCATCCAAATTATTGGTATTCTGCCCAGCGGCCAGTCCTGATAATCCCTCTTCATAAGTTAAATGCCAAATATAGCAAACCCCTACTCCGGCACCATCAAAATCAACTCCTTCAACAGCTTCCAAGGTTGGTGGCAACCCTAATATATTCCCGGAATCATCGGTAATTACATATGTTTGATTAGAACCATTTAAGTTAGCAGCATCTAACATGATACCACTGACCATATCTGGTATACCATCTACCATAAATGTATAAGGACCTCCAGAAAGTGTTCCTGCTTCCAATGGATTTCTAGTTACCGTTATGGAATTTGATAAGCCATAGAATCCTTCTAAATCGGATACGTTGTTGCCTGCCATTAGTCCGCTCAATCCTTCCTCATAGGTTAAGTGCCAGATAAGGCATACCCCTACGCCCGCTTCATCAAAATTCACACCTTCTACATTGGCAATCATTGGAGGTAGCCCAAGAATATTATTTTGGTCATCTGTAATTATCCATGTTTGATTGGAGCCTGTAAGTGCTGCATCTTCCAACGTAATTCCAGTGACCATATCTGCCATACCATCAACAGTAAATTCATATGGCCCACCGGAGATCATCCCTGCGTTCAAACCACTTCTAGTAACTGAAATTGAATTGGATAAAGCGAAAAATCCTTCCAAGTTTCCTGCATTTTCGCCAGCCTCTAATCCAGTTATACCATTTTCATATGTAATATGCCATATTAAACACACTCCCACTCCGGCTCCATCAAAATCAACGCCTTGTGCAGCTTCCAGTGTTGGCGGTAAACCAAGAATATTCAAATCAGCATCCGTAATTACAAAGCCGCTATTAGCTCCAGTAATCATACTATCATCCAAAGCCAATCCAGTTGCCATATCAGGTATTCCATCTACAGTAAATTCAAAAGGACCACCTGATAAAACACCTGCATTGAGCCCATTACGTTCCACTTCAATAAAATTTGAAAGATTAAAACTACCCATTAAACCTTCTAGATTTTCACCAGCTTCCAGACCAGTCAGTTCACCCGAATAGGTAATATGGTATATATAACAAGAACCAACTCCAGCACCATCAAAATTGACGCCTTCAACTGCTTCTAAGGTTGGAGGTAATCCTAAAATATTCTTGGAATCATCCGTAATTACATAGGATTGGGTCTCGCCGTTCAACTCCGTATCATCCAAAACAATTCCCGTTACCATGTCGGGCATACCGTCTACTAAAAACTCAAAAGGTCCGCCAGCGAGGCTACCTGCATTTAATCCGTTCCTCACTACTACTATAAAATTAGATAGTGCAAAATCACCAGATAAATTATCAAGGTTAGCACCAGACTCCAAACCAGACAAGCCTGCTTCGTAAGAAATATGATAAATATAGCAGGAACCTATTCCGGCCCCGTCAAAATCTACTCCTTCTAAGGCTTCCAAAGTTGGTGGCAGCCCTAGAATATTCTTTGTGTCATCGGTAATAACATAGTTCTGAATACTTCCAGTTAGTGTAGAAGCATTTAAAGTAATTCCGCTTACCATATCTGCCTGGCCGTCCACAGCAAAAGCAAAAGGTCCTCCATTAATAGTTCCTGCGTTAAGTTCCAAAGGAGAAACTTCATTATCATCTTCTTCACAGCTAAATAACAAAGCTGTAAAAACAAACAATAACATAATTGTTCTAAAATTGTTCATCGTTTTATGTGTTTTAAATTTGACTCAAAGAAACTAGGAAGCTGTAACAGAAGTATCACGTAAAAATCATATTTTATTACTCATTGATTTTCAGTGTATTACGCATTAAAACATAAAGCTTATGCAAGAAATTCACATTTTTTACGACTCTACCTCTACGGATAGTTACTATTTTGAATACCGTTGTGAACTTTCCGTGATAGTTTACCTCTTAATTCGTGATATATGAGAAAAGTATTGATTATTGAAGACGATTCAGAAATCGTTCATTTGCTGGAGATACATCTTAAGGATTTAGAATGTGATGTACGTTCTGCTGGCAGAGGTGACGAAGGCCTAAGATTAGCAATCGAAATGGCCCCGGACCTCATCATACTTGATATTATGCTTCCAGGAATGGATGGGATTGAAGTTTGCCAAAAAATTCGTGCCAATAATATAAAATCCCCTATTATAATGTTGACCGCAAAATCTGAAGAAATTGACAAAGTATTAGGACTAGAAATAGGGGCGGATGATTATTTGACCAAACCTTTTAGTGTGAGGGAGTTTATTGCCCGGGTCAAAGCAATCTTTAGGCGACAAAAAATGGGTGCTAAAACAGCACCAGAACCTTTAGTAAAAAAAGTGATACAATATGGAAACTTATCGGTGGATATAGACATGCGTAAGGTACTAGTAAGCGGAAGTAAGGTTGAACTATCACCCAAGGAGTTTGAATTATTGGTCTTACTTTCCTCCAACCCAGGCAAGAGCTATGACCGCGCCAAACTATTAAACCTTATTTGGGGATATGACTTTAAAGGCTATGAACACACCGTAAATTCTCATATCAACAGGCTACGATCAAAAATAGAACCAGATATGAGTAACCCTACCTTTATTTTAACTACTTGGGGAGTAGGGTACAAATTCAATGAAGAACTATGAATACAACAATACTCTCCAATAGATTAGTAAAAAAACTAGTATTCTCTTTTCTGGCAATTCTTGTGTTAGCCGGTTTAGGATATACTATTGCGACCATTCACCTATCCAACAACTACTTTTATGAAACTACCCAGCGGTTACATGCCAACTTAGCCAAAGACTTAATTGATGAAAAGTTTGTTGACCAAAGCCCAATTGATAGTACAGGCACTATTAACAAAGCATTATTTGGAGATATCATGCACGATATGATGGCAGTTAATAGAGCTATAGAAGTGTATTTGCTAGATATGGAAGGCAAAGTACAATACTCGGTGGTTCTTGATCATGATGCCCCAGAGACCAATCAGAAAAAAGTAAATACGCTTCCAATCAAACAATTTATTTCATCAAATGGTAAGGGATACATTCTTGGAGATGACCCAAAGAATCTGGAGAACCAGCAAGTCTTTTCCGTTGCCAAATTCGAAAAAGGCGGTAACGAAGGGTACATATACATTATTTTAGCAGGAGAAGAATATCTTAATACCAGAGAACTATTATTTGGTAGTTACGCTTTAAAACTAGGGATAGGCACCTTACTTGTCACTTTACTTTTTGCAGCAATTTTAGGCATATTGTCAGTATGGTATTTGACTAAAACTTTGAGAGAGCTCGTATATGCAGCCAAACGTTTTGAGCAGGGTGATTTAAAATATAGAATTCAAGATGCTGAACAAAGTGATTTAGCGGGCGTTACCACAACCTTTAACCAAATGGCCAACACCATTTTAAAGGATATGGAAAAAATAAAATCCTTGGAGAAATTACGACAAGAGCTTATAGCAAATATCTCACATGATCTGCGAACACCACTTGCCATAATTCAAGGGTATACAGAAACATTGCAAATGAAGGATAGTGTGTTGACGACTAAGCAGCGGTCCGATTATTTAACAACAATTAATTCTAGTAGTGAAAGGCTTTCAAAGCTGATATCCCAATTGTTTGAGTATTCAAAATTAGAGGCCAATCAAATTGAACCCCAAAAAGAACCTTTTTTAATTAGCGAATTGGCCAATGATGTACACAGAAATTATCAAGTGATAGCTAAACAAAAGAACATTACCTTAACCTTGGAAATGCAGCAAGGGATACCTTTAGTGTTTGGGGATATCTCATTGGTAGAAAGAGCTGTTCAAAACTTAATGGACAATGCGCTTAAATTTACGCCGGAGAATGGTGCAGTTACTGTTGGTATTGTGCCCAAAGCAGATAGAGTAGAAATTACGATTAAAGATTCGGGGCCAGGCATTCAGCAAGAAAATCAAGCGTTAATTTTTGAACGATACCGTCAAACTAAAACAGGACAACAAAAAGAAGGCGCTGGACTTGGCTTGGCAATCGTTAAAAAAATAATGGAGCTACACAATGCCAGTATTAGTGTACTTAGTAGGCCAAATGAGGGAACAGCTTTTGTGTTCAGCTTACCCATTCATATCGTAGCCTAAAAGTAGGTTAAAGCAAAAATGAGCCCATAATATTTCTTTATCTTTAAAAAAATTGTGATTCATGTTACTTACCGCTTCTCTTTTAGATTTCTTTTTAGAAACCCGAGAGCATACCGAAACCATTTGTAAACCTCTGGAAATAGAGGATTATGTAGTACAACCTATTGCAGATGTATCTCCGCCCAAATGGCATTTAGGCCACAGTACTTGGTTTTTTGAAGAATTTATCCTAAAGAAGTATAGCGCAGACTACCGTGTTTTTAACGAGGATTTCTCCTTTGTTTTCAATAGTTATTATGAAACCCTTGGCAAGCGTGTGGTGCGAGCAGATCGTGGTAATTTATCCAGACCGTCGGTTAACGAGGTGTATGCATACAGAGCCCATGTAACATCGTCCATTAAAGAATTACTAAATACGGTAGACAGCAACGAACTGGACGAGGTTTTGGAGATTGGTATACATCATGAAAAACAACATCAAGAATTATTATTGACGGAT
>RCNB010002857.1_pt1 | contig 10454 bp, 4 predicted proteins | sample 2041321 | NCBI WGS metagenome assembly RCNB01 (sample SAMN09708232, study PRJNA481090) | Marine sediment metagenome, whole genome shotgun sequencing project.
AAATTAACAATTATTATAATCATAAATAAAATATATTTAGTACCATCATTCCGGTAGAATTTAAGATGATAGATAAGCAAAAATTTGAGGAACTATTTAACAAACGACTTATCAAAGATATATCTGAGGAACAAATTGATATTGTTTTATCTGGACAATATGGTAAAGCTTTAGAGTTACTAAGAGATGCAGAGGCAACAGGATTATTTCCTGCTCTAGTTGGACCGCCAGGCGTAGGAAAAACAATTCTATGTCGATATTTTGCTAGGTTACGGGCTAAGGAAAATAAAAATAAGAATTTTAATTGGTTAACAATGGATGAATCTATAAAACCTAGCCATTTTATAGGCAGTTTTGACCCGGCTATTACATTGAAAAAGGGATTTGTATTAGAAGCTTTTAACCCTGGTCCTCTTTTGAGAGCTATGTTGGAAGGTGGGACATTTTTAGCAAATGAAATAAATCGAGCTACTGAATACTCGCAAAACACTTTATTAGAACCTCTAGAGGAAGCATCAATTAGTATCCCTCATTTAGGTAGAATTAAGGCTGATAAAGATTTCTTTTTTATTTCTGCCATGAACCCGGAAGAACTTTCAGGAACTCACCGGTTATCTGAAGCCTTAAAGGATAGAATTAAAGTTTGGATTAAATTAACCTACCCTGATAAAGCAACCGAACTTGATATAATAAGAATAAATCTACCCGAACATTTTGTTATAGAAGAATCTGAATTAGAATTGATATACTCAATTATAAATGAAACAAGAAAGAATAAAATAGACATTGAGATACCTGCTTCTATCAGAGCTGGTATAGCATTAGCTAAACTATTAGCTCGTAGAAAAACTTTAGAAAAGAAAGGGGAATTAAAAGATAAGATGTCAATCCATGAATATCTTTCACAAATCACGCAAAATGTGTTATTAGGAAGCATCAAACCAAAACCGGGTTCAAAAGTTGAAAACATCATTGAACGTATTGTCCATAAAACATTAGGAGTTTAGGAGGTAAAAAGTAATTTTATGGGAGTTTTTCCTGAAAATCCGTGTGAATTTGCTGTAGATTTCATTCGAAAAATGCGAAGACATCGAGAAGTTGTGCAAATTCCCTCTTCACGTCAAGTCTTATCCATTCCAAAATTAATCCTATCGAGATATTATCGCAAGGGATTGGTGACACCAAACGATTATATTGAGATTAGCACTGTTACTTCCTTTCCTGATAATCAAGAATTAGCGAAAGATATTGCTTTTCAGATTTTGTTTCCTAATTACAAAAAAGATATCATGGATTCATTTTTTAATGGTGATGATTACGGTGAAAGAGATTCTGTAGAAGAGTTTCTAGAAACTGATATTCAATCAGAATTGGACAAAATTCAAGAAATGATTGATGAAATTGAGATGACAAAATCAATAGATACGCACGAGATCCAAAAGTTAGAAGAATTTCTTGATGAGTTAAACTCTAAACGTGACGAAGAACCATATAAGTCCGCATTACAATTTTTTAACGACGATTCAGAATTGTACAAGGAAGAAATATCCTCCTTGGAAGATTTGATTCAAGAAGCACAAAGAAGGTTAGAACAGAAAATTAACTCCCTGAATCCTGAAGATTTAAAAGCAGGCTCGCATCTAGGTTTAAACGATTTAATTCAGCAAAAGTCATTAAGAGAATGGGAAAAATTAGCAAGTAAAGCGCTAAATAATCAAAATATTGTTGAAGATTTATCTAAATTAATAAATTCCGATAAATTAGATGATCTTCTGAAATCTATTAAATTTATCGATGAGACTTCGGATAATCAAAGCATAAAAGATCAAATCCAAAATGCTAAAAATCAACTTAAAGATCAACTAAAAAATCTAGACCAATTATTTAACGCTGCGAAAACTTTAGGCGAGATTCCTAAATTTGATCTAGATGATATTTTGAATAATTCTTTACAACAATCCTCTTTTGAACATAATTTTAGTCTAGCAGATTCGTTAGATCAATATTTTGGTACCAATCTAAGAGAAGAGTTGCTTAAAAACCTTGATCAACAACATTCTAATTCTCAAATGAATCTATCGTTAGAGAGCTTGACAAAAAATGCATTTGCTAATAAATCTTGGAATAATCTATTCAATCAATCTCTTGAGAATGCAATGAATCAGGCGAATAATGAAAATATAAAATTTGAAGCATATAAATCGCTATCTCATCAAATACAACAATTAATGAATAGTTGTCCTAATATGCACTGTGGTCAAAAAATATCCCAAAAATTACCTGATTTAGTATCCAAAACCCTAGAAGCTTGTGAAACTGCTGATCAATTAAAAAATGCCACAGAATTCTTAAGAAAGATCGGATTAGATCCTGATTCTGAAGATATTAAAAGAATCGGGGAAGATTTAAATATGTCCGAAGAAGAAATATACGAGTTACTTGAACCAAATTATCAGTTGCTAAAAAAAATGGTTGAAAAAAATATTGCAGATTTTCAACGAGTTAGCAATTTGATGGAACAACTCCGTGATCAGTTAAATAGTGAAAGGATTAAAGAGTTACTAAGCAGTGCCTTAGCTAACGATAACAGAGATGCTTTAGGGGCTCTCGGTCATTTTGACTTGACTGAATCTTTGAAAAGTGCCCAGCAAATTGGAGGAAAAGAGGGCCAAGATAAAGTAATCTCTTGTTTATCTGCTGGAAGTGGTGAAAATCTTCTTAAACAATGGTTTATCCATAGGAGCAATTTACCCGAACATGTAAAAATAAAAGTGAAAGAATTAGCGAAGAAAATGCTAATCGATTTAGGTATTTATTATTCAAGAGCTCGCTTAGGAAGCGCGACAACAGGAACAATACCTATCAATGTAGTGCGGCCATATACTATAGGGGACGATTTTGAAAATATTGATTTAGAAGAAACAATATTCAATCTTTTGGAAAAAGGGAAAAAATTAGATCACATAAATTACGATGATTTCTATGTCTACGAGACAGCAAAGGGATTACGCTCGTTTTGCTTCGAACTTGACATTAGTGGCTCGATGACGGGTGATAAACTTGCGTACATGGCTATTTGTGTTACAATGTTAGTCTATGGTATGCGAAAAGACGAAATTGGAGTTGCCTTTTTCGAGTCAGATACGCATGTATTAAAAAAATTATCTGAAAAAGTAGATATGGAAAAATTGGCAGATGAATTGTTAATGGTTTCTGCCAAAGGGGGCACCCGGCTTCAAAGCGCTTTAGAATGGGCAAATAAACAATTTAAAGAAAACTCTAGCTCTCGTGAGAAATTGAATGTTCTTTTTACTGACGCAGAAGTATATGATATTCAACAAGCCAATGAAGAATTAAGGAAACTTCGTTCTTTAAATGTAGATTTCATTTTAGTCTCTCCAGAATCTTCCTTTAATTTAAAAGAAGCGGAAAAGATGGTAAAAATAGCGGGAGGCCAACTTTTGACAATTAAAGATTGGAATGAATTTCCAAAATTAATGTCAGAGATTATAAAGTCGAGATTTTGAAAACATGACTAACAAATCATTTTCAGAAACAATAATAGAAAAATATGGAAGAGAGTTATATAAAAAATCAGTTAAATTCCCAAAAAGTAAAATTAATATCATCTCGTTAAAAGAAGATCCAATAAAGATTAGGGCCGTTATTTTAGACAATGAACGCGAATATCATTTAATTATAAATGATAAAGAAATTTTTCATGATTGCCCCACTTTTTTAATACACAGTGAGATTGATGACAAAATATGCATTCATCTTATAAAGCTCTTGACAATGCTTAAACCATCAATTTCCTTAGAGCTCTTGGAAAAAATTAACAAAATGTCTTTAACTTCTGAAGATTTAAGATCAAAAAAGAAAAGTACGAACTATCTAAAATTAGCGAATAGATGTATCAATACTAATAATTGCGTTGAAGGTTTAAGTTATTTAAACAAAGCTCTCATAAATCAGCAAGGTTGTGAGCCAATAATTGAAAGATTTTTAAAAACCTCAATTGAAAATAATTTATTCATTGAATTTTTTGAATTCTTACAATCAGCTTATAGTAAAGAATTAGGTTCTTACATTATCAAATACAATCATTACATAGAAAAAGGAATAAGATTATTTTTTAAATCTACTTCAAAATATTCCTTCTTTGAGATATTGAGAATAATTGATTATACCGATAAATTATTAGATTTCTATGAATTTCAGAGTGAATCATTTGTTGAATCTTTAATTACAGAATTATTAAAAATGGCTAATTCAAAGGATTTTAACGAAAAATATTTCTCGATGTATTTTATAAAAAGGAAATACGAAGCTCTGGTTAGCCTTAACCCCATTTTTAAAGAATTTATTACTTCTACGAGTTTTGAATACTTTAAAAATGAGCTTACTGCCTATTTTAAAAATGAGATAGAGAATTTCAGTGTTATTGAAAAATTAAAGCTAATGAAGAAACAGTTCAATGTATTCGAAATTCCAAAAACTTCCTATTTCGACGAATATAACTCTTATAAGAACGAAATTGATGAATTAGAAAAAAAAGTTTATCTTAAGAAGTTCGCATTTCTCAGACTTCTTATGGAAAAGTATAACATTAAAAAATCTAAAATCGATTTTAGAAAAAAAAGAAATACCTACATCGTAAATCATAATAAAAAGAATCTTGAGAATCCTACCTATCATTACATCATAAATCATATAGGATTTTACGGGATAAACGACTCTACTATTAAATCCTCAGAAATAGGCGTAAATTATTTAATAATTAAAGAATTGTTTTTAGATGATTTACACAACTTTCCAGATATTTTTTATTACAAAAAACAGTTCTGGGGCGAGGATAATGAATATGAAATTAATTTCGTAGATATGTTCTCACTAATAAGCAAACCTATAGAATATAACTACGATATTGATCAAGACTACTCCGATATTAACGATCTAATGATTGTTGAGTGGGATTTAGCTAATAAACCGATACAAGGTAGTTTAGTAAATGCTTATGGGGCTCAAATAGTTATCCCCGATCAAAATAGTTCGCTGTATCACGATTTAAAGCCATTTGATTTGTGCTATTGTCAGAAGACACCTGTAAAAATCGAGGGAAACAACATTAAAACAATTAATATTATCACAAAATGCTCATACAAGGACGCTATTAGCAGTATTGAGAAAGGTATAACATTTATCGAAGGATATTATCCTTTACGTTTAATTAAGTCTGTTATTAGTAAAAAAATAAGCCCATTTGAAGCGTATGAGGTTGCCGTAGACAATCCTAATAAGATGTTTGTCCCAAATTATAGTAAATTTTTAAAAGCATTTAGAAAGTTTTTGTATAATTTCATATATAGCGAGAAAGAGTATATTTATGAAACTCTCAAATCAAATCCGGAAAAGTATACAAATCAGTTCATAATTCTGTTAAATTTATCTACTGAATTAGCTGGAATAGAATTACCGTATACTGAAGTAATTAACAGCTTACTAATTGAAGTTAGTAGTCTAGATGAATTCCGAAAAAATTTAATGAATAAAGTTCATTCAACTATTAGAAAAATTCTAAAAGATGGAAAGATGGGAAGTACCGTTATATTTGACCTTAAAAAGATGTTGCACACTCCATTTGTGAAATATTCTAATGAGATTCTAAAAATCAGAAAGGAAGAATTTGAACAATCGCTAGTATATAGATTTACTGAACAAGAGACTATTATATATAATATGTCTGAATTGATAAACAGTTATTATGGTAAACAGTTCTCCAAAATTTTAAACCTAGATCTAAGCAGACCTATTAGTCAAGAAATCTATAATAAGATTTTGAATTATAGCGAGAAACTGAATTTAGAACTAAATATGATCGAAGAAGAAGTTTAATTTTAAACTACAATAAATAACATAGTGTCTAAATAAAAAAATAATCATCTTATTTAGAAAATGAGTTAAAGAATTGCAATATTTTTAAATGAAACACATATTTCTATAAAACATATTAATTAAAAATAAGTTTAGAACAATGGTAAAACATCCATTACGTCATCCTTCCAAGGACATTATAGAAAGTAAAGGGACTATATTAAGAGGAAAGACAATATGCATGTGTTTAACGGGTTCAGTTGCAGTAATCAACGCTCCCGTAATCGCGAGGGAATTAATGCGCTTAGGTGCTGAAGTAATTCCTTGTATGTCAAAAGCAGCTACAGAATTGATCAAACCCTCCTTAATGCACTGGGCAACCGGGAATCCTGTAATTACTAAATTAACTGGAGCTGTTGAACACGTATTTTTAGCTGGAGATAGACCTAATGCGAGCGGTAAGGCAGATTTAATCTTAGTTTGCCCTGCGACAGCAAATACAATCTCTAAGATTGCTAATGGCATTGATGACACGCCAGTTACCACCATGGTCTCAACTGCCTTTGGTTCATCTATACCTATTGTGATAGTTCCAGCTATGCATGAAAGCATGTATCATTCTATAATTGAAAAAAATATCTCGATCCTAAAAGAACATGGTGTTGATGTATTAGGACCACGATTATCTGAGGGAAAAGCTAAAATTTCAAAAGTGGAAGATGTAATTGACAAAGTTTTAGATTTATTAATAGCAACAAGAGATCTCGAAGGCAAAAAAATAATAATAACTGCCGGTCCAAGTCGTGAAGCGATAGATGATATAAGATATTTGTCAAATAAATCGTCTGGACGAATGGGTATTGAACTTGCCAAAGAGGCTTCAGCAAGAGGTGCTGAAGTACTATTAGTGGCAGGTGAATGTATGGTTAAGATTCCAGACTATATCAACACTATTCATGTCGAATCCGCTGATGATTTTATAAAAATTATTAAAGATGAGCTATCCTATTCAAACTACGACCTGTTCATTTCCGCGGCAGCGATTTCTGACTACAAACCTACTGAATATGTTGAGGGAAAAATCTCATCTGATGATGTAGAAGAACTGAAAGTTAATATGCAATTAACTCCTAAAATATTAGGTGTAGCGCGAAGAAAAGACTATAAACTATTTATTATTGCATTCAAAGCAGAGATCAATGTTTCTCGTTCCGAATTAATTGATCGTGCTTACAACCGACTTTTAAAATCTGAGGCCGATCTAATCGTCGCTAACGATGTGGGACGAAATGATATTGGTTTTAATAGTAAGGATAATGAAGTATACATAATAAATAAAGAAAAGCATATAACACATATAGATAAACATACTAAAAGATATGTAGCATCAAAAATCATTGATGTGGCTATAGAAAACTATAGAACCAGAGAAGTTAACAAGTAGTCTATTATTCCTTAATAAATTTTTCCCCTTAAAGAAAAGATTTAAATAGTAAATCAATTTCTGTTCAAAATGATTGACCAAATACATTTTGAAAAATTGAATGAATTGCGCAAGAGTTAGATTATTCGTGCAATATTAATTATAATATCTATAAAATTAAGTATAATTAGTTAGATATCAATCTTAGTATAAAAAAATTGGAAAGGTGAAAGTATAACGTCCTCCGAAGAAGAAGGTAGAATAAAGCAAGGTACAATTGCCCAGTTCATGAGAAAGCGCACGCAGTTAGTGGGTTTTGAGTTTGGGTATTGGAAACACCAGCAGTATGCTTCAGAATTCCTAGATAATGCGTTAGACGCGATAGAAGAATTTCAATGGAAAGAATTAGAGGAGGGAAATTCAAGAATTCAATTTTCTCTCGATCAAGAATTGTCTTTAGAGAATTTATCCATCCTTCAGGAAGCGAGAAAAGATGAAGTCGATCAACCTCTCAATAATGAAGCGAAAATAGCATTAATGCAAGAAATTGGTTTAGCACCTACCGAACCTTCTGAACCAGATTTAGTTGTTATTAAAGATAAGGAGGAAGAATCTGGAGAAATTATTGATCGAGAGAAAATTGAAGTTGAGGAAGAAGTAAAACGAATTATTGACGATATGAACGAAATTCTTAAGCCGGTTGAACCCATTGTTGATATTGAGCCTCTTGTTATAATTCGGTTAAGAGAATCTGAAGCTGCATCCTTTTTAACATCAGAGTTATCACAAAAGAATGTTATGAGTTATACTTTTGAAATGTTTGATAACGGTGTAGGTATGCACAAAGGAGATTTACGTAAGTTTGGGAAATATCTAGCTTCTTCAAAAAGCCTTGAATTGAAACAAACTCGCGGAAGTCAAGGTTTTGGTGCTCCAAGTGCATTTAGTGACGCTCAAAATACAACTGGGAAACCCATTGTCGCTGTATCAAAATCTAAAGATTCTATCTATGCTACAGTTTCAGAATTTTTTACAACTTCAAAGAACGAAAAGAAATATTTAATTCGCCCAACTGAAGTAGATAGTCAATTTCTCCACGGGACTTATATCAAATTAAATTATTTAAATGTAAAATATGTTAGGGGATATGTTGACACATACATTAAGGAAACAGCACTACTCAATCCCCATATAACATTAATATTTATTGATCCTGCTGGAAAAGAATGGATTTATAGAAGATTAGTATCAAGTTTTCCTAAACAACCAAAATATGCAAAACCACATCCATCATCAACTAATATAGGGGATTTGCAAGATCTTCTCACAAAATCTGAAAAATTAACAATCTCAGCCTTTCTACAAGACAATTTTGTTAGAATGAGCTCAAAAACTGCTAAGGAGATTTTAATTATTGCTGAAAGAAATTTACAAGACAAGTTATCCATTTTGATCCTAAAAAATGGATTTGTAAACAAATTATTGAAAAAACCCGACGTTATTAATTTCTTTAAATTCGAAAAAAGAGTTTTTGGTCGTTCAACAAAACCAAGAGATAAATTGATAATATATAAAGTTGATTCTGAAGAATTGAGAAATAGCTATTGGGAGTTTATGGAAAAATATAACCAATCTGATATAAGTTTAGAAAAATTGACTACAGAAATTAAAAAACATCAAACACGTATAGAGAAGTCTGAAACTAAAAAAGACGTAAAAAAAATAGAGAAAGACATAGAAAGAGTTATAAAAGAGATAGATAGCATTTTCAAAGAAAGGGAAAAAATCAAAAATAACTTAGATAAGATTTTTGACGTTAAAGAAGGATTAGTCGAGGCTAAAAAATTAAAGAATCGAACCGAACTAGAAGATTGGGTTAAGGAAGTTCAAATTTCAAAAGTAAACCCTTCTGAATTAACAACCGTCCAATTTAATGCACTCTTTCACGCTTTCAAATCCATTAAATATATGAACCCTCCAACAGATACAGCAATCCCCGTCGGAGATATCGTTTTAGAAAGCACTATAATCAAGGAAATTGGACTAAAAATATCAGATAATGTTGATTATTTTGACGATCCTTCAGAAAATCTTAAAACTTCATCTGAAGTCTTACAAGATAAAATAAAAAAGGATAAAGAAAAACAGAAATCATTGTTGGGGAGTGAAATCATAGAAGATGATACTGTTGGAGTTGAAGATATAAAGATTTTTAACTCAAAAATATTAGCCAGTGTAGATATTAAAGATCAATACATTGAAGCAGACCAATTTCAACAGACGATTCAAAAAAAAATAATCTCATCTACTGAAGTACTAAAAGACTCATATCCGGAAGTATTTGAGTTCTTTACGGAAAATTATACGAAAGATGATGATTTCGTTAGCGCAGAAACAAGACCCCCAACTTCCGGTAAAGGTTTGGCCTATGTCGTCGAAGCTTCATTGGCTTATTGTAACGATCCTAAAAAACTAGATACTCCTAAACGTTCTAGGGATGTGCTTTCACGTTTTGTGAATAGAACTCCTAAATTAAGAGATAGTGCTGATTGTGCAATAACTAAGGCTGTTCAATCAGTAAATTGGAAAAATTATAAACTAGAAACTTACGATAATAATCTTCCCAAGGGGCCAATCAAACTCATTGTCAATGTTTCAGGGCCTTATGTTCATCTAATGTTTAAATCTCAGTCGAAGAATGCGTTAGCTGAAGACGAAGACCTACTCAAAGAAATAAAATTTTGTCTTGAGGCTATTGGACGAAGGTTAAGAGTGTACCTTAATAGAAAAGCAAATCTTCGGAAAAGTGAAAAGAGATCAGGTATGATAGAGCGATATATTCCGATATTTGTTCAGAGTGCGTATAATATCGTTTCGCAAGGTGATGGAAAGTATAAGGGTAAAATTTCGAAAAATGAATTAGAAAAGTTAATGAAAGACGCAATTGGAGTAAAAATACCTTCCAAAATTGCAGAAGTGAAGCAAAAACCAATTGTAAAAGAAGAAATTGATAAAGAGATATATAAAAAAGTTGAAGTCAAATGGGAAGAAACGCGTGAAAAAGAAGAAATCATACCTGAAGTAGTAGAATCGAACCAAAGTGAGTTAACTGAAAAAACTCTTCGAAATTGGACAATTAACGAATTAAGAGAATATT
>RCNB010002858.1_pt1 | contig 10454 bp, 9 predicted proteins | sample 2041321 | NCBI WGS metagenome assembly RCNB01 (sample SAMN09708232, study PRJNA481090) | Marine sediment metagenome, whole genome shotgun sequencing project.
CCTTCTTGGTCATTCCAGAAATCCATGGAATCGTAGAAGGCTTTTGGGTGGTTTTCTTGGTATACTAAATTATGATTTAAATAAGCTTTATTCTTTTTATGATAGTCTAATTTATAAATTAAAGCAGGAGATTCAATACTCATAAAGAATAAATTTTTCCCATTAAATGCAGATGACCTAAAAGAGTAATCCAAAGTATCAATATAAACTAAACCATTTACTCTCATCCCATTATCCAAAATTATTCCATTCTTACCATCTCCAGAAGCATAATAAATATTCCCATCAATAACTTCAATGGCTCTAATGTTTAATGTAGAATCAACGATAATATCTTTCTTCCAAAATTTAGTATATTGTCTTTGTGGTATTTCTTCTTTTTTGTTACAGGAAAATAAGACAGAGATAATTACTATTGTAAAGAGTAAGTTTTTCATAGGTTTTAAATTTCCCTAAAAATAAAAAAGCTTTGCGATATAACCGCAAAGCTTTTCAGATTAACAATAACCTATCAATTATTTCAAACTAACTTCTTTTTAGTTTTAAAGAACAGCAAAGTCATTAGAATACTAAATACAAGGGCTAATGCAATTACTATTGTATCATTTCCTATACTCGATTCTGAATCAGATTCAAGGTTTATTTTAAATGATGTATTCTCACTTGTTGTTACAAATTCTTCATACTCCTTATTTATTTCTACATCGTGAAAGTTCTTTTGATTATCATATATGTTAAACATGACGGTGTTTGTGACTGTGTCAAAATTATTACCAGCAAATACAAACACGAAGTTATTTTGATGCGAATGGCTTTGGATATCGACCTCTTTAACCGATACTAGCGACAAAAGTACATTGCTATTGCGAATACTAAAATTAGCATCTATGTAGTTAAAAAATGCAGTTTCGAAATCTTTTTTATTATTTGAACTTTCCAACTCCGGAAATGCCTCCATTACCGCATTTCTTATACTCCATGGGAATTCAGCTTGTACCTCAACGACATTATTTTTTTGTTCAATTTTAAAAAAGGATTTATTAGCATCATGGGCAAATCCATTAGTAATGAATAAACACATCATAACAATGACATAATGAATTCGTTTCATTTTACATTCCTATTTTAAAATCTTGGGATGGTGTCCCTTTAAAGAATCTTGGAATACTAGGGAACTCATCCGTTATCACATAATAAAAAGTACCTAAAGGATATTCTAGAGTGATTCCTGTTCTGCCATTAGCTTCATCTAAAGTTCCTAAGCCAGAAACATATTCGTAATCATTAGAATATACTCCATCAGAAGTTCCACATGGTGCTGTGATTCCATCTCCTCCTCTAACTCCAGATTTTAATTGGTAACTAGAAGACATTTCAATAATTGTAGAATTAGCATCTGATGCATCAGAATACGCATATTTATAATATATAGGAAAACCGTCCGCTGCATAACCAATTAAAGTCATCGCATCTGTTGGTACATTCAACGATTCTAAAAATAATACAGGCGAACCGTGGTAATGGTATTTACCTGTTGGTTGCACATGTGCACTATTACAATCTAAACCTATCTGAACATTTAAAGCCTCCAAGTTCCATTCCCAATTAACATTAGGGCTCATAGCACCTTCATGCGGAAATGGCTCTGCAGCAACTGGATCTAATTCTACTCCATTTAATAATACTCCAAATGAATATTGAGGTCCTGCATTTGGCCCCATTCCTGTTGTTGATAACAATGAAGTGAGAGAAGCTGCCTCCGCTGGGTTTATTGTAATTGTATAGGTCTCATTTTGCACTGAAATAGCATTAGGATTTAATGACCCTGGCCCCATACCAAATCTACCAACCATATGCTCTGGTATACTGTTAGACGTAATTATTCTATTGGTTCCAGAAATTGTTTCGTTATATGAATTCGTAAATGCTAATGTTTCGTTACAAGCACCTCTTGAGCTATCTAAAACTTGATCTGATTCACAACCTGAATCATCAGTATCTGAATTGTTAGTTACATAGTCTTCTGGTTGTTCACAAGCATTTTGACTCACGTCTGGATTCCCCAGACCATCTCCATCTAAATCCTGGTACCAGGTTGTTTCTGTACATCCGTTATCATCATTGCTCGAACAGGCTATAGAACCTGTCACGATTAGTACCAGCACTAATTTAAATACGTTTTTCATTTATTAGTTTGATTAGTTCTTTTTGGACTAAGTAATCTGCAAAAAGTTTAATTATTAAAGAAACATTTTTAATTAATTTCTGCGACCTTGTGGTTTTCTAACTTGTGTCCTTTGTCCATTATTTTTTTCTAGTTCATCTTTAGTAAGAAATCCATCACTGTTCGCATCCATTCTACTAAACTGTTCGCTCAAAGCGCCTTTTGCTTCCTCTTTACTGATTTTCTTATCATTATTAATATCCATCATTTGTAATAAGTCTTCGAAACTTGGACCTCCTCCTCCTTGCCTTCCGTTTAACCTTCCATCTCCTCTTCTACTGTCTTGTTCTTCAACTTCTCCCATTAAACAACGACTGACATAAGGAAATTCATCAGTCACTAAATATAAATATTTTCCGTTAACTGTTATCCCATTACATTCATCTAAATCTCCATAGCCATCTACATATTCGAAATCTGAAGTAAAAGCACCATCATGATGACCTCCTACAGAAATATCCATTGAATTATGAGGGTTTTCATAAGTACAATCTTCACCTTCTCGATTCCCAGACAATGATTTATAACTTGGTTTATACTGACCACTTTTAGAATAGTAAATCGGAAATCCATCATGCGCAAAACCTATATGTACTAAATCTTCTCGTGTCTGAAAACTTTCTATAACAGAAGTTGGTGCTCCATGATAATGATAAGCTCCTGTAGGTTGAACGTGAGCATTATTAAAATCGAGACCTAAATTAATGACATCTTGAAAAGCCTCAACACGATAATTCTCACCCGTTTCACATTCTACGACTTCTGCTGTTCCTGGTTCAAATTTCACACCGTTTAAAGCCACTCCTGGTTCTCTAACCCATTGTGGTTTCCCTGTATATTTTGGATTTACAGGAAACGTATAAGTTCTATTTTGAGCAGAAATTGTATTTGGATTTCCTTTTCTTGGAAACTCCCCTGTTTTATGATTTGGTAAGGCATTAGTCACCATAGTTCTGGTTTTATCTTTTATCGTTACAGTTGTGCTAGTGCCATAATCATCATCCTTTAAAGTATAAGAATCAAAATAATTAGTATGACTATGTTCTGTTTCATTATCGTGACTATGATCTCCATGACTTTTCTGAGAAGCATTTTTATTGCTATTGCAACTTAGAACTACAAAGATCACTATTACTATTAAATATCTCATTATTATAAATAAAGGTTATAACTATTAAGATGCTTTATCTTGAAAAAACTTGTGCTAATACTACAAAAGCTTCATGAAAAAATCACAAAGCTTTTGTGCTCTTAATCAATATTGCTTGTTAGTTAATTTCTTGCAATTTTGAATACTGCAACCTTATTCACTACAACCATATATAACCCTTTAGAAAACGGTGTGAAATCAATAGTTACAGAACTTTTGTTTTCATATTCATTTTTATACAACTGTTGACCTTGAACATTATAAATGGCAACGGATTCAATTGAAAAATTTGAATTCTCAATTTCTAGATAATTATGAGTTGGATTTGGGAAATATTTTAATCCTTCAGTAAATGTTACCTCATCAACAGATAGAGATTCGTTGTTAAGTCCAAAAGTTGGCGTTTGTATCACAAAATCCCCTGTTCCGTTAGGATTTCTGGCATAAGCCATATCTGTTGTTTGTACTCCAAAAGTAATGTCTTGCAAGACGGTTCCGTCTGCGTAAGATAAAATTGCGGTTTCACCTCCAGAAGAGAATTTAAAATCGGCATGAAAATCTCCTTGTTCTGGATCTTTATCACACCAAACCATTAAATAACTATCTGCATCTAGAGTTGTACCTGTTGGAAATTGATACACTAGCGGATCACCAGAATCATCAGATAAGTATAAGTTATCTAAGCTTATAGTTGCATCTGTAGTGTTGTATAATTCAATCCAATCTTCGTATTCTCCTTCTTCGTCAGTTTCGCCTGTATCATTAGACGCTAAGATTTCGTTTATTACTAAATCACCAACGTCTAAGGTGGGATATGTAGCATCTACTGTATAAAATTCGTATTCAGCTCTTGCAGGCGAAAATGCTCCAATGTTAGCATTCTCTGCATAGATGTAGTATTGCATATAAGCATCATCTATAGTAACATCTGTACCATAAACGTTATCTCCAGAAGCACCATCGTTATGCGCTCCATCATCGAACATTTCGACTTTTGTAAATGGCACTGTTTCGTCTGTTCTATAACCTAAATACACATCGTTAGTGTCTGTAATACTCGCTGTAATTGAAATAACATCACCAATTGTAGGTGTTATTATTGAAGACCCTAAATTAGTTATAGCGGGTTGCGTATTTGTAAAATCTGATTGCGCTAATAAATATGAACCTCTTGCATTCATTAAATTTGTTAGACCAGAAGCTGTATTCATTCCTAAACTATAGTCGGTATTTATATTACCCGAGAATTGCGCATTTGAATAAAACTTATTCGCATCTGCTGTCACTGATGTAGCTATAACAGCCTGATAATCGTTAGCTAAAGTTAAGTAGTTAGAATTACTAATATTTTCGGTTAGTATGGTTTTAAAATGTGCCAAATACATTCTCTTGTATTTAGGTACTGCCATTAATTTAGAAAATAATGGGAACGTAGTATTTGTATCGTGTAACAAATGATCTAATTGTGCTTTTTGAGTCGTTGAGTTTAAATTCCCTCCTCCACCAGGACCAGGACCGCCTCCACCTTCACCAGTCATGCCGAAAGTCCCAAATGACATATTTAAATCCCAAACAACAGATTTAAACTGTCCGTTATTGTCTTTGTATAAGTAATAGTTCTGCTTAAATAGTCCAATATAACTATCTAAGTTCACCATAACATTATCAAATGCCATCATCCAAATAGCCATATCTACATCTAAGACGGTTTCAATATTAGCAATGTCATTATTTAAAATCTGTGTTAATTCTATTAAATCGTTCCAATGTGCAACTGCAACTGTTGGATCTGTATCATCATCAGATTTTATTTCGTAGGCATCATCATAACTAGCACTATTGGTTCCTAGATATTCTAAACTTGGGAAATCATTAGATTGTGGGCCTGCTCCAGCTGGTGGACTACAACTAAAAAAGGCGTTGTCGTTAGAGTTAAAATGCTTGTTCACAAATTTCTTTGAAATAGATTCTACATTGGTGTATAAACCTATTAGATTTCCATTAACATATATATTAGCATAATTGGCTTGAGGTGCATCCATATATTGATTTGCAATATTATAAGACACTGTTTCTCTCACAAAAGACGGATCAAAAATAACATTAGACAACTTAATATCTGTATATCCTTGATGATCTTGCTCTACATAAGTGTCCAGTTCAATATGAAATGGATTTTTTGTTTGGTTTGGATTATAAGAACTATTTCCCTTATACTTTACTCCAACTTGGTTAAAAACGGTTCCGTTGATAGTAACAGATGTGGCTTCTGTATAATTATTATCACCTGCTTTTTCTGCATCTAAAAGTGCATCCCAATTGCTTTGAGCAAATTGAATCTCAATAGTTTGAATGGTATTTATATCATATAACTCTTGCGAAAACATATTAATTGTTCCCAATACCATTAATACGCATGTAATTGTTTTTTTCATACTATAAATTTTAAATAATTTCCTTAATACGTCTTTAGATGCATTACGCGAAAAAAACTTGTGCAGATTGTCAACTTTTTCAAAAACAAAAAAGCTCCACAATCTCTCATGAAACTTTTTAAAATCAACTATCAACCAATCCATCAAGTTTTATTTATTTCTCTTTCGTTCTTTACGTTCTGGTTTTGGAGCATTTTCAAATTCTTTTTTTGTAATAAATCCATCTTCATTGGTATCAACTTTTTTAAAATCATCTTTTAAAGGCCCTTTTATTTCTTTTTTTGAAAGCTTACCATCTTCATTAGCATCCATATCTTTCAATAGTTGTTTAAATGTTAGTGGTTTCTTTCTTTCCTGTCCTTTTTGAGATTGCCCATAAGAAGTGTTTGACATAAATAGAGCTATCCCAAAAACTAATACTGCTGTTTTTAATGTGTTGCTTTTCATATTTTAAAGTTTTAATGTTATATACTTTTAGATGTGCTTCTGCCTATAAACTTGTGAGCTGCTTTGTTAAAAAAAGCATAAAAAAAGACCCTCAATATTATGAGAGCCTGAAAAGTGTTTTTCTTAGTTATTAATCTTCTTTTGGTGGAGGCCTATGTCTTTCAGTACCTTCTGGTAGTGGAGGCATTTGACCTCTTAATCCGCCTCTATGCAATGCGTCCCTAATTATATTTTTAAACTTTTCTTTTTGTTTGTCATTACATATTTCTCGAATCATTTTAAAATGATAAAACGCCTCTTCTTCCTTTGCTTTCTGTTTTTTACCAATCAAAGACGTTATAGAATCAATCGTTGATTCTTTTACTGAATCATTAGACAAATTATCAAAAAGTTCATCTTTTAAACCTCTAATATCGTCCGACATATTCATCATTGCCTCATGATGCCCTTGACTCTTTTCTCTAAATTGCTCAAGTTGCGCTTCATTAAAGCCCAATTCTTTTACAATAAATTTTTCTGGACCTTTTGGACCTTTTTGACCATTATTACCGTTCTTCCCTATATAATTAAATAAGAAAAAACCATTGACTGCTATTAAAAAAATAAGTAATATATATAGGACTAAATTCTTTTTCATATTAATTTAATATAGAGGTTTCTGTATTTGACAGTCCATAAGACTTAGCAAAATTGCTAACATTCTGATCGTATGTTTTTTCTTTCATATTATTAAAAGCCATTACATTTAAAACCACAACACAAACTAAAGTAACCAATTGGAATTTAGGTGTAAACCATGACCAAGTTGCTTCTTGTATATCTTCGGTAGCATTGCGAATTTGATGCATCACGTTTTCTTTAAAAAATGGAGATACTTGCACCTCCTTTATAGATTCAATTGAATCTAAGGTTTCTTGTACTTTTTTATTAGTTTTCATAACTATACATTTAGATGCTAAAGTTTAAAAAAACTTGCGCTAGTATTCATTTTTATAATAATGCTCTAATGTTTTTTGCAAGTTCTTTTTTGCTCTAAACATAATAGATTCCACAGAAGACAAACTTCTATCTGTGATTTCCGCAACTTCTTGATAGCTCTTACCATCTATTTTATGAAGCGTAAATACCACAGTCTGGCTATCAGGCAAACTATTTATAGCCTTGAATAACGTCGCATTAAGCTCTTTGTTTTCTAATAAAATCCCTGGATGATTCATTTCAGTGAAATAATCCGTTTTATCCATAGGAATTGAATTACCAGTAATAGACTGTAAAAAAGCAAAACGCTTTTTAGTATTCTTTTTTCTAATAAACTCTAAACACTTATTGGTAGTGATTCTATAAATCCAAGTCGATAATTTTGAATCTCCTTTAAATTTTTCAATTGAATTAAAAACTTCTACAAAAACCTCTTGAGCAATATCTTCAGCGTCTTCTTTATTGGGAACAAAAGAAATACAAGTACCAAATACCTTTTGCTGAAAGTCATCCACAAGTTTACTATAAGCCTTTGTGCTTTTTAGTTTTAGTTCTTTTATAAATTCAATTTCCGTCAAAAATGCTGCTAGTTACTTAATTATATTTAGATGTGAAACTTCAAATAAACTTGTGCTATTTTATATTTTTTTTTTAAAAGGTAACACTTTTGCATAAACCCTTTTACTTTTAAACTTTTCTCTTACCTTTGCACGCTTATATTTTTTTGAAATGCGACTACACAGAAACTTATGCTTTGCCGTTATTGACGGACTACACCTCATTTTTAATGAAGGTGAATATGCTGATAAAGTAATTCAGCAACTACTAAAACGCGATAAGCGTTGGGGAAGTCGCGACAGAGGTTTTGTGGCAGAGACTGTTTACACTATTGTACGTTATCAAAGACTTTATGCGGAAATAGCGAATGTAAAATCCCCTTATCAAAGAGATGATCTTTGGAGAATGTTTGCGGTTTGGGCAACATTAAAAGGTATTAAATTACCCGATTGGAAATACTTTACAGACACACCTTCTCGAAAGATAAAAGGACGTTTTGATGAACTTTCTAAAATTAGAAAATACAAAGAATCTATTCCTGATTGGATTGATGAATTAGGAGTAAAAGAATTAGGCGAAGCTGAGTGGACAAAAGAAATGGCCAAGCAAAATGAACAAGCCGATGTTATTCTTAGAGTGAATACACTAAAAACAACTAAAGAAGATTTACAGCTCAAGTTGCAATCTGAAGATATTGAAACGGAATTTTTACCTGATCATCCTTCAGCATTAAAGTTAGTGGAACGTGCTAATGTATTTAGAACCGAAGCTTTTAAAAATGGTTGGTTCGAGGTTCAAGATGCATCTTCTCAATTAGTTGCAGCTTATTTAGATGTAAAACCAGGTATGAAAGTTGTAGATGTTTGTGCAGGTGCTGGAGGGAAAACCTTGCATTTAGCCTCTCTAATGGAAAACAAAGGTCAATTAATCGCCATGGATATTTACGAAAGTAAATTGAAAAAACTTAAACTTAGAGCGCGCAGAAATGGTGTTCATAATATTGAAATGAAGGTCATAGACTCTACTAAACCCATTAAGAAATTACATGGTAAGGCAGACCGTTTATTAATTGACGCTCCATGTTCTGGATTAGGTGTTTTAAGACGGAATCCTGATGCGAAGTGGAAATTACAACCTGAGTTTATAGAAAATATTAAACAAACACAATTAGAAGTTTTAGAACAGTACTCTAAAATGGTAAAATCAGGAGGGAAAATGGTCTACGCAACCTGTTCTGTTTTACCTTCAGAAAATCAAAAACAAGTAGAAAAATTCTTAACATCAGACGCTGGACAAGAGTTTACTTTTGTTAAGGATAAAAAAATATTAGCCTACAAATCTGGATTTGATGGATTTTACATGGCGCTTTTAGAGAAGAAATAAGCCTAGTTTTTATAGCAATATCAAACGTGCATGTAAAAAGCTTTTATAACCTATAGGGAATGATAAATAGCAAACAACATGTGACTTAAAATAAAGATAAACACATGAAACACATTTACACTTTAGTTATAACGTTATTAACAATCAGCCTTGGCTTTTCTCAAATTCCAGCTAATTATTATGATAGTGCAGATGGTCTAATTGGTTTTACATTAAAAACGCAATTAAGAAATATTATCAGCAATGGTCATATACCCAGAGATTACGATCAACTTTATGATGGTAATGGCATTTCGGGCTCTAATGGTTATGAAGACACGCATTCTGACGTTGCTGTTTCATCTGGTAATATTTATGAAAACGACGGAACGGTTCTAGATTTTTATTCTGAAAACCCAACAGCTACAGATCCTTACAATTTTACACATAATGTTGACGATGGAGGCAATCAAAACTCAGAAGGAGATTGCTATAATAGAGAACATTTAATACCTCAGTCGTCTTTTAATAGTGCATTTCCGATGCAAAGTGACATTCACAGTGTCGTTCCAACAGATTGTCGTGTTAACAACTATAGAGGCTCATTCCCTTTTGGTAATGTTGCAAATGCAAATCTAACGTCATTAAACGGTTCTAGAAGAGGTAGTAGTGCTATGGCTGGTTACTCAGGAACAGTTTTTGAGCCTATCGACGAATTTAAAGGAGACATTGCTAGATCACTCCTTTATTTTGCCACACGTTATGAAAATACAGTTGATGGCTACACAAGTTTCGCCATGTTTAATGGTACGGAAGATGAAGTGTTTTTTCCTTGGGCGATTACTGTTTTACTTGATTGGCATAATAATGTAGACCCTGTAGATCAGCGTGAGCGTGACAGAAACAATTCTGCTTATAAGTTTCAAGGTAATGCAAATCCGTTTGTAGATAACCCAGAGTATGCAGATATGATTTGGAATCCTACTGAAGATACAGAAGCACCAACAGATCCGACAAACTTAATTGCTTCTAATCCTACAGATAACAGTATAGATTTAACATGGACGGCTTCTTCAGATGATGTAGCAGTAGCGTCTTACGATATTTATATTGATACAGTTTTTGGTTTTAGTACAAATAGTACATCTACCACTGCAACAGGTTTAATCCCAGACACCAACTATTGCTTTACTATAAAAGCGAAAGATGCAGCTGGCAATGAATCTGGATTTAGTAATGAATCTTGTGAAACAACTACTAATGACGGAACTGTTAATACAGATTGTTTAGTGGAAACTTT
>RCNB010004766.1_pt1 | contig 10451 bp, 6 predicted proteins | sample 2041321 | NCBI WGS metagenome assembly RCNB01 (sample SAMN09708232, study PRJNA481090) | Marine sediment metagenome, whole genome shotgun sequencing project.
TAACCATGACCCTCTTAAGGTAGCGTAATACCTTGCCGCTTAATTGGCGGCTTGCATGAGTGGCTTAACGAGAGCCTTACTGTCCCTGCCTTGAAGCCGGTGAAATTGACTTACTGGCGCACAGTCCAGTACCTTCTAGAAGGAAGCGAAGACCCCGTGGAGCTTTACTACAGCCTGTCGTTGTGATACGGTAATTGACGTGAAGTGTAGGTGGTAGCCGTCGAAACTTGGGCGCTAGCCTAAGTGGAGGCATCAATGGGACACCACCCTTCTTTTGTCGCGTCACTAACTAGAAATAGAACACCGATAGGTGGGTAGTTTGGGTGGGGCGCCACACGCTCGAAAAGGTATCAAGCGTGCCCAATGGTCACCTCAAGGAGTTCAGAAACCTCCTGTAGAATGCAAGGGTAAAAGGTGGCTTTACACGGATTGGAACAATAACAATCCGCGTTGCGAAAGCAGGGCCTAGCGAACCAATCAACCTCTTTTATGGGGGTGATTGATAACAGAAAAGTTACCCCGGGGATAACTGAGTTGTCTTCAGTAAGAGCCCATATCGACCTGAAGGCTTGCTACTTCGATGTCGTCTCTCCGCATCCTGGCGGTGCAGCAGCTGCCAAGGGTGGGGTTGTTCGCCCATTAAAGCGGATCGTGAGATGGGTTTAGACCGTCGTGAGACAGGTTTGTTGCTATCTTCTAGAAGCGTTGATGCTGAAGGGAAAGACCCTTTAGTACGAGAGGAACAGGGGTCTGCAGCCACTAGTTTACCAGTTGTCCGACAGGGCAATGCTGGGCAGCCACGCTGTAAGGGATAAATGCTGAAAGCATCTAAGCATGAAGCTTACCCTGAGACGAGGCATCATAGAACTCGAATAAAAGATTCGTTTGATAGGGCTAGGGTGTAAGCATGGAGCTTCGGCGACATGTTCAGCCCGTAGCTACTAATCGTTCATTTACTGGCTCAATCGTTAAACAGGTTGTGTATTGTCATAAATTCAGGGTAATGGTGGTTTGACGGTCAAAGCGGCGGGGAAACACCCGGTCTCATCTCGAACCCGGCAGTTAAGCCCACCTGCGTAATTCTCTGTACTATGGTGCGAGAGCCCATGGGACGACTACCCTCTCTGAGGGCTTGAACCTTTGATCTAGGTGGAGAGCTTCGGTTGATTTCTTCGGAAGTCTTCTGCGGTAAACTTCACTGCTTGAAAGTCATTGGTTCCCGGTACGCTGTCAAACCACCTTACATTTACATTACTTTTTTCCAAATGATTTGTTAATTTTTTAGTTTTTTATTGAACTTATCTTTTCTCGGAAATGTTCTGAAAGTTCATGTTACATTTTTGTTTTTCAAATCTGTTTTTTTACAATTTTGTGCAAAATACCTTATATATTTAGTTTTTTTCCTATTTTGCACAACTTTTTGATAAGACGCTTTATATACATAATTATATCATTATAATTAGGGGACATTAAACAGATAAATGCCTTAGATAGAATTAGAAAGAAAATATGGGCGTGTGATGTAATGGACCTTGGGTTAGAATTGTATGCTTTCCTGCAGGTAATGATGACAGCGTTACTATGAGTAAGGGGCAATACGTAAAAATGTTTAGGCGTTGTTTAAACATTAAAACCTAAGAATAAAAAGATATATATACTTTAAGCAACAGATATAAATGTAAGAAGAGGTGAAGTTTGCATGAAGAAAATATTGTTGGTATTATTAGTAGTGTGCATGCTAGGCGTAAGCATGGTGGGGGCTGGTTTATCTCAAATGGTCCAAATAGGCCATGAGGATGATATTGTTTATTGTAGTCTTTCAACTGAAAAAGCAACAGCACAAATCGCAAAAATCGCAGATAAATATCTAAATTTGGATGAGGACTATTTTAAGCCATGTCAAAAAACAACCGAAAGTACTATTGATCTACCTTGGATCGGCAGTTTAAAAACTGGTCTTTTCGAATGGTGGATCAATGTAAAATATGATGGAACAGAAAAATCACAAAAAATAGAAATCCCAATCGATGAATTTGATGAGTTTCTGAAAAATCCATTATACATGAGGGAGTATTATTTTGATGTAGATTCTGACAGTGATAATGATGTACAAGTAAAAATTGGGTTTTATAAGGTCACTGTTTTAAACATGCAGACTTACACTGATACCAGCGGACTGGCAACTAAAACAATTATCCGGACTTGGTTCCCAGATGGCACAGGTCTTGAGGATGACACTAAAGATTTTCAGGTCTGGTCTGAAATACGCCTTAACTATGGGTTATTCAAAAAAACCAGTGCTATGGACTCATTACCTTCTATCGGAAACCCACTATCCAATATGAAAGACAAAATAGAAAATGCCAAACCTGGATTTTTTATGGGGGAAATAATAGAAAAGATATTACAACAAAGACAAAATAAAATTTTTACTCCTCTTATAGGTTTGTTAAACAGGATTCAAAGTCGTTTACAGGAGCACAATGATCCTGATGTATCAGGTGATATTGATATTGCTCCATTGGCATCTGATGATGATTGGGTTTCGATAGGTGTTGGTTATCATTCTTTAGAGGGTAACAGAATACCGCAGGTGGTTGAAAAACATTTTACCTTTGCTAGAGATAACATTTTCAACCCATCTATTTTCCAGCATGAGATGTTTCCTGGTGGGAATGATCCCCATCAGTTAGAGTTTGGATTCCGGGCGTACAATGCAGGTACTGCTGATCCAGAAAATACCGCATATGATATTGGTTTTGGTGTTGAATTTGAACCTGCGGTGTATATGCGTACACAATTTATACCAATTGGCGGATATGTGTATTATCATTTTGGTCAGGATAGTCAATCTAGTCAGACTAGAGTTACATTTCTAGCCGATATTGTTAAGGGAAGCGGGAATGATCTTCCACTTCTGACGTTAGTTTTTGATAAAATTGATAGTAACCTTGGTAGATCTGGTAGTTGGATTAGTTTTGATCTTAACTTGAATGGTTTTGAGTATAAGGCGAGTAGCAGATTTGATGTTGGTATTAATGTTGGTGCTCCAGATATATTTGATGAGAAAGTTCAGATTAAAGGTCTTCCTTCAAGTGTTAAATTTGAATGGGGTGTAGAAAATACTGATTTCATAATTATACCTCATACCAAATTCCAAATCGGTCTTGATGTTTATGCAAGTCTAGAGATGAATGATGTAATAGATAAAATAATAGTTTATTATCCGCGCATTAGTGGTTATCCAGAAGATGCACCTAATGCGCCGTTCCTTGAGGTTACTGGCATACCTCAATCTAATAGAATAGATGTAGGGGGATCAATAGATATTGTTAATAGCAGTATTTTAAATGTTGATGTTTCAAGTAATATAGGTCTTACAATGAGTGGGGATGTTGACAGTATATCTGTTTATTATCCTAAGGCTGACTGGTATGATGCAGATGTTGAGTTTATAACAATGCCTCATGGTCTCCCTGGTAGGATGTCAGCAAATGCTCAGGTAAAATTGGGAGTTGACGTTGATAATCTTATGAATCCAAGTAATTATATTTATGGAAAGGTAAGTCATGATTTCAGCGATAAAATCGACGCGATAAATATACTCCTTCCAGACTTTGAAGATCCTGTCGTTAGTTTTACAGAAATACCTGCATATGGTGAACTTAGAGGTGAGCTTCATTGGGCTAGATTGCAAGGATATGTATATTCCTATCGTAATTCTAATGGAAAACCTCCTGACCCAATTACGATTAATTTCGAATATGATTTAGATGGAGATGGATTGAATGATTTTAAACTATATAATAGATTAAAGATACGCGATGGACATATTTATACAAGTTTTAAGATAGGTACTCAGGGGCATTTTTACTTTGATACTTCTAATAAAATGCTTGAAGACGTTTTCCGCTTTTACAATTATAACTCTGGAGATTCATTATTGATCTCAGTTGATGAAATTTCAGCTGATAACCTCCGAGCTGATTGGGATATTGATACATCTGGTGAGCAAATTCAAATAAATAATCTTGGTTTTGGTGGTATTATTGACACGTTGAAAGGCTTTGATTTCAGCTTGGATTATAATGGCAAATCTGCATCATTTGATCTTGATTGGGTGATAGGTGAACAAGGTAATTTTGCAATAGAACTTAATCAGGATAATGATCTGACCCTTGATTTTGATGGTTTATTCCCAAATGCCACTGATGCCTTTGTCCTCGATGGCGAAATAGTGCTATCAAAGAATTTCAACTTTGACATGGAATGGAAACTGGATATTGGCGAAGATGCTCAAAACCCTGGCTATTTCAGGATCAACAAGTACAATGATAATGCAAATATCAAAGAATTTGACTTTTATTTTACAATTAAGGGTGGTCCTGGTAACGAACTCTATGGTGTTGATATTTACTTTTTAAATCCGAAGATATATCTTGATTTAGAATGGTATTTTGACATTGATGACCTAATTCCCCCATATATTTACTACTGGTTAGATGTTGATTTCTACGCTGATGCTAAAGATGTAAATTTGTTATGGACTGATCTTCAGGGTAGAACTGATTGGATTGAGGTGCTTTAATGAAAAATGATAAAAAATTATGGAAAATAGCTGCTATCTTGTTACTGTTTTTATTGGTAACAGCATCAGCAGCACAGGCTATTACAAAAACAAAAAAAGACATATCTCTAGAAGATGAAAAACCGTTTATTATTAATTATGGTGATGAGGTTTATCAATGGACGGACAACTTTGACAATGGTCAGAAGATAGATATGAGTCTTTCAGAGGATTATGTTGTTGAAAACGGGAAGGTCGGGATGGATGAAACATATACTTGGTGGACTGATTCGTCTTGGAATCGGGCAAAAATCATCACCCTTGATAGCTCAATTAGTGATAATAATGTTGCAATAAAACTTATTGTTGATCATGACAGCGACATGCGATCAGATTATGGTGATGTCCGATTCAGGTATAATGCTGGCTGGCTTGAATACTGGATAGAAGAAAAAAATCCTGATCCTCAATATGCAATTATATGGGTTAAAATACCATCGGTTTCTCAGGGAACAAGCTATATGTACATGTTTTATGGGAAATCAAGTGCCCAGGATGAAGGTAGTTACTGGGCAGTCTTTGATGAGAACAGCTGGCAAAGCGAACATGTTCATGATGAGCGGGTGACACAACATATGGATACAGAAGGAGCCTGGGATCCAGATGTTTGCTATGGAAACGGTAAGTTTCTAGTAACATGGGAAGAAGGCACTGCTTTTAATGTCTTCCCACCTACCATTTTTCAACAGCAAATAAGAGGATGTTATTACAATACTGATGGTGACGCAGCTTCAAATAGATTTGACATTGTTGATGAACAAGGTGTAACCCCTCCATACAGATATGAAAACCCAGCAAGTGCACATGGCAAAAATGGTAAATTTTTAGTGGCTTTTGAGTACTATCTTAACCCAATTACTAATGGACCTCAACATCAAGATAGGGATATTGAGGGTGTAATAGTTACTACTGCTCGTGAGTATACTAGTGCGGATAGATTCACTATTTGTAATGCAAACAATATTCAAGCTGATCCTCGTGTATCATATGATCCAAACCATGATAGGTTTTTTGTTGTATGGGAGGATGGTAGGTCTGGTACATCAAACTATGACATCTATGGTAGAATGTATGATTCTAATGGAAACTCTGTTGGTGGTGAGTTTTCCCTTGTTCAGGGCACACCTAATCAGGCTTTAACTCAGTGTGAACCATGGATCGCCTTTGACACTGCGAACAATCATTACATGGTTGTATGGGAGGAATCCACTGATCAACCTGACACTGGGCCATTTGAGGTCTGGGGTCAACTCTTTGATTGGCAAGGAGGTGGCTTAGGCAGCCCACAACGAATATCTCAATTATCTAGCGGTAGCACCGATTATAATTTCCCCAGTGTTGCATTTTGTGAGCTTACTGAGAAATTCCTGGTTACTTGGAATCAGGCTGATATTAGTTCTGAGGATTTTAGCGGCTATGTTTATGGACGTTTTATAGATGAAAATGGTAACCTTGATCCCAGTGTTATTACTATTGCAACAGGCCAATATTGTAGAACCGATGTAGTGCCCTATCTTAGTACTTCATTTTTTGTAGCATATGACAACTGGGCAGGTAGCACTGGAGATATCTGGGGTAAAATGGTTAACAATGATGGATCTGTTAATCAATATACTATTCAGTTGTCAGATGGCGATTCTGATCCTTGTGATTGGGTGAATATAGGTTCTAGCGGTGATAAAATATTTGTTGCATGGGAGGACACCCGCTTGATTTATCAATATCCGTTTGATGATATGTCTGATATTTATTCAAATGTTTGGTCTTTGAACACACCAAGCGGATCAGATGTATCATATGATTTTGGTGACGAAAAAAGCTTGATTTTAAATGCACATGTGGTTTCAGTACCTATAGCACCTATTAATTGGCAAGAATGGTGTGAATTTGATGCAGTCAAAACAGGTAATGTTGATTTTGATATTTTGGATGCAGATAACCCTGATCAGGTGCTTAAATCAGATGTATCTCCCGGATATAACCTCGAAAGTATAAATGAAGAGTCTATTAGATTACGTGCACGGTTTAGCAGAAATGATCCATCCTCTGCTCCAACTCTTGATATGTGGAGTGTGACCTACTTTGGAAAGGATGAGTTACCGCCTGAGACATGGGTTAGTGATGTTGTGGGTTTAGAAGGGCTCAATGGTTACTATAAAAGTGAAACGGTAAAGATATACCTGGATGCAAAAGACTACCCAGAAGATACGGGTAGTGGTGTCGATAAAACCTGGTATCGTATAAATGAGGGTTCAGGCTGGGGTTCAACCTTGGAGTACAACGAGTTTATTGAGCTTGCTGCCCCTGGAGATACTAAACAAGGAACTTGGGAGGTTAACTTCTGGTCTGAGGATAACAAAGGAAATGTGGAGGATAAAACCGAAACGCCGAATACGCGGTCAATAAAAATTGATTGGGGAATACCATTTGTTACCATTACTGAACCTGTAAATGAGCAGAGATTAACTATGGGATTCTGGATTAGAGCGACTGCCGAGGATAATGCCGGTCTTGAAAAGGTTGAGTTTGATGTTAGTCCATTTGGGAATCGACCTGGTCTTCCTTTTGAAGATAAAGAACCACCATATGAATGGTATTGCGATGTTGAACAAATAAAAGAAGCAAAATCTATGGCCACTATGCACTCTGGGGATATCACTTCTCTTGGTGATGGTGTTAACCTCTGGATTCAAACTTTTGCTTACGATTATGCAGGACATAGTTATTATTCTGAAATCGTTGTATATATTACTGACTGGGATGCCGTAAGCCATAGTATTGACATAGTCCGCATTGATAATAGGCCTTTGTTAAATACTTTGAAACTTGGTTTTGCTTTAGATAGTACTTTAGATGTTGAAGTGCCAGTGTCAAACCATGTTGATTCAGTAAAATTTGTTGCAACGAATGTGCTCAATGGAAAAAATACGGTTCTTTGGGATAATGACTTATCAAATGGTTGCACTGCACGTTTTGACATTCCAACCGGTTTCTATAAAATTACTACCTATGCTTATAATGATGATAAACAGATGGCTGCTGATGTCATAGCCCGAGTTCTTTACGTTGCTAGATGGTAAAAGGTAAATATGGGCAATAATACATCATTTAGTTATGCACCCTAAAAGAATTACAGGGTGGGTTTTTTTCTATTTATTTTTCTTGCGTTCCAAACTTCCTCTGAAAGTGCGCTATAAATGTTTCTCATTGGAGCCTCTTTAATTTGTTTTTTAATGGACAGTATGTTTCTATCTCTTTTGATATCATATTTTGCATATCTTAGAATAGTGTTTTTTTTAAGTTGCCAATAATGTGTCAGCCATGCTCTTCCATCGTACAATGTTGTTTCGTCTCGTCCAGTTGTGAGCATTCCTTCTGCCTCTAAAATATAAAACAGTTGCCTATCCTCTGGTTCCAGGATGTTGTCTATAATGCGGTCATCATATCCAAATAGATCCATGACAAATCCGGCAACCCTCCTGGCTTTCTCCCTGTCTATTCCCACTCTGTTTGCTATTGCTTTTGACATGTCATCTAACGTTATAATCTTCATAATAACATCCCCTATTTTTCCCTTATTCTTATTTTTATTTCTATCATTGTATATATTTTATACTTTATAATATATATGCTTTTCCATCAATTTCAATTTTATTTCAAAAATTAAAACAACGTTTTTCATTAGATGGAACGGGTGTTTTGGCGTGCTAAACAGGCACATAGTTTTTTATATGGTAACGTGCATTAAATAATGGGGATAATATATGGAAAAAAAATGCGTATTGTTGAAAAAAAGAAAATTTACCATATTAGTTGTAATTATGATGGTTTGTACAATGTTGATCTCTAGTGTTGCCGGTAGCATTTCTATAAGTTCTCCGGTCAGTGGAAACCATGCCATTAGGAAAAACGACTCTGGATTGTCAGGCAGGTTTCAACATCATCGAATTATAGATTATATGAATAACAGAGAAAGTGAAAAAAATCTCTTAAATGGATTGTTTGACGTTGTAATCCATACTAAATGTGGGGACGTAGAAAAATCGAGAACTGGACTGGATTAGAGTCGATAAGATAGATGTTGATGATGACGATGGCACTGGTATAGATGGCAAAGATATTGAAATTAAATATCTCATATTTCCATGGATGGAATTTGAACCTGATCTTGCCGTTGGAGCAATATTTTCTATTACTATAGATAGAATTACTGAAGATATCAAGGATGAAAACTTTACCGTAACTCTCGAGACAACTTTTGGTGAAAGTGAGGTACAAGTGGGTTATTGGTCTCCAGATACTGAAGGCAATGAGGTACCTGATTCGGTAACGGTGTCTTTAATGGTTCTATACTATCCGTCCCAGAAGGGGATTGGATATAAACTAGCTTTGATCCCAGACTATGATGGTGGCAATGCTGACAAGGAAATAGTAATGCTTGCTAGCTATTGCAAAGGTGATATTGAAAAAGATTTCTCTATCAAATTTGATCCTGCCATAGAGACACAGATGGAGTATAAACCTACAAGATCTGAGGGAGTATGGCAATATGAATTTATCAGATTTTCAGAATCAGATTCAATTGTAACTACTACACTAAGAAAGGTTGATGGTGATGAGGAAAGAAAGACAACATTTGTTATTGACAAACTGCCAAAGGAAATGTCCTTTATGCTTGAATTTTCTCCTCTTGCTCAAGGAGGTGGAGAACTTTTATATGAAAGTGACGAAATGTATGATACTGAACTGAGAGTCGAAACTGATTTTCCTGGAGAATGCAAATATGCTATCGTGAAAAATACTCCAAGGAGGATATCTGCAAAGTGGAATCCAAGTCTTCTCAACGGCTTCTGTTCGATAGATATTGAGTCAGAAGGTACGGACTTTGTTCTCAAAGATTCTTTAATCGATCCAGATGTTAATCTATCAATAAACAACCTCGGATCTTCAGATTTAACGGCAACATGGAATCTTTCACAACCCGGAAGTTTTACATTAGTAAAAACTCCTGGAACTGGTGTTGATATTCATCTCAAGATGTATGATTGGATAGCGAATATAAGTGCTGAGATGACATCTGAGTATCTTTCGTTTTCATGGTATCTAGATATGTCTGGATTCGTAGCGATTGATACTAATTGGGATCCAGTGGCAGCAGTTGAGATAGAAATAAGGGCCGAGGGTATCGGGATAGGAATAATTGCTGAACCTTTGAAGGCAGAAGATTTCTATCTTGAATGGACGGTATCCCCACTACAGATAGATTGGCATGGGTTTATAGATCCTCTTTCAATGGATATATATTTATTTCTGGAATCTATTGGATGGATTCAAATATGGGGATGGTTTTGAAGAGAACACTTTATGCTGAAAAGGAGTAATTTTCTAGACTAAGGGTTTATATCTCCCACTGCACATAATCGTTTTAATCTATGCATGTCTTTTCTTGATCAATACAAATATCATGGCAAGGATGGTAAGGAATATTTCAAAACCGGGCGTATTGTCCCCGTTATTGTCGTTTTGATCTGGTGGTTGTAATGTTGTTTGTACTACTATAGTAGCATATGTGGAAATTGTAGATGTTTTGTCTTGACTATCTGTTATGGTTAGAGTTACAGTATAATTGCCAATAGAACTGTATGTGTGCTCAATAGACACTCCATTCCCATTTGCCCCATCACCAAAATCCCATTCATACGAAACAATGTCATCTCCATCTGGATCTGAACTGTCAGAAGCATCAAATGACATTGATGCATTGACATATCCTGTGTATGGTCCTCCTGCATCTGGAGTTGGCGGTTCATTTGGGGGTGAGGAG
>RCNB010002859.1_pt1 | contig 10449 bp, 6 predicted proteins | sample 2041321 | NCBI WGS metagenome assembly RCNB01 (sample SAMN09708232, study PRJNA481090) | Marine sediment metagenome, whole genome shotgun sequencing project.
TACGGGCATCCGACCCAGGGCTGCGCGAGCAAAAGCATGTGCGCGAACCGGCTTCACTGGTTCACAACGACTACACCGCTAATTCCGGTCTGGTGTGTTTACGCGAAAACCTCGGTGCAGAGGCTGAAAAACTGGCCAAAGGCCGCTTTCAGATTGTGAATGTCTGGCGCCCGCTGGTCGATCCCGTCGAGGACTACCCGTTGGCACTGTGCGACTCGCGCAGCCTGGACCCATTGGATCTTATAGACAGCGAACGCCGAGCACCCAATCACACCGGTGAAATCCAGCTTGCGGTGCACAATCCGCGGCAACAGTGGTTCTATTATTCCAGCATGCGGCCACCGGAAGTTTTATTGTTTAAAACCTTCGATTCCAACAACACCGGCATGCACCCCTGCAGTATTCACAGCGCCATCCGCTTGCCACAGGTGTCGGTTGATGCCAAACCGCGCGAAAGTGTCGAAACCAGGGCCTTTGTTTTCTGCGAGTGAGCGGCTGTCCAAGCCGTTCGAATTCGGCCCCTTTTTGCGGTTTGATTTGCAGCTCAGATGCCTTCGCGTATTTGTATTGTGGGTCTTGTGTTTAGCTCCATAAAACGACAAAGTAGCGCGTTGCAAATCCAGGAGCAGGTATGACCGGATCGGAATCAAGAATATCGACATTAAAGCACCTTTGGGGAGCCGCTATTGACGCAGTCTCCGGTAGGCAGGCAGTCGCCAATGCATTGAACGATGATTCGACGTTTCGACCCGATCAGATCATTGCAGTCGGTAAGGCTGCATCGGGGATGTGCCTGGGAGCGCTTGATAACCTGCCTGCGTGTGATGCCCTTGTTGTCACCAAGTATGGCCATGCCGATGACGAGTTAAAAGACCGCGAACGGGTCACTATTCTCGAAGCGGCTCATCCCATTCCAGATCAAAAATCGCTGGTTGCGGGGCATATTCTGCTTGAACGCACTTTTACCATGCAACCGGATAGTCGGCTGTTGTTGCTGGTGTCAGGCGGAGCGTCGGCTTTGGCCGAGGCATTGCCCGCCAGCATGCCACTCGAAGAACTGCAGGCGAAGACTGACGAGATGATCGCCGGTGGTAGCACCATTGCTGAAATCAACAGCTGGCGCAAGCAACACTCGTTGATCAAGGACGGTAAACTGGTTGAAGCGTTCAATGGCGCCGAGCTGCGGGTATACGCCATTTCAGATGTTGAAGGTGATGCCATCGAGACTATCGGCTCCGGGCTTGGCGACTGTTCGCGCGCGTGTGTGCTGGCGCGCTCGAAAGTCATTGCCTCGAACCGGATTGCACGAGAACAGGCAGAACAGAAGGCGCTTGAACTGGGCCTGGTGGTACAGGTCAACCAAGAGACGCTTTATGGCGACCTGTTTGAGCTTGCGGCCGTCATCGGTGAAACCCTGCGTAATGCCGAACCCGGGGTGTATCTGTGGGGCGGTGAGCCAACTGTAAAGTTGCCAGAAAATCCAGGTAATGGAGGTCGTAATCAAAGCCTGGCGCTAGCGGTGTCGGAACACCTTGTTGGTCTGGATAACGTCAGTTTGATGGTGGCTGGAACCGACGGCACCGATGGGCCGACATCCGCTGCAGGCGGAATCGTCGATAGTGCCACCTGGCAAGACCCGATTGCAGGCCGCGCTGCCTTGCAACAGGCTGATGCGGGCACCTATCTGCAACAGCACGATGCCCTGTTTATCACTGGGCCGACCAATACCAACGTCATGGATCTTGCCATCGCGATTGTCGAGTAGCGTTTAGATAAAAGTACCTACTACCACTGAGTGAGGGAGCTTCATGTCTTATAAGATTTTAAGCGCTGAGATCGCACACGAAACCAATACGTTCAGTCGTCTGCCAACCGACGAGCAGTCTTTTCGAGAACGTGACTTTTATCTTGGGACCGATGCGATCAAAAACCGCGGTGATGCCAATACCGAGTTGGCTGGCTTTGTGGATGCAGCGCGCGAATACGATTGGCAACTCGATCACATCTTGAGCGCCAGTGCCGGTCCCTCGGGCAAGGTGACTCAATCCGCTTTTGACTGGTTGTGCGAGCCTCTGCTTAAGGCGTTAGCAGAAAATGATTACGATGGCATTGTGCTGGGCTTGCACGGAGCTATGGTAACCGATTCCTGTGATGATGGAGAAGGCGAGATATTGACACGTCTGCGTGCGGTATGCGGGCCCGATATGCCAATCGCAATAACCCTGGATCTGCACGCGAACGTTAGCGAACTGATGTGTGATCTGGCCAACATCATTGTTTCCTACAAGACCTATCCGCACATCGACATGCGCATTGCCGGTCGTAAGGCCGGTGACCTGATGCAAGCAACCCTGCGTGGTGAAATTAATCCACGAACGCTTCGGGTGAGTCGTCCCATGCTGGAGGAAGTCAACGGTGGACGCACCGATAAAGGTTCTATGGTGGCACTACTTGAGGCAGCGCGAGAGTGGGAACTGCGAAACGATGTTTATGCGGTGAGTATTAACGCCGGTTTCGCCAGCGCCGATATTGAAGTGGTTGGCCCAACCGTGTTGGTTACGGCAGAAGCGGAATTGTTAAAAGATGATATGAGTGAACATCGACAATTCGCCGAAAAGCTCGCTGATGAGTTTTGGAATCAGCGCGATCAGGTGATCAACGATTATCTGGATGTCGATAGCGCCGCTGAAATCGCCGCGCAGTTCCAGTCTTCAGGAAAGCCTCTGGTAATAGCTGATTATGCTGACAACCCGGGTGGAGGTGCGTACGGCGATTCAACCAATTTGTTGCGGGCGTTGCTAAAGGTAGAAGTCAATCAGGCCTGTTTTGGACCGATGGTCGACCCCGAAGCGGTGCGACTGCTTCACCAGCATGATCTGGGCGATGACCTCGACCTCAGCCTGGGTGGTAAAACGGATCCGACAATGGGTGGTGGTCCTTTGCAACTGTCCGTCAAACTGCTCCACAAAAGTGACGGCAGATACACTGGGGCAGGGGCGATGATTGGTGGACTAGAACGCAGTTTCGGTCCCACTGCGGTGATTCGGGCCGGCGGTATCGATGTACTGGTGGTGAGCATTGCGGCACAAATGCTCGATCTGCAGCAATTCAGGAGCTTTGCAATTGATCCGCAGAAAAAGGCGGTTGTAGCCCTCAAGTCAATGCAACATTTTCGGGCCGACTTTGAGCCCATTGCAGCGCGCGTTATTGTCTGCGACAGCGGTGCCCTCTGCACTCCGCGTTATCGCATGCTCGAATATCACAAGGTACCGCGACCGATATTCCCGCTTGATCCCGAGCTCGACCCTTAAGCTTCAGAAAGTGGTTGTTACGCCGAGCTTAATCCACGCCCCTAAATCAAAGCCTTGATTTCATCGAGCGCTGCCGGGTCTTCAATGGTCGATGGCAGAACATACTCATCACCATCGACAATGGCTCGCAAGGTTTTGCGTAATATTTTTCCTGAGCGGGTTTTCGGCAGGCGCGCTACCACCAAAGCCTGTTTGAAGGCAGCCACGGCGCCAATGTCCTGGCGTACCAGGGCGATCACTTCAGCAACGACCTGATCGGGATTGACGCCTTCGGCATTTTTCAGCACCACGAACCCCATGGGTAACTGTCCTTTGAGCTCGTCTCGCCGGCCGATGACTGCGCACTCGGCAACCATTGGGTGTTTGCCGACGATCTCTTCCATTTCGCCAGTAGACAGGCGATGCCCGGCGACATTAATGACATCGTCGACGCGGCCCATGATGAACAGATAACCATCCTCGTCAAAATAACCGCCATCACCCGTGCTGAAGTACCCTGGATAGGTATCCAGGTAGCTGATTTTCAGGCGTGTGTCGTCGCCCCATATAGAGGTAAGGCAACTGGGTGGGAGCGGCAGTTTGATGGCGATGAAACCCTGTTGATTGGCTTCCAGTTGGTTACCGGATTCATCCAGAATTTCGATATTGAACCCGGGCACCGGCACGGTGGATGAGCCGGATTTAACCGGCATTGATTCCAGTCCATGCATATTGGCGGCGATCGACCAGCCCGTTTCTGTTTGCCACCAGTGATCCAGCACCGGCACCTTGAAGCTATCTGAGAGCCATTCATAAGTCGGTGGATCGAGTCTTTCTCCGGCGGCAAAGATGGTTTGCAAACACGAAATGTCGTATTGCCGGGCAAGCAATGCCTCCGGGTCTTCTTTCTTGATCGCGCGGAAAGCAGTGGGAGCGGTGAACAGAGCCTTAACCCGGTGTTCAGAGATTACTCTCCAGAAAGCGCCGGCATCGGGTGTCATAATTGGCTTGCCTTCGTAAAGCACCGTAGTGCATCCATGAATCAATGGACCGTACACGATATAAGAATGTCCCACGACCCAGCCAACATCCGATGCCGCCCAGAAAACCTCTCCCGGTTGCATATCATAAATCGCCGTCATGCTGTATTTCATCGCCACAGCATGCCCACCGTTTTCGCGCACGACCCCCTTTGGTTTGCCGGTGGTTCCAGAGGTGTAGAGTATGTAAAGCGGATCGCTACCCTTGACTGCAACGCAATCGGCAGGGGATGCGTTATCAAGAGCCTGTTGCCAGTCAACATCACGCCCCGCTTGCATGCTGGCAATGGCCTCGGGACGTTGCAGCACAATGCAATGATCGGGCTTGTGGTTCGCCATATCGATGGCGCTGTCGACTATAGGCTTGTATTCGATGACGCGATTGACTTCGATGCCGCAGGAAGCCGTCAGCAGTAGTTTAGGGGTGGCATCATCCAGCCTGACGGCCAGTTCCAGTGGAGCAAATCCACCGAACACCACCGAGTGGACCGCACCAATACGTGCGCAAGCCAGCATCGATATCAATGCCTCCGATATCATGGGCAGGTAAATAACGACACGATCGCCCTTTTTCACACCATGATCGCTGAGCATGCCGGCACAAAGCGCTACGGCGTCACGCAGTTCACGATAACTGTACTTTTGCTGTTGGTTGGTGACCGGAGAATCATAAATCAATGCTGTCTGGTCAGCTCGACCATTGTCGACGTGATAGTCGAGCGCCAGGTAACAGGTGTTCAACTCGCCATCGGCAAACCAGTGATGAATGCCGTGTTCATCGAGAGTTAAAACTTCACTGGCTGGCTTATACCAGTCGAGATCTTTTGCCTTTGCGCCCCAGAAGGCTTGCGGATCATCAATTGAAGCGCGGTACTCCTCTAGATACGTCATTATCCTTTCCCCAGTGTTTGTTATAGTTAGAACGTTGCACTCAAAAGCATACCCGATCGGGAATTGTTAACAATACCTGTATTTTAATGGCTTATATTGGGATTAATTATCATGATCAGTCAATTATTGTCGACAATGCTGATGGTTAGAATTTAGTCTCGGCCAAAAGACTGGTTCATGATTTCAATGAAACGCTGCGCGGGCGCGGACAGAAATTTCCCCTTACGCGTCACAATTCCATAGCTTCGCCGAGGAAAGTACTGATCGACAGGGATAACATTCATTGAATTTTTATCCTGCTCGGTGATACACACGTCGGTCACGATCGATATTCCTTGTCCGAGGCTTACATATCGTTTGATGACTTCCCAGCCACCGGCTTCAAGGTTGACACGAAAATTGACGTTATGCTGAGCAAACACCATTTTAACAATATGCCAGGTGCTGAGATGTCGTGGTGGCAATATCAGACCGTATTTGCCGATATCGGCGATGGTGATTTTTTCCATCTGTGCCAGTGGATGGTCCAGTGGTGTGATCACCACCGGGCGATAGGTTACGATTGGGTCATAGATTAAATCTTCGGGTACTTCGAGCATGGATCCGACCGCAAAATCGACGCTATCGGTACGCAGCATCTCCATGCCGTTGCGCCCGGTTTCGTTAGCGAGCCGCAACTTGATTCCCGGATACTGCTGAGAAAATTTGCCCACCGGTTCGGGCAACACGTAAAGAATAGTCGACTCGCCGGCGGCAATGTTGAGTTCGCCCGAGGTCAGGTTGCCACAATGCGCATCAAAGGTTTCCTTGAGTCGATCGATGCCCTGAAGGTGCGGCAGACAAAGCTCGTAGAGAATACTACCTTCGGTTGTGAGGCTCAGTTTAGGGCCACTGCGTTCGAATAAAATGGTATCCATTTCTTCTTCGAGCGCATGAATTTGCAATGAAATAGTCGGTTGGCTGGCGAACAGCGACTCTGCTGCCCTGGTCATGCTGCCAAGCTTTGCAGTCTGGCAGAATGCGCGCAGCTTTTTAAGGTGGTTCTGCTTGTAGTATGAATTGGCCATAAGTTAATTTCCGCGATGCCGAATTATTGGTTACTTCAATACGAAAATCAAACTCAATGTGTTTATTCAATGACTCGGTCAGATTATCGGTGGCTGGTGGTTTGAGAGTGTCGACCAAAATCTAAAACTGGCTCCATAATATCTTCAGAATTTGAACATTTTGGTACTGCTCTAATATTGCAAAATTCTACGGGGAGGATAAAGTTAATGGGCTACAAAATAGTAAAGATGATTTAACTTGAGGTGCTTGCTTCTGCTTTGGTCTGCTTGCCTCAATGATGCTCAAGGTACCACCGGCTTGCCCCTTTATCGCACTCTTGGCGCGGGACCAACGACACCAGATTGGCGCAGATTGTTGTTATGGCATGGCTCTTGCCAACACAAACATTGTCTCGTCGATCACTGCACCAGCGGTTCGATTGGGCAATCAGGTTTTCGATCAGGTTAAGCTAGAGTCCACAACCGTATATGATCGAGCTGCAGATGTTTTGCGCAGATATCGAAACTTCTGCCTAACGTATTTCACCGGTTTTATAACGAGGGTTTTAGTGTGAGTTTCAAGACGGCAGATTTATGTGATGCCCATGAAGGCAAGGTTCAGGTACTCCATCCAGGTCTGATCAATTTTGGTGGCCGATCGCGGTTTTATGGAGAGATAGTCACGGTCAAGGCATTGGGCGATTTTTCGCAGGTGCGCGAGCAAGTTAGATCTTCAGGCGCTGGCAAGGTACTGGTAGTGGACAATGACGGCTCAATGCAATGCGCGATGCTTGGTGATCTGTTAGCGGCCGCCGCGCATGAAAATGGATGGCAAGGGGTTGTTATCAATGGCTGCATTCGAGACTCGGCTGATGTTTCCGGCATGGACATTGGTGTCAAGGCGCTCGGGTGCGTGCCCGCTAAAGGTAGTCGAGCCGGTCTGGGCGAGCTTGGCGTAGACCTGTCTTTTCACGGCGGTGTGTTTCGAACCGGTGGGTATCTATACAGCGATGAAGATGGCATCTTACTGTCAACCGTGGCGCTGGTCTGATCTATCCCGCAGCGCGGTGTCGGTCAAAGCGAATTTTTTTAGGGTATGGAAAAACATCTTCGTAGATGCCAGCCTTGATGTTGTCCTGTTTTTGTATCCAGAAAGCAGGGTCGAGCAAATCGCGATGATGTTTCAGGAATTCCTGGCGGACGCGATTGTCGGCAAACAGGAAAGTCGCGAACTGCTCCGGAAAGACATCGTTGACACCAATGCTGTACCAGGGTTCTGAGGCCATCTCATCCTCCGGATAGAGTGCTTCCGGAATCTGTCGAAAATTGCATTCGGTCAAGTAGCAGATTTCATCGTAATCGTAAAATACCACGCGTCCCTGGCCCTGACCGGTAACGCCGAAGTTTTTCATCAGCAGGTCGCCCGGAAAAATATTGGCCGCAGCTAACTCCTTGATAGCTGCACCGTAGCCCTTCATCAGGCGCTCGAGATACTTGTCGCTAGCCTTTTTTACTGCGAGGTTGAGCGGGGTCATGCGCCGTTCGATATAAAGGTGTTTGATAATGATCTGGTCACCTTCTTCAGAAACACTGTTACCGCAGGTTTCGTAAAGTTCTTCGAGAAGGTCTTCTGAAAATCGTACCCGAGGCATGGCCACGTGCGAATACTCAAGCACATCTGACATACGCCCGACACGGTCATGCATCTTGACCAGGCGATAGGTATCCTGAACCTGTTGTCGAGTGGTCCTTTTGGGTGGCGGGAAACGATCGCGTATCACTTTGAACACGTAGGGGTAGGAAGGTAGCGTAAATACCGCCATTACCATGCCTTTGATTCCCGGGGCGAAGATCAGAGCATCTTCGCAATGTTTTAAGTGGTTCAGGTACTCTCGGTAAAACACCGTCTTACCCTGTTTGTGAAAGCCGATCGCCGAGTAGAAGGCTTCCTTATTTCGGTTGGGCATCAGACGTCGCAAAAAGGCAACGATCGACGATGGCACCGGGTGATCGACCATGAAGTACACATAAGAAAACTCGAAAAGGCGGTTCAAGCCCTGCGTGCCGATAATGATTGCATCCGCGTAAATCGAGCCATTGCCGCTGTGCAGCAATGGAATGGCAAATGGGATGTCCTTGTTGGAATTAATCGCTCGACCGACAATGTAGGCTGCTTTGTTGCGGAAGAACACGCTACTGATAACCTGGAATTGAAAATTCAGATGCGCGCGTCGTGGTCGGCTGAAAGTATGCCTGATCAATGCCTGAATAATGTTGCGCACATCCCTGTTGATGTTCTCAAATGGCAGGTTGAAGCCGGTGTCGAGGAGCACTTGCTTGATCGAGGCGCGAAAACCCCGTTTGGCCGGATAATAGACGTGGTAAGAGGGCTTATCTGAATTAATGAATTCGGTGGAAACAGCGCTGCGTACGAAGATGTAATCGTTGCCGAAATAATCGCGATGGAAGAGGGCGCAAAACACCGAATTGTAAAACGATTCAGCCAGTTCTGGCTGCAGGTGGTTGCTGATCAATAAAACGTATTCACGCTTGACCGCAAACCACAACTGGCTATCGAAAGGGTCCAGAGCAAACTGATCTTGCAAATCTCGAATCGAATCTTTGACCCGGATATCATAGTATTTGATGCGTTCGCGTGACGCCGTGCGCTCGGCTTCCCAGTCGGCATTTTCGAAGCGTTCGCGCGCACCCTTGGTGATCTTGCTGAACAATTCGAAATGGCGATCGAAGCCAACAAGTATAGTGTCGGCAATTAGCGACGCCTGGCCTCTGATAGCGTTTTGCATCAGTCGATACTCCGATTGATATGTTTGCGCCATGGAATGTCGAGTGTTTGTGTTTTTCCCGATAAATATTTGCGGCTGATTCCAGGCATTCGTGCAATTTCCGTTTCGTTATATTGAGTTTGGTGCTTTATTACCAAGCTAGATTACACAGCGGATGAAATACTCGTCTAGTGGCGGCTGATTATCAAGCTGATTGAGTGGTATTTGTTGATCCGTTCTGGGGGTGTGTTCAGTGTCAGGTAATCGGTCTCAATCATAGTGCCGCTGTGCAGAATGACGGCCCGCCCGATTGTGATTTCCATTTTCGGTGCATGCCGAGGTCATCAGATAGAGAACCATCAGCGGCGGACTTCCTCGCTGAAGCCCATAATCCTTGTGATCAATGCTCTGCGGTGTTGCCTAAAGTGACCTCATCCAGCTAGAAATTTGAATTTCACCAGTTACTAATTGTGATTATAGAGGTCGAGCAGAGACAGGAACTATTGATTTACATCAAAATCAAGATCAAGGAATCACGACTACTGGTGCTACGTCTTGTCGCTGGCCAGCCTTTGTGTAAGCATATCTACGCCATTTTTAAGAATATTGATCATTAAATCAGAGGAAGGAACAATGTCAGAAAGCAAAATCTACCCAGTTCCAGAGGAATTTGCCGCGCAGGCGAACATCAACGCTGCGCAATACGAAGAGATGTATCGACAATCGGTTGATGATCCCGAAGGCTTTTGGTCTGAGCAGGCGGAAAACTATATTTCCTGGTTTAAACCCTGGGATTCCGTCTGTGACTGGAGTTTCGACCAGCAAGATTTGCACATCAGCTGGTTTGCCGGTGCTGAACTCAACGTTTCTTATAACTGCCTGGATCGACATCTCGCAGATCGTGCCGATCAGGTGGCGATCATCTGGGAATCCGACGACCCTGAAGAAGATCGCAAGATCACCTATGCAGAACTTCATGAGGAAGTCTGCAAGTTCTCGAATGTGTTGAAATCGCAGGGCGTCAGCAAGGGTGATCGAGTTTCGATTTACATGCCGATGATCCCTGAAGCCGCGGTAGCGATGTTGGCCTGCACTCGTATTGGTGCCATGCACTCGGTTGTGTTTGGTGGCTTTTCGCCGGATGCCTTGCGAGATCGAATCCAGGATTCCGATTGTCAGGTGGTGATCACCGCAGACCAGTCGGTGCGTGGCGGCAAACGCATTCCGCTCAAGGACAATGCTGACAAGGCCGTGAGTCAGTGCCCCAACGTGACTAGCGTCATCGTGGTAAAGCGTGGTGGCGATCCGGTTGAATGGGACGAGGGCAGGGATGTCTGGTACCACCAGGCAATGGCTAACGCCTCGGCGCATTGTGATCCTGAAATGATGGATGCTG
>RCNB010002860.1_pt1 | contig 10446 bp, 9 predicted proteins | sample 2041321 | NCBI WGS metagenome assembly RCNB01 (sample SAMN09708232, study PRJNA481090) | Marine sediment metagenome, whole genome shotgun sequencing project.
ACCAAAACAATAGAAACTCCGAAGGAAGAGCTGACTCGAGGAACTACTTTTGCCGAAAGATATGAGATCATCGAAGAACTGGGTAAAGGGGGAATGGGGAAAGTCTACAGAGTCGAGGATACTGATCCCGGCCTCCCTGAAGTCGCGGAGGCTCGCCTAAGACTGACTAAACTAAAGGAAATACCTTAAGGCATAGAAATCAATGTTTCAGATGCTGGTGTCAACTGAGGCTGCCCTAGGTTTGCCGATTGGTATTTATGGCGATATAATGGGTGATAGAAGTTAAAACGAGAATTAAGGAGAATAAAAATGACAGAAGCTCTATACAAGGCTCAGCCGGTTGCGATCAAGGATGCCATCGAATACGCATCGGATTCTGTTGTCAGCAAAATGCTCATCAAAAAAGAAACGGGAAATTTGACACTTTTTGCCTTTGATAAAGGGCAGGCATTAAGTGAGCACACTGCCCCATTTGATGCTGCTGTTCTAGTCCTGGACGGTACAGCCGAGATCATTATCGGCGGAACCTCCTATATTCTCAATGAAGGCGAGTTTGTCATCATGCCGGCAGACATCCCTCATGCTGTCAAAGCAGCAGAGAAATTCAAGATGCTGCTAACGATGATCAAGGAAAAAAAGAGCTAGATCCTTCCGGTTTGCATTTTTAGGGCGTATTCACTACTATCATAATCACTAACTGGGAATATCCATATTAACCCCATTGAGGAGGAACAGAGATGAAAAGAAGAGAATTCATAGGAAAAACAGGATGCGGCGTCGCCGGCATGGTATCGGCTCCGTTCTGGCTTCATGCGGCACAAGAAGAAGAGCAGCAGAAAAAACGCAAGTATAAAATCGAAATAGAGATCTATGAAGCCAGAGAAGATAGCTGGTGTCATAAAAAAGGAGACAAATTTGAATACCCCAAAGATATCGGAAAAATCTGTCCCTGGCTTTTAACCAGCATGCATGATTTCTTGCGGCTGCTGCAACAGGGCGTAACCTTACCCTGGAAATACGAGGATACACCCTACGAAAAAGTCATCGATCCCGAAGGTGTGACGACAGAGTATGTCCGATGTCCCGATCCCACTGCCGATCTGGTGGCTAAGATTACCCGAACCCTGATCGCATAGTCGCTGTTCACGACGGCTTGCATTTTTAAGGCGCATTCACTAACATTTCAATCTCTCTCATCATAAAGGAAATGGGAAAGATGAAACATACACTCATAATATTATTCGCTATTTCTGCGTTTGGTCTGGCCTGGGCATCATCCGAACAACGTCCGCGGCTTAGGGAATTCGGAATCAAAACCGGCATTCTCAGCCCAGGCCCTTTAAACGCCATCACCGATGTGCCTGGCGTCAAAGTCGGGCAGGTCACACTCATCGAGGGTGACAACATCAGAACCGGTGTCACAGCTATTCTTCCCCATGGAGGTAACATCTTCCAGCAAAAAGTCCCTGGAGCAATCTATGTGGCCAATGGATTCGGGAAGCTGACAGGCATCTCTCAAGTGGAAGAACTGGGAAACATCGAAACCCCGATCATACTGACCAACACCCTTAGTGTCCCAACAGCGGCTAATGCGGTCATCGATTATATACTTTCCCTTTCTGGTAATGAAACAGTCGAGTCTGTAAATCCAGTTGTCGGCGAGACCAATGACGGATACCTGAATGATATCCAGGGAAGGCATGTGAAAAAAGAGCATGTTATCGAGGCCATCAAACAGGCAGCTACAGGGCCTGTAGAGGAAGGCTGCGTTGGGGCAGGAACAGGGACATCCTGCTATGGATGGAAGGGGGGCATCGGGACAGCCTCGCGCAAGCTCCCTGAATCAAGAGGCGGTTACACTGTTGGTATTCTTGTCCAGACGAATTTCGGAGGCATCCTCCAAATCAATGGATATCCTGTGGGAATCAAGCTTGGAAACTACTATATGAAAAGCTCTGTCGAGGAACGGCAATCCGAAGGATCCTGCATGGTGGTTGTGGCTACGGATGCTCCTCTGGACAGCCATAATCTGAAACGGCTGGCACAACGGGCTCTTCTCGGTATCCCCAGAACAGGAGGGTTTTATACAACCGGAAGCGGGGATTATTGTGTTGCCTTCTCCACAGCCGAAAGCATGAGGATTCCATACAGAACAAGGGAGAACACATTGAAACAGGAAATTCTCCGAACTGACCGGATGTCTCCTCTGTTTCTGGCTGCGGCTGAAGCTTCGGAGGAAGCCATCTTGAACTCCCTTTTCAAAGCGACAACGATGGAAGGGAAAGACGGTCACAAGGAAGAAGCTATTCCTCTGGATAAAGTCAAGGCCATCATGAACGAGGCGCCCAAGAGATGAAAAAGACCATCGGGATACTGGGAGGGATGGGGCCCGAGGCAACGGCCTATTTCTACGAATTGATCGTCACCCAGACTAGAGCCAAAACGGATCAGGAGCACATCAAAGCCGTCATCTATTCCAATCCGGAGATCCCGCCAAGAACCGATTCCATTCTGAAAAAGGGACCAAGCCCCACTCCCCTGCTCGTGGAGGGATTCCAACGATTGAAGGATGCAGGAGCAGACTTTGTGGTCATGCCATGTGTGACAGCCCATTATTTTTGTCCGGAAATCAAAGATCAGGTGGATATCCCATTTATCAGCCTGCTGGATGAGGCAGTCAAATGGGCAAAGGAAAAGGTGCCGGGACTCAGAAGAGCCGGACTTGTGGCCAGTTCAGGCACTCTAGAATCACGGCTTTTCCATGATGCCTTCGCAAATGCTGGTATCGAGGTCCTCAACCCTGAAGAAGAGGAGCAGAATCAGGTGATGGAAACAATTTTTGGCCCAAAGGGGATCAAGGCAGGATTCACCTCTGGTTTTCCGAAAGAAACACTTGTCAGCATCGCCAAAGTCCTTATTGCCCGGGGGGCGGATGCCATCATCGCCGGGTGCACCGAAGTGCCCCTGGTGCTGAAGGATCTGGATATTCCCGTGCCCCTGATCGAGCCTTTGCGAATCGCAGCGCAAGCCTGTATATTAGAGGCAGGATATGAACTTAAATTATAGTTATATAACCTGTAGTTAAGTTTTTGGCATTTTTTGGACTTTGTATTACTCACAGTTAACTTGGATTATGAATAATTCAGGCAACGTTAGGAGGGATCGGTATGAAAATGAAACAATTCATAACATTTTCAGCAATTATCCTGTTTGTGTTTGCGACTATCATCCATTACGGGTGCAAACCTCAGGAAGAAGAAATAGCCGAGGAGGTCGCTGTGACAGAAATTGCAGGTTATTCGGTCGTTCCTGACATCGAGGAGCGTTTGGCCCAGTTTGCACCCACAGATATCACATTTGACGATGATCAGTTGAATGAGGAGCAGAAGCAGATGCTTGAAAAGCTGGTTTTGGCTGCTAAAGCAATCGATAAAATCTTTTGGAAGCAGGCCTCCCATGTGGGGCTTGAGGTACTGCAAGATTTCAAAAAAGTTGACCATCCGGCAGCCAAGGATTTCCTCCGTTATCTAACAATCAATTTTGGTCCGTTTGACCGGCTGGACGAGAACAAACCTTTTATCGGGACCGATCCCAAACCTGCAGGGGCCGGATTTTATCCTCCGGATATGACCAAGGAATATTTCGAGGGATACGTGACTGGAAATCCTGACATAAAATCCAAGCTGGAGGACACATACACCGTTGTCAAACAGCAGAACGACAGCCTGATCGCGGTTCCCTACAACGAAGCCTACAAGGAGGACCTTGAGGTTGTGGCTAAGTATTTAAGGGAAGCAGCAGCAATCTCCACGGAGGAATCCTTCAAAGCCTACCTTAACCAGAAGGCCGACGATCTGCTGGCCAACGAGTGGTACAAAAGTGACATCATGTGGATCGACCTCGAGGGGAATCTCCTGGAAATATTGATCGGGCCCTATGAAGTTTATGAGGATGGCCTGTTCGGATTGAAGGCCGCCTACGAAAGTTTTGTCTACATCAATGATTTTGAGGAGATGGCCAAGCTCAAGGCTTATCTCGACTACCTTGGAGAAATGCAGAGTCTGCTTCCTGTGGAACCAAAACACAAAAACGCCAAGATCGAAGGGCTGGCATCGCCGCTTAATGTGGTGATCGAGGTGTTTGCAGCCGGCGATACAAAATCAGGTGTGCAAACCCTGGCATTTGTCCTTCCTAACGAGGAGAGGATCCGAGAGGAAAAAGGCACCAAAAAAGTTTTTCTCAAAAATATACAGGAGGCTAAGTTCAATAAGGTGCTTGTACCCATCTCGAAAAATGTCCTGTCCGATGAGGATTCCCAACATATCTCTTTTTACGCCTACTTCACAGAAACGCTGCTCCACGAGATCTCTCATGTGTTTGGATCGAACTACATAACACTGGAAGATGGAGTAGAGACGACGGTGAGGAAGGCACTGGCCGATAAATATTCAGCCATCGAAGAGTGCAAGGCCACAATCGTCGGAATGCACAATGTGCCTTTCCTTATCGAAAAAGGTTTGATCCCCATGGAGAACGAACGGGAGATTTACACCACTTACCTGGCCGGGATGTTCCGTTCCATACGGTTCGGGGCACACGAGGCCCATGGGATGGGCACGCTGATGCAGCTCAACTACCACAGGGAGACAGGAGCTTTCGTTTATGATCCTGAAACACAAAAATTCAGCATAGATATGGATAAAATCAAGGATTCGATCACAGAGATGGCCCAGAAGATTTTGATCCTGGAGGGCGACGGCAACTACGAAAACGCCGCCGCCTTCATAGCCGAATATGGAGAGATCGATAGCGTGATCCAGGGACTGCTGGACAACCTTAGCGATATCCCGGTCGACATCCAACCCATATTCAAGTTCTAGAGATTTCGCGAGTTGTTAAACGGCTCTTGGATCTATGTTAAAGTTAACATCATTTAAATAAAAAGGCAGCATCATGTTATACCGAAGTATTAAACGATATTTTAAGAACAAAAGAGTGTCGGTGATCATGTTATCCGCACTATTGGCAACCGTTTTCTTCATGTGCGGATGCACCATCCTTAAAATGGGTCCGCTTTTCTTAAGCGGCACCTTTGAACAACAAAATTTTAAAAGCGAGGTCGACTGTACGTTCCGCAGGGGATTGTTGTTTATTCCAGTTAAAATCAACGGCGCCAACAAAACCTATCAGTTTATTTTCGATACCGGTGCATCCTTCAATGTGATTTCCAGTGAAATCGCTGTTGAGTTCGGGCTCAAGACAAAAGCAGAAAGCGGTATCTCCGATGCCACCCAGAGACGCCGCAAGCTCCAATTTGTTAAAATTAAAGATATTGAAATCGGAGGCCTCCATTTTTCCAATACCGCAGCAGCAATCCTTGACCTGGTGGAGACACCGGAACTAACATGTTATGCCGCCAATGGCGTAATCGGTATGAATTTAATTCGATTGGCACCCGTATGGCAAATCGATTTTCCAGAGCAGAAAATGGTCATTACGGACGATCGGAACCTGGGAACTAATTCGGAAAATAACTATAAGATACCTTTCAATCCCAATATCCAACGCATTCCGGATATCAAGGTTGCAATAGCCGGGCACGGGGAAATGACCTTTAGTGTGGATTCAGGTTCTACCGGTGGGCTTACCGGAAGTATAAAGCAATGGGAAACCCTCCGAAAATCAAATCCGGGCATTTCCTATATAAAACGGCATGGTGAAGTATCCAGTGGAGCCCTGGGAACGAAGGTGGAGACCGCTTATATTATAAAAACAAAGAATCTGAAGATAGGTGAGTGGAAACCGAATGTCACTACCATCGATTTTGTGAAAAACATCGATCCCAAAATAGGTACCGCATTATTTAGAAATTCTGTGTTTACATTAAATTGGGCAGATAAGCACATCCTGGTGACAGTGCCGCTGGATTACGGCCCGCAGGTTGGAATAGATTCCTTCGGGTTTTGGTTCGGCTATCACAAAAAAGGCCAATACCTGTATGTTAACTGTTTAGATGAAAACTCTTCCGCCTGGGACGCCGGTATCAAAGTAGGCGATAAGATTGTGGCAATAAATAGAAAAAATCTTTGCCCATTGACATTAGAGCAGTATTGCAGATATTTTTTCCAACCGAATTTGTTGGTGGGAGACAGCAATGCCCTTGAGGTAGACATTGATCGGGAAGGTAAGAAAATAAACGTGACCCTGGAGAAGCATGATGGACATCTCAAATATTAAGAACTATTTTACTTGTTTGAGCGTCTTTAACTAATGATACACGATCATTTGGGAGGAGTTTGGACACATGTTTAAAAACTACCTGAAAATTGCCTATCGGAATATCAAGAAACACACGGGCTACAGCCTGATCAATGTCGCGGGCTTGGCCATCGGAATGGCCTGCTGCATCCTGATCCTGCTCTTTGTGTTCGATGAGCTGAGCTATGATAAATTCCACGAAAACCACGATCGAATCTACAGGGTCACCCGAAAATGGTTCAACGCAGACGGTGTGGTCAACCTTCACCTCGGGCATGTCGCTCCTCCTGCCGCCCCCCTCCTCAAAAACGATTTTCCAGAGATTATTCATGCGGTTCGTATCATTGGAGCAGGAGGACTTCTTGTCGGCCACGACTCCGCATTCTACGAGGAATCCCGGTTCTTTTTTGCCGAAGAGGATGTTTTCAAGGTGTTCACCTTCGATATGATTGCCGGTGATCCCGAGACAGCCCTTCAGGATCCCTTCAGCGTCGTTATCACAGACGTGATGGCTGAGAGATATTTCGGCACTGAGGATCCGATAGGAAGGTCGTTAACAATCCAGGCGTCCTCCCAAAAAGCGGACATGAAGGTGACGGGGGTCATCAAACCTCTTCCGCACAACTCCCACTTCCATGCCGATTTTTTGGGATCGTTCAAAACGTACGAAGCTGTTGTGGGAGACAGGGAACTGCAAAGCTGGTCGAGTAACAACTATGCCACCTATCTTCTTATGGCTGAAGGTTACGACATCAACCGGTTGAAAAGCCAACTCGATCCCTTTATCGACAGGCATATGTCCGAAGGAAGGAGCGAAAGAACCAAACTCGAGCTGCAGCCTCTGACCGACATCCATCTTTATTCCCATCTCGATTCCGAGATCGAAGCCAACAGCGATATCACATATGTGTACGTATTTTCCATCATCGCTTTGTTTATCCTGTTGATCGCCTGTGTCAACTTCATGAACCTTGCCACTGCCCGCTCGGCCGGCCGGGCCAAAGAGGTTGGACTGCGCAAAGTCATCGGAGCCCAAAGGCCTCAGCTCATCAGGCAGTTTTTGAGCGAGTCCATTATCACAGCAGTCCTCTCCTTATTGATTGCTCTGGGTATCGTTCTTCTAGTCCTCCCGAAATTCAATCAATTCATCAGCAGGGATCTGTCCTTGAACATCTCAGCAAATATCCTGCTGTTCATTTTTCTATTTTTCATCGCGATCTTCGTTGGCCTCATTTCTGGTATCTATCCGGCCGTCTTTCTCTCAGCCTTCAAACCCGTCCGAGTCCTAAAGGGGAATCTAGATACAGGGAAAAAAGGACTATCCTTCCGGACAGTGCTTGTGGTATTCCAGTTTGCGACATCCATCATTTTGATTGTCTGCGTAAGTGTTGTTTCCGGCCAGTTGGACTATATGCAGACCAGAAATCTCGGTTTTGACGAAGAGCACGTGGTCGTTCTCCCCAGCAGCCCAACTATCATCTTCCGCTTGGAGGGTTTCAAGACACGCTTGCTCCAAAATCCGAATATCCTGAGCATTTCTGCTGCCAAACGGGTGCCTTCAGGCCGTTTGCTGGATTCTGCAGGATCCCGCGTGCTGAGCGGAGAGACAAGCGAACCGATCAAATTCCGCATCGCCCAGTTAAGAGTGGACTATGATTATCTTCCGACATTCAAAATGGAGCTGGCTGCCGGCCGGAATTTTTCAAGAGAAATGGGAACAGATCCCACCCAGGCATTTATCATTAATGAGACTGCCGCTAAGAGAATCGGTTGGGAATCACCGGAAGAAGCCGTCGGCAAAGGATTCGGCTACGGGCAACGAAACGGCCAGATCATCGGCGTTGTCAAAGACTTCCATTTCGAATCCCTCCACCAGGAGATCTCCCCCATCGTGATGCATCTGTCAAAGTCGGACATGTCCCAGGTTTCTATCCGCATCGGCCCGGAGAACATCCCCCAAACCATGTCATTCCTCAAAGATATATGGGCTGAGATGAGACCCGACTATCCCTTTTCCTACTACTTCATCGATGAAAACTTCGACCAGCTCTACAGGTCCGAAGAACAATTGGGAAAGATATTTAGCTATTTTGCCTTTTTGTCCGTTCTTATCGGATGTCTTGGCCTTTTCGGTTTGGCCTCCTATTCTGCCGAGAGGCGGACCAAGGAGATCGGAATCCGAAAGGTATTGGGGGCATCGGCTTCAGGGATCACAGTCCTTCTTTCCAAAGAGTTCACAAAGTGGGTGCTTCTGGCCAACCTGATTGCCTGGCCGGCGGCTTATCTGATCATGTCCAAGTGGCTACAGAATTTCGCTTACCGCTCCGGGATCGGTTTCGGAACATTTTTCCTGGCAGGAGGAATCGCCTGGGGTATCGCGTTTCTCACCGTCGCCTACCAGGCGATAAAAGCATCGATCGCCGACCCCATCACCGCACTGAAATATGAATAGATTTTTTTTACTTCTTCTTGATCTTTTTGTCTTCTTTTTTATCTTTTTTGGATTCTTCGTCCCAATCCCAATCGAAGTCAAAATCAAAGGCAAAATCGAAATCCTTCAGTACTTCAAGGCATTCCAAATCCACATGAAGATCTTTTAACTTTTCCAACCCTTCAAGCTTCTCTAGACTTTTTAAGCTTTCAAGGCTTTTTTCCAATTCTTCCATATCGATTTCCACATGGATATCTTTTAGCTTTTCCAGTTCTTCCAGCCCTTCAAGTCGAATTTCTAGATTCTTCATTGCTTCTTCCAACTTCTCATCAAGTCCTTCCAGGTGGATTTCCAGGTTCTCCAATGCTTTTTCCAACTCTTCAAGGCCTTCGATCTTTACATGAATCTTTTCTTTTTCCGTTTCCTGTCCTGCCATGAGGAATGAGAAGCCAAATAACACAACTGCCATAATGCTCAGAATTTTATACTTTCTCATAGGAACCTCCGTAAATTACAATCAAGCTCAAACATAAAGACGTAAACTCCAGTCAAAAGGTTGACCTTATTGCCCTTCTATTTTCATTGACCCTTCCATTCTCAATATGATAGGGTTATTCCAACATATCAGTGGATTAATAAATAAAAAAACAAAGGAGTTAGGAAAAATGACAAAACAAAAAGTGGGATTGGTCCTATTCTTGGTGGCAGTTATTTGGGCAATTCTATGGGGAGTGATTGGATCGGTTTTTGTGGGCTCGGCTTTCAGAGATTTAACCATGGATGAGCTTAATATGACAATGTGGGCGCCCCAGGGAACTTGGACTATGATATGGGGGCTTTTCGGTGTACCACTGGCAGCTATAATTGCCATAATAGGAATTTTACTCTATTCAGGCGCAAAAGGATCGACAGTACTGAAATATGTAATAGGAATATTTCTGGCGGGGGTAGGCATGGCAGCAGTATTTCCTCTTGGGCATATCCCTCTGTTGTTCGGTATCGGTGGAACGCTGATTTTACTGTTCTTCATCGGAATACTTTGGTTATGGGCAAAAGAACGTATGGCATTGAAGGAAACGTCCTCTACAGCAGCCTATCTTAAACTGGCCGGCTACATGTTTATGCTCATTGCAGCGTGGTTTATTTGCGGAGTAGCCAGCCAGCCTTTTTTGAAAGCTCTAGAAGGCGAGGCCCCATCTAGCCCGATACTCGTTATGATATTCTTGGTCCTGGGATGGTTTTTTCTATTCCTGAGTCATTACAAATCACGTAATCAATAAAGCTGATTCCTCAAATCTGAAGGGAAAAGGGTGAAGAGCATTTATTGATTATTTCCAGATTAATTGATAAATTCATTTCCGATGATGTAAAGAGGAGGTGAAGGAATGAACTGTCCCAAATGTCAGTCTGAAATCGTGGATGATTCCCAGTTCTGCAGCAAATGCGGAATTTCGATCATTCCATCTGATGAAGCTTTCCTGTCTCATACCAGAACAATCCTCAAACCCATACAGGAATTGCGCTCAGGAACAGAACTTGCCGGCAAGTACAGGATTGCAGATGTTGTTGGAAGAGGAGGGATGGGTATTGTCTACAAAGCCGATGACACTAAGCTTAAACGTAGCGTTGCCCTCAAGTTTTTACCCCCTGAATTGATCCAGGATGAGGAAGCCAGGTTACGGTTTGTTCTCGAGGCTCAAACTGCAGCCGCCCTGTCTCATCCCAATATTTGCACCATCCATGAAATCAATGAAGAG
>RCNB010002861.1_pt1 | contig 10442 bp, 13 predicted proteins | sample 2041321 | NCBI WGS metagenome assembly RCNB01 (sample SAMN09708232, study PRJNA481090) | Marine sediment metagenome, whole genome shotgun sequencing project.
GGAAGCCACAACGCCAATGCTGTTAGAGCTTGCTCGCTTGTTCGCAGCCACAGCGTCAACAGGATGATACTGGCCCCCATTGCTGCAACGATGACTACCCACGACCAGAACGACTGCGTGCGGGCCGGGGACTTTTTTATGTCTTCGAGCGATCGACGCCATGACCGGGACAGGAGCGTCCGCCAAGCACGAAGGCTGTAGTGATCGCGAGCGACTTCATCGATCAAATCGCGTGTAAACGCCGATTCTTTATCTAACATTTTATGAGGCTAGCGGGATTTGAAGTAGATTGGTACTCGTTATGAAGCTTCTCAAGGAATACAGGGTACTCGCACCCACATACGACCAGAGGTGGTCCGCCTATCTTGATGTGTCGTTGAGCATGACACTTGAAGAAATGGCCGACTTGCCTACTGACCGCGTGCTGGACGTTGCCTGTGGCACTGGGCGGTTGTTGGAATCTCTGTCAGAGCGATCGGACTGTCCAGACTTGGTTGGGTTCGACAAGGTATCAGCGATGCCACACTGCGAGAAATTCGACGGGTGATATCTCCGAACGGTAACTTGGTTATCACAGAGTGGTGTCGGGACTACACGTTGATGAAAATGTTGAATCGCATTTTGCCTTGGACTCAATACGCCCATACGCATACGTTTAGCAGTGACGAACTGGAGCAAAAACTATCTCAGGCCGGGTTTTGTATTAACAGTGAGAGCAAAGGGAAAATAGACTGGTTCCGGGGCTTGATGACCGTTCACGCCACGCCGGTCTGATGGTTATTCCTTAACTTTTGGTCAAAAGTTATGAGTCTAGAAGAGTAGGGCGAGTGGCAAGTACTGGCCCCTACTGGCCACTCAGGTTGAGCGTCTGCTTTCATCGAAACTGGCCGCTCAAAGGATTATTTTGGAAGATTCTGACCGGTTGAGATCACAGCCAAAAGCGGCCGGTCCTCGCGTTATTTTCCAGATGAAAATCCATCTAATAATTCAAGGAAGGCTGTATCTTGACCTTGACCGCCGAACGAACCACGCCATTTTTCATAGATTGGGAGCTTCGTAATTCCAGGGAGTGTCTTGAGAGTACCCTCCCACGAACTTGAATCGATAAAGCCTGAGCGAAATTGCGAATACCGATTAGCTGTTTCAAGCATTGACAAGTTATAAAGGTTAATCGCTCTCCGCATCTCCTCTCCTTCAGCAATCGGCGCACCCGTCACGACCTTGTCCCATGTATTGGCGTTAGCGATAAATACGGTCACCATATCCATTTCAGCCTTGATCACTAACTGAGTAGTTGCTGCTCTTGTCTCGCGGTTGCCTTCACTTAGTTCGAGTCCAACAAAAATCAAAGTCAAAATTACACCAACCGATGCGATTATTTCGGCGATGGATGCTAGTTCCGATAACTTTCGTTTCATAACGGCCTCATCATTTAGTTATTGACCATTGCATTGCGAGCGCAACTCAATTGATTGATAGTTTGGTCTATTCGTCTGTAGATTAATGTCTGCTTTGGGTCAGTAGCAGCCTCTCAGTATTCTAACAGGCGAGCGGCTGGTATCGGCGAGAAGCAGCGGCTCGCTATTGATTAACGACGTTGTCTTCCATCCATTGCATGAACACAGGATCAAAGGATTTCTTTCTCGACTCCCAGACTCGAGCATATTCTGGAGAATTGGCAAAATTATAACGTTGAACCTCAAGTGCCTGATTGAGTTCGGATGAATCTCGGGGCAACTCTGTGAATGTCCACTCGACAACTAGAAAAATGGCCATCACCGTCGCATCAATCCGCCTTGTGTCCGCACTGCTCAACTCTCCACCGCTCTTTTCCAGCTCGCGCAATTCAGTTACTTCGCCAATCTCAGCGGTGAAGCGCCATGAATCGACAGCCATGCTGGTGCGATTGAGACGAGCCTCTGCCTCCATAAGATCATTGTTTTGCCTAAGCTCAAAAGCCAAGAGCAGTATTCCGCCAATAACACCAATATTGGCGATAAGCGTTACTATTTGTGCAGGTTCGATTCTTTTCATTCTTGCCTATTCTTGGAGGAGCGAACTGACGACATGCTAGATTGATGAGCGGCTGTTTTGGGTCAACTGCAGCCTCTCAGCAGTTTATCACCACGGCGGCTGGTTTCGGCCCGAAGCGGACGTTTGCTCAGACTATTTCGCCTGCTCTATGCATGGTCACAACATCTCAGCTAGCGATACTTTAAGCAGGTCATAGACGACGCGAATGCGCTGACTGGTGCGAAGCTCTCTGTGAGTCACGAGCCAAATGGGGATAGGAAATGAAACGTGATCTTGCAGCACGGGGACCAGTTCGGGAAACAACTTCGCCGTATGCTGCGGGAGAATACTGATGCCCAACCCTTGCCTGACGAGTTCGATGAGGGCAGTACCGCTGGCGGTAGTTATCTTGAATTGCTCCGCCTTCAGCTCTAGGCCAGGAATACGCACACTCGGTAAGAACCTCTCGAGCGGCGACAATCCGACAAAACTCAATGTCGATAGGTCGTCCACACTATCCAGACTACCTGCGCGGTTTAGGTACGACGATGATGCGTACATATGTGCCGAGGAGCTCCCAACAAATTTAGCTATAAGGTCGCCTTGCTCAGGTCGCACATGCCGAATAGCGATATCTGCCTCGCGCCTGATCAGATCGCGAACGTCATTTGATGGAATGAGTTCGATAGATATGTTCGGAGCCTTGTCGCGAAGCTCTGTCAAAACGGACGGCAACGAGTAGGTCGCCATCATATCCGTCGCCGTAATGCTGACATGCCCCTCGATATCCTGAGATTGCCCGGACGCCAATAGGGATAGGCGTGCTGCGGCGTCGCCCATTGCTCGGACATGGTCGAGCAGCGCAATGCCGGCGTCCGTTAGGGTCATAGCGCGCGGGCCGCGTTGGAACAGTGAAACGTGGAGATCCCGTTCCAGTGCCGCAACCTGACGACTAAGAGTCGGCTGCGTCTGGCCTAGAGCACGCGCAGCGGCGGATAGAGAGCCCTCCTCGACGGTCGCGAGAAAGGCACGCACCTGATTCCAGTCGAAAGACACCGCATCCCAGTTCATGCATTTACGTATACCACAGATACGAAAATACGCAATTTCTATTTGTTCTATGTATGGATATATTTGCGCTCCTTCCCGCGATGTCACCACCGGGCGAAGGGTCCTGCTCGGTTTGTCGCCACCTTGGCCTATAGCTGATCTGCCGAATCGGGAATTGAGTTTCGAGACACTTTAGTGAGGTTGAATAGTGATATGACAAACGTAGAAATAAAATCGATACTTTCCACCCTGTGGATCTTTGTGCTGTTGAACATGATTTATGCTGACATCCTTGGAATGTTGCGGCCAGGGTACCTAGAGCTCTTAGATCGAATGAGTCATGAGCTATCAGGCAGTACTGTTTTGATGTTCGCGGTTTTGATGGAGGTCGTTATCGTGATGGTCCCTCTCTCCAGAATGTTGAATCGCAATGCGAATCGTTGGGCCCATTTTGTGGCGGTCCCACTGTCCATCCTGTGGGTTGTAGTTCCAGCCTTCATGCCCTCGATGGGAGACGTAACGCCTCTTTCCTATCTCTTCTTCGCTGCTGTCGAGGTAGTAACAATGTTAGCAATGCTATGGTTCGCATGGAAATGGCCGGTAGTAGATTAATGGGACAACAAGATCCCGCGAACCTATGAGTCGACCAATAATCTCCTTAGGAAACCCTGACTATGGAACATACGCTACAACATCCTCTTGGCCTTGCGCACCTGATCACTGCATTGCTAGCCGTTTTGATTGGTACATTTGTCATTCTCAAAAAGAAAGGTACGCGGATACATACGTGGATTGGTCGTAGCTATGTGGGGATGATTCTCGCCGTCAACCTGACTGCTTTCTTGATCTATGAACAGTTCGGTGGCTTTGGTTTATTCCATTGGATGGCATTATTCAGCTTGTCGTCAGTACTGGTTGGCTATTTAGCATCTCGCAAGCGTTCACCCGGGTGGAAAGTCTGGCATGCATACTTCATGAGTGGGTCCTACGTTGGGCTAGTTGCTGCGCTAGCTGCTGAAACGCTTACTCGTTACATATCGCTTCCATTTTTCGCCAGCGTCGGAGTAGTCTCGGTCTCGGTAACTATCCTAGGAATTCTGCTAATGATGCGCTTAATTCCACGTCTTCTGTCAGGTAGTCGGAACTGAATCTTCTATCAAGTCCAATGTTGTGTGTCGACGCCTGATCTTTATATGACTCCTAACGATGCATTGGTGTACAGAATTGAAGACAAACATCGACTTCGATACTTTCGTTTGAATAGCTAACGTCTTCCTCGACAGCTAACTAGGGTTCAACTACTTTGGATTCGACATCCCATTGATCGAATGTTTCAGCGGGCACGACTTCGACAATTTCAGCGATAACCTCTTTGAGGTCCTGCTTTGCCTGCGCGAGAGCCTCTTGCTGCGCGGTTATGATCCCAAGCGTCTCTTCAAGAAGCGCTAGGTGTTCCTGTTCATTTTCTGGGGTCCACGACTCTTCCGGCACTTCGACATCAAGAATCTGTTCTTGTCTAATCACAACCTCGTTCGCCGTCGTTGCAAAATCTGTGATGCATGCATCGTAGGCTTTGAAGTCGTGCTCAAGCATTTGCACTTGTGCTTCTTCTTCGAAATCAATATTTAGGGACGGCTTCGGGCAAGTGTTGCCACTTATTTGCTCGTCCGCCTGAACAACTGAAAACAAAAATGAAATGGCAGAAAGCAACATTATTCCGTGATAGTTTTTTTTCATACTTAACATCATCCGGATCTCTGCTTACACAGCGGCCCATCAGCTTGTGAATTTCAAGTATACTTCTTCAATAATCACAAAAAGAATGAGAACCATGTCTAAACACCTTGTTTTACTAGCATTTTTTCTTTGCATGCCTATCTTAGGGTGCAGTAGCGGAGGCAATTCCCAGTCAGCCTCCCCAGTTCCACCAGTCTCGCCAGTCCCGCCAGTTCCACCAGTTCCACCAGTTCCGCCAGTCCCACCAGTCCCACCAGTCCCACCAGTCCCGCCGGTAGACGTCGCAGGCACATGGTTTAGCCGGACGGTGAATAACGCAGTCAATTGCGACGCTGGTGAATTTATCGACGCGCAGACGCTTGTCATCACACAAGCTGACAGCGCTATAACGCTTTTGACGTCAACAGGAAACACATTTTCCGGAACAGTCAACGGGGACATCGTCGAGTGGACAGGCAGTTTTGATGAGCGCGGTGGGACAACGTCCTTCACATCTTTAAGCCTAACGGTTTCGGGTAGCTCAGCGTCCGGAAATGCGGATTGGACGTGGACGGACGGTACTGATTCTTGTAACGGTACGATGGAAATCACTGCAAGCCGAGATTGGAGCGTGGAGGAGACACTACGCAACTCAATCCCACGCATAGCCGATCCGGTGGAACTTACCGACGGTGTCGCTTTTGTTACCGGAGCCGCAGTGACACAGCTAATAGCGGATAACGACTATTTCACATTTGTAATCGCTACCGATGCGACCGTCCAGGTTGAGCTATCCCACTTCGATTTGCTGACAGAAAATCTTGATTTAGAAATACTTGATGAAGATCTTAATCAGGTGACGCTCTCGAACAGTAACGATGGTTTCGAGAAAGCTGAAGCTCAATTCCAAGCGGGAGATATTCTCTACATTGGTGTGCTACCGATCTCAGATGCAGGTGCCGCAGCGTACATCCTTAGCATTGACGTGAACTAAGGGCCGCTTTGCGTCAGTAGCAGCCTCTCGGTAGTTTAGCCGCCGAGCGGCTGGTAACGGTCAGAAGAAGCCGCTCACTGGCGGCATCTTCTGACCCTTTTCTCACACTCAACTCAATTTAGTATAATAATGCTGCGGCTCTCATAGGCCCGGCATTTCCATCTTTGATTTTAAGTGGGAAACCAATGAATACAACCTGAGGTTCATTGACGATTTCTTTCAAATTCACTAATCCTTCAATACTCGGAACATCCCGAGATGCAAAAGCATAGTGTTCTGGGGCTATTTCTTTGGTCCCCTTTAAGATACCTTCAGCAAAAATAGCTGAGAGGTTTTTCAAACCGGCGAGGCTCGGCATATCTGTGGCAAATAGACCAACTGGAATGGTTGCTAAATATTCTGCAGCATCACCGGACAAATACGCATAGGAAGGATATTCATCTGAGCCTGTAGGTGCTTCGTATCCAACAAAAGCAATAACGATGTCACCAGCAATAATGCCAAGGTTTTCAAAGTCACTACGCACTAGAGCTGTATCTTTGGCTTTATGTCGAAAATCAAACACTTTAGCTGGACCAATAAATTGCTCAAGACTGAAAGAGTCAGTTGATCGTGCACCCTTGATCATGTGATTTGGTGCATCGTGATGAGGTCCCACATGATTGAATAGTTCAAGCTTTGTGTCAGCGAAATACATTGGTTCTTCTTCGACAATATGATGAAACACCGTAGTTTCAGGTAGACCAAAATCTTCAAGAAATTTTCGGCCGATACTAAGAACCGGTGCATCTTCTCCTAGTGTCGGACTCAAATCGACTATAGATCGGGGAGCATTATATGTAGCAGTGACGGCTTGTGGTTCACAGGCTGTTAACAGCCCCAGCGACACCAGTGCAATAAAAGCAGTATCCAAAAGGTGAAGCGATAGGATTTTAAATGGATGCATCTTGTCTCCCTAATTTCAGTTTATTTTGTAGCTGATGATCGGATCTTCGTCTTATACGATAGGAATTTCACAAGACATTTTCCGTGAATCTGAACGGCCAGAAGCGGCCACGAACGGTATGGCCGTAGAATTACCTGGTCACTGTCGTGACCCAATTGCCACCTCACTCCAGCGTTCGGTAAGTAATACGATCTCCAGCAAAGGTGCCTATCCAAAGTTCAGTGCCGACCTGAAGTGCCATCGTGATATTGCTGAGGTGCTCTTGAGCTGGCGAGCTCGCTACAACATCACCTTGCAGGGTCTGCGTGTCAACAGCTAGGACAGTAAAAGGCCTGGGACGCCAGAGCCTTAGGGGCCGGTGTATCCGTTTACTTTGTAATTTTTGAATGCAGCTATTCGGATTTGCCAAGGTACGTATTGAGAAACTGGACGTATGCTTCTGATGCTTTAATCCTGTTCGCACGTTTTGCAAAGCCATGCCCTTCGTCCGGGAAAACTATGTACTCCACTGGCACCTCATTCGCTTGCACCGCAGCCACGAGTTCGTCGCTTTCTACCTGCAGTACTCTCGGGTCATTTGCACCTTGGATAACGAGCAGCGGTTTGACGATGTTATCCGCATGAAAGAGCGGCGATATCCGACGATGACGTTCTGCATCCGTTTCCGGATCGCCCATCTCATCGTACAACGCTTCTTTGAACGACTCCCACCATGGCGGAATGTTCTGCAACGTCCGCACCCAGTTGGTTACGCCGAAAATATCGATGCCAACATCGAATACCTCGGGTTCGAACGCGAGCGCCGCTGTGACCATGTAGCCACCATAGGAGCCGCCTATGATTCCGATGTTGTCCCCGTCTACCCAGTCGAGCGATTCGAGGTACGTGCGACCGTAAACGATGTCCTGGAGGTCTGCCTCACCGTGCCGCTTGTCGTCCATGTGATTGAATGTCTTTCCATAGCCGGTTGAGCCGCGGTTGTTCGCTGCGAGAATAGCGTAACCGTGATTTATTAAGTGCTGGCGCGTAGCGCTGTAACCGGATCGGCTCTGTCCACCCGGGCCACCGTGCACCCACACAAGGGCCGGCACCGGGTTTTCTGATGAGGCGTCTTGTGGTTTGTAGAGAATGGCTGGTATTTCGAGACCATCGAAGCTCTTGTAGCGAACCACTTCGCTTTCAACGAGGTGGTCGCGATCGATGTTTGGGTTGAGCGCGTTTGTTAAGCGTGTGCTCTTGTTTGCTTCGAAATCGATGAGATAAACATCCGACGGTGAGACGTCGCTGTTCACAATTAGTGCGAGCTGCGAATCGTCCTTCGAGAAACGTAAGCTATTTAAATCACCTCGTGGCAGGCTCGGAAGCGAAACAGTTTTGCCGCTGTCTGTGTCCGTGATTTGGACTTCAGTTCTTGCATCGACGTTGATCCCGCTCGCGCGATATCGGCCAGTCTTTGAAAAGTTTGTGTATAGGACGTCCCAATCTGCTTCGACAAGAGCAGCCTTATCAGCAGTCTCAAGATCGTAGGTCCTGTGCTGATCGAACTCGCCGTGTTCGTTGGTCGAAAAGACTAGCTGCTTAGCGTCCGGGGTGAACTGTACTGCGCCATAAGAGACACTGCCTTCATGCTCGGTAATTAGTGTCAATTCCTTATCGTCAGACGCAAGATTCACGATGTATATGTCAGAGTCCGCGCTGGTGCGTGGCTTATCGAGTGCGAGCCAGCGTCCATCACGTGATAACGCTGACATCTGCATGCCAGGATTTTCGAAAACTAGTTCGCGGCTGTAGTCCTTTACCTGGTATTCGTACAAGTCAAAGTTCTGCTGATCGCGTTCAGTCGTAGCAATGAAGAACGATTCACCGTCTGCAGCCCACGTAAAGAAGCTGGCCTTCAACTCGTCACCCGGCGTCAGATCGCGGTGAGAGCCATCCTCTTCGCGAACGAAGATGTGGTCGAGTTCATTGCCACCGCTGTCGAAGTTATAAAGCATGCGGCCGTCGTTTGGAAACCAGCTAACAGCGAATATTGCGTCATCACTTGATTCGGTCAACTTGACCGGTTCACCGCCATCAAGTGGCAAATAGTACGCATTGAACACGCCGTCTTTGTCGGAATGAACGAGAATTGACTTGCCGTCGGCTGAAAAGGCATGCCCGTCGGGGTCAGGCAATCCGTAGCTCGTTGTCGTGAAAAACTGGGTAGCACTGTACTTAGGTATGCTTTGGAGTTCGGTGTTGGATTGGACTTCCGATTCAACTTCAGCGGGCTGGCCGCAGCCTGTTATCAACGTGATGCCCATAATTGTAATCAGGCTAGCAGATAGTTGGCTCATTTTAAGCTCCCAAAAATGTGTGTGATGCAAGTATAGCTAAGTTACTGAGGATCGCTTGTGGTGACGCACGAGGTTGTGCATAAGCAGCTATGAAGCCAATTCCTGCCTTGTATGCGTGTAGCGCATACAAGGACGATCCTTGGGATTAGCCCTTTTTCGTTCGTCATCAGATTGTAATTTTCGAGTTGTTGAGTGGCCGCTATGCACGGGGAAACAGCCGTTTGCGTGATAGTCTTTGATTGAATGAAGCATCCACTGGAAAACTCCGAGGGCCGACGTACTGCGTACGATGCACCTCGCTGGGGGCTGATAGCTTGCACCTGATACGGATATTCTTTCGTGCCACGGTTTTCATTGTGCTTATGACCGCCTGTGTTGATGAGACTAGGCAGCACGGAGAGTCCTTCCGACCTAACTTTTTGATTGTAGTGGCTGATGACCTCGGATATTCCGATCTCGGGATCTATGGCGGCGAAATAGAGACACCGAACCTGGATAGCCTTGCGCAACAAGGTTTGATGTTCACAAATTATTACGTCGCTGGGACGTGCTCACCTACAAGATCAATGCTGATGACGGGCGTGGATCACCACCGTGCGGGCATAGGAGCAATGGCGGTCCATATTGCGGACAACCAACTAGGGATGCCGGGTTACGAGGGCTTCCTGAACGATCATGTTCTCACCATTGCAGAGCGACTAAAGAGCGCGAATTACCATACATTTATGACCGGTAAATGGCATCTTGGAGAAACCGAGGAGCAGTCTCCGGTAGCACGCGGTTTTGATCAGTCCTATATCCTCATCAATGGTGGAGCCAGCCATTTTGACCAAAGCGGGTTGCACGCCAAATATAATCCCGCGACCTATCGTGACAATGGCAAATCAGTCCAACTCAGTGATGACTTTTCATATTCCACTGATTTTTACACGAACGAGACAATAAGCTATCTAAAGAGCATTGAGGGATCGAGCGATCCATTCTTTGCGTATCTTGCATACACCGCGCCGCATTGGCCATTGCAAGCGCCAGAGGAAGACATCGCCGAGTACCAGGGTAAATACGATTCCGGTTGGCAATCAATCCGGGATGCCCGGCTCAAGCGCCAGAAGGAAATGGGATTGGTGCCAGAAACAGCAACGCTTTCAAGCTTATCTAGCGTTATTAGCAGTTGGGAGGATTTGTCTGAAGAGGATCGGCTGTATGCAGCGAAGCGCATGGAAATCTATGCGGCTATGGTCGACCGCCTGGATAGAAAGTTGGGTGAGTTGATTGCCTATTTAAAAGTAAGCGGACAATTCGAGAACACGGTCATTGTCTTCATGTCGGATAACGGTTCAGAAGGAGCTCCACTAGACGCTGGTCCGCCTTTCTCAACCTGGATGCA
>RCNB010002862.1_pt1 | contig 10438 bp, 10 predicted proteins | sample 2041321 | NCBI WGS metagenome assembly RCNB01 (sample SAMN09708232, study PRJNA481090) | Marine sediment metagenome, whole genome shotgun sequencing project.
CCCGGATCGCCTGTTATACGTTGCTGATGCCCTGCGTCACGGCTATTCATTCGAAGACGTGGCCAAGCTGACCGGGATCGACCCCTGGTTCGTCGTTCAGATCGCCGACCTCGTCAATGCGGAAAGCGACATTCGTGATGCTGGATTGCCGGGTCTAAGTGAGCAATTTCTGCGGAAGATGAAGCGCAAGGGATTCTCGGATGCGCGCATGGCGAAGATACTCGACGTCAAAGAAAAGGCGGTGCGTAAACGTCGACTGGAGATGAACGTTCGCCCGGTCTACAAACGTGTCGATACCTGCGGCGCGGAGTTTGAAACGACAACTGCCTACTTGTACTCAACCTACGAGGAAGAGTGCGAGGCTGAACCTACTGACAATCCGAAGATCATGATTCTCGGCGGCGGTCCGAATCGTATCGGGCAGGGTATCGAGTTTGATTACTGTTGTGTTCATGCTGCGCTCGCGCTGAAGGAGTCCGGTTACGAGACCATCATGGTTAACTGCAATCCTGAAACGGTCTCAACGGATTACGATACATCCGACCGACTCTATTTCGAGTCGCTGACGTTTGAAGACGTCATGGAAATTATCGAAAAGGAAAAGCCGAAAGGCGTCATCGTGCAATACGGTGGGCAGACGCCACTGAAGCTGGCGCGAGACCTTGAGGCCGCGGGGGCACCGATCATCGGTACTTCGCCGGACTCGATCGATCTCGCCGAGGACCGCGAGCGATTTCAAAAATTGGTTGAAGATCTGAAGCTTAGGCAGCCGCCCAATTGCACGGCGAGAAACAAAGAAGAGGCTGTCGAAAAAGGATCGGGTGTCGGCTTTCCACTGATCGTGCGCCCATCCTATGTTCTTGGCGGCCGAGCCATGGAGGTCGTTCACAACGAGGAAGATCTCGGCTTGTACATGGATGCCGCGATTGACGTATCGAATGACAGTCCAGTATTACTTGATCGATTTCTTGATCTCGCGACGGAAGTCGATGTTGATTGTATTTGTGACGGCGAACGGGTGCTTATCGGCGGCATCATGGAACATATCGAACAAGCCGGCGTGCATTCGGGCGACTCAGGTTGCTCATTACCGCCGTTCAGCCTGTCGGCCGAAATTCAGGCGGAGCTTGAAGAACAAGTGATCAAGTTGGCTATGGGCCTCAACGTCGTTGGACTGATGAATACGCAGTTCGCGATCCAGGGCAACGTCGTCTATCTGCTGGAAGTGAATCCGAGGGCGTCTCGCACGGCACCATTTGTATCCAAGGCCATTGGTCTGCCGCTGGCGAAGATCGCCGCCAAAGTCATGGTTGGGGAATCGCTGTCAAAGCAGGGATTCGTTAACCAACGCGTGCCGGAATACTTTTCCGTCAAAGAAGCCGTGTTCCCGTTTATCAAGTTCCCTGGCAGCGATCCGATTCTCGGTCCTGAAATGAAGTCTACGGGCGAGGTCATGGGCGTCGGAAGAACCTTCGGCGAGGCGTACGCCAAAGCGCAACTGGCTTCGGGCGTAATTCTTCCTCGCCAGGGAACCGCGCTGATTTCAGTCAGGGAGCGGGACAAGGCGGGTGCGGTTGAACTTGCGAAACTGCTTACTGAGATGGGATTCGATATTGTGGCGACGCACGGTACCGCTGAGAGCCTGGCGCGTGAGGGTATATCATGCCACCGTGCGAATAAAGTTAGGGAAGGGCGGCCACACCTGGTCGATATGATCAAGAATGGAGAAATAGATTTCATCGTCAACACAACCGAAGGAAAACAAGCCATTGTCGAGTCGCTCTCAATTCGGGCCGAAGCGGTTCGTCGCGGAGTGACTTATTACACGACCCTTGGCGCCGCCGTTGCGACTTGTCGTGCGATTGAGCACCTCGACGATGGTGACGTAAACAGACTTCAGGACCTGCACAATGAGGTGGTCGCATGAACAAAGAGCCTATGACAGTACTTGGCCATAAGCTGCTGCAGCAAGAACTCAAGAAGCTGAAAAGCGAAGATCGACCGGCCGTCATTCGGGCGATTGCCGAAGCTCGCGAGCACGGCGATCTCAAGGAAAACGCCGAATATCACGCGGCGAAGGAACAACAGGGCTTTATCGAGGGTCGAATCAAGGAACTCGAGGGCAAGCTGTCGCACGTGCAAGTGATTGATGTCACCGAAATCGATGCCGGCGGGAAAGTCATTTTCGGGGCAACGGTGAAGTTGCTGGATGATGATACCGAGAAAGAGATTACGTACAGGATCGTGGGTCAGGATGAAGCCAATATCAAGACAGGCCTGATTTCCTATACGTCGCCGATTGCGCGGGCTTTAATTGGCAAGAGTGAAGGCGATGTTGTCGAGTTTAATGCGCCGGATGGCGAGAAGGCATACGAGGTGATTGCCGTTAGTTACGACTAGCTTGACGGAATTCGGAGCCGCTTTTCGGCCTTCTTGTCATGGTTGGGTCTGTATATCAGTGCGACGTTGCCGATCCGGTTAATCAAACTCGTGGAATGATGGTTGCAGAGTTTGGCGATCATCGCATCTCGGGACTCGCGGTCCGCCGCTCGTACCTTAACTTTGACGAGCTCATGATGCGCCAGCGTGGACTCGTATTCGGCCAGTAGCGACTCTGACAGGCCGGCGTCACCGACGATGATCAGAGGTTTGAGATCGTGGCCGCGGCCGCGCAAGTATTTTTTTTGGGATTCACTTAGGTTCATGGGCGCGAAGTGTAACAGCGTGGAAGTAATGAAACCGTACCGATGGGAACTAAAGCGTGAGTAAGTCTCGTCGCACGGGCGGTAGCTGGCGTGAGCGCCAGGAAAAGGACCCCTATGTCCAAATGGCGCGTCGGGACGGATGGCGTTCGCGTGCGGTTTATAAGCTGGAACAGATTGATCAGAAAGAGCGGTTTCTGCGTCCGGACATGGTCTGTGTGGATGTTGGATCGGCGCCGGGCAGCTGGAGCCAATACGTTACTAAGAAATTAAAGGGCAGGGCGCGAATCGTCGCGGTCGATATCCTGCCAATGGACTCGCTGCCGGACGTCGAGTTTATCCAGGGCGACTTCCAGGTGGACGCCGTTTTTGAGCAAATGCTCGAGGCTATCGGCGATGATAAAGCGGACCTTGTAATGAGTGATATCGCACCCAATATTACGGGCACTCGTGTTGTCGACCAGCCACGTTCCATGTATCTCGTGGAATTAGCATTGGATATGGCACGACGGGTGCTGAAGCCGGGCGGCAGCTTTGTCTGCAAGGTTTTTCAGGGTGAAGGAATAGACGAATTCGTAATCGATACACGCAAGTCTTTCGAGCGAGTAAAGGTTATGAAACCTAAGGCTTCTCGAGCCGGTAGCCGTGAGGTGTACTTGGTAGCGAGAAATTATCAATTGGTGTAGTGTCAAATCGTGAATGATCTAACTAAAAATATACTGGTCTTTATAGTCATTATCGTCGTACTTTTGTCGGTAGTTCAGGGATTGTCGGGCGTCAGCACCGGGCAGCCGACGAAACAAGACTATTCAGAATTCCTGTCGCAGGTCCGTTCGGGCCAGGTAGCTATCGCCGAAATTGACGGGGAGAGGATTAACTTCGGTCGATCGACTCCGCTCAAGTTCTATACGATCAGTCCGGAAACCGACAACAACACACTCATCGGTTTGTTGGACGAAAGTGGTGTTCGGTTTACGGCGGTTGAGCCTCAATCTCAAAGCCTGATCGGGCAGTTGCTGATCAGCTCGTTTCCGATTCTTCTATTGATAGGCGTTTGGATTTATTTCATGCGTCAGATGCAGGGCGGCGGCGGTGGTCGCGGCGCGATGTCATTTGGCAAGAGCAAAGCCAGGCTGCTCGGCGAGGATCAGGTCGGCATCACGTTCGCGGATGTTGCCGGCGTGGAAGAAGCCAAGGAAGAGGTTTCCGAGGTCGTCGAATTCCTGAAAGACCCGAGCAAGTTCCAGCGACTGGGGGGCAAGATTCCCAAGGGCGTATTGATGGTCGGTCCGCCAGGAACAGGTAAGACGTTGCTGGCCAAAGCAATCGCCGGCGAAGCCAAAGTACCTTTCTTTACGATATCCGGTTCTGATTTCGTTGAGATGTTCGTTGGCGTTGGTGCATCACGTGTTCGCGACATGTTTGAGCAGGCGAAGAAGCAGGCGCCGTGCATCATCTTTATTGATGAACTTGACGCCGTTGGCCGTCATCGCGGCGCCGGACTCGGCGGTGGTCACGACGAACGTGAGCAAACCCTGAACCAGATGTTGGTTGAGATGTACGGTTTCGAAGGCAACGAGGGCGTTATTGTTATCGCTGCGACGAACAGACCAGACGTTTTGGACCCGGCGTTGCTTCGCCCAGGCCGATTTGACCGTCAGGTCGTCGTCCCGCTACCCGACATCCGTGGTCGCGAGCAGATTCTTAAAGTGCATATGCGCAAAGTCCCTCTCGACGATGACGTTAAACCGGGCATTATTGCGCGAGGAACACCCGGATTTTCAGGCGCAGACTTGGCGAATCTTGTCAATGAGGCCGCGTTGTTCGCTGCACGCGAAGACAAACGCGTCGTCAGCATGCAGCAATTCGAGATGGCGAAAGACAAAATAATGATGGGCACCGAGCGTCGCTCGATGGTCATGAGCGAAGAAGAGAAGCTCAACACGGCATACCACGAATCCGGCCATGCGATCGTCGGGTATCTGATGCCGGAACACGATCCTGTTTACAAAGTAACGATTATCCCGCGCGGCATGGCTTTGGGTGTGACGATGTATCTGCCCGAGGAAGATCGGTACAGCACTTCAAAACAACGATTGCAAAGCCACATATCGACTTTGTTCGGCGGTCGTATTGCCGAGGAAATGATCAATGGACCGGACGGCGTAACGACGGGTGCTTCGAATGACATCGAGCGTGCGACAGAAATCGCTCGAAACATGGTCACGAAGTGGGGCCTTTCCGATCGACTCGGGCCGTTGACCTACAGCGAAGACGACGGCGAGGTTTTCCTTGGTCGATCAGTAACTCAGCATAAGCAGGTCTCTGACGATACGGCACATACGATCGATGAAGAGGTTCGGAAGATCATCGACGCGAACTACCAGCGTGCTGACAAAATCCTCAAAGAGAATATCGATAAATTGCACCTGATGGCGCAAGCGCTCATGAAATACGAGACCATCGACATCAGTCAGGTGAAGGACATTATGGACGGTAAAGAGCCGCAGCCGCCCGAAGACTGGGACGACACGGTCAACCCGAAACGCCCGGACGACGGATCTGCCACGGCAGATTCTTCGGATGCAGCCGGCACGATCGGTGGCCCCGCACAAGAACACTAGCCGCGTGCTGCAAATGGGCTCCTTAAGCCTACCAAGCCCTGCGGTAATGGGTATTCTGAACGTGACGCCCGATTCCTTTTCGGACGGCGGGCGTTTCGGGGAGCTCGACATCGCGCGAAGACATGCGGAACGCATGGCTCAGGACGGCGCCACCATTATTGATATTGGTGGCGAGTCGACACGTCCCGGGGCGGACGATGTGAGCGAAGCGCAAGAACTCGACCGGGTCCTGCCGATTATTGAGGCTGTCAGCAAAACCGTCGACTTGCCAATATCAATTGATACCAGCAAGGCAGTTGTCATGCGTCAGGCCATTTCGGCCGGAGCCGCAATGATCAATGATGTATTGGCGCTCCAAGAACCGGGCGCACTCGATGCGGCCTCGGAACTCGGCGTTCCTGTTTGCCTGATGCACATGCAGGGCAGACCCAGAACCATGCAAGACAGTCCCGAATATGGCGACGTTACGGCCGAGGTCATAGAGTTTCTCGGTGACAGGGTTAAACAATGCGTTGAAGCGGGTGTTTCTCGCGATTTGATTATTGTTGATCCTGGCTTCGGCTTTGGGAAATCGCATATTCACAATGTCGAGTTGCTTGCGAATCTGCGACAATTGCGGGCGCTTGACCTGCCAGTGCTCGTCGGATTGTCACGCAAGTCGACGTTGGGTGAGTTGACGGGCAGGGATGTAAATGACCGCACGGCGAGCAGTGTATCGGCGGCGGTGATAGCGGTTATGAATGGAGCACAAATTGTGCGTTCTCATGACGTCAAAGAGACGGTAGATGCGCTGCGGATAGTGAGCGCGGTAATGGAAGCGACAGATGACTAAGCAATTTTTCGGCACAGATGGCGTACGCGGGACAGTCGGCGACGATCCGATGACCGCAGATTTTGCGATGCGACTGGCCAGCGCTGCGGCACAGGTCCTGGTCCCGGCGGGCGGCACCGTTGTTATCGGAAAAGACACCCGATTGTCGGGATATATGTTCGAGTCCGCGCTTGAGGCTGGATTCGTCGCCGCGGGTGCTGACGTTTTGCTGATCGGCCCGTTGCCCACGCCGGGAATTGCCCGATTGACGCAGGAGTTCGACGCGGACCTGGGTGTGATGATCAGTGCTTCGCATAATCCCTATTCAGACAACGGCATTAAATTTTTCGACCGCTCGGGATCCAAGCTCACCGATGAAATCGAGCGAAAAATTGAGGAGCATCTGAAGAACCCGGCAATCACATTGGGTTCACAATCATTGGGTAAGGCCAAACGTATCGATACGGCTCGTATTCGCTATCAGGAGTTCTGCGCCGCGAGTGTTCCGGACGATATGGATTTTGCAGGGCTTAAAGTCGTGTTCGATGGGGCAAATGGTGCCGGCTATAAAGTCGGCCCCCGCACGCTGGGTAACCTCGGCGCGGACGTGATTCCGATTGGCTGTTCACCGAACGGCAAGAACATCAACGATGGTTGTGGCTCAACGCAGCCCGACCTGTTGCAGCTCACGGTTCCGGCATTGCATGCCAACGTGGGCGTTGCGCTGGATGGTGATGGCGACCGCCTGGTCATGGTCGACGAGAGCGGGCAGCTCATCGATGGCGATCAACTACTCTATATATTAGCGACATCTCGCCACCGAAAAGGCGAACTCAAAGGACCGGTTGTCGGTACCGTAATGAGCAATCTCGGGCTGGAAAACGCGTTGAAGGCCGAAAACATCGAATTTACTCGCGCGAATGTCGGCGATCGCTACGTCCTCGAGGTCCTCAGGGAAACCGGAGGCATCATCGGTGGCGAGACATCAGGGCACATGATCATGCTCGACAAAGCCACGACCGGCGACGGCCTGGTCTGTGCGCTGCAGGTATTGGCGATCATGAAGGAAACCGGCAAGCCCCTGTCCGAACTGGCATCGGGCATGCCGAAATACCCGCAAACCATGGTGAATGTGAGGACGAGCCGCAAGCTGGACCTGGATTCGTCGGAAGAAATACAGTCTGCCGTCGCGGCGGCTGAGGCTGAATTGGCGGATACTGGCCGTGTGGTACTGCGGGCTTCAGGCACTGAGCCTGTTATTCGGGTCATGGTTGAGGGGCAAGATCACCAACAGGTTGTGAACATTGCCGATCGACTGGCCGCCGTTGTTGCCGACTCCGCCGGCAAATAGGCGGCGGCCTAAGCGTTTTGTGCGTTGATTTGCCGTGAAAGCCCCGGTATCCTTGCGCGCCTTCCGACCTCTGGAACCTTATTTAAATGCGTGAATTTCTTGTTGCTGGCAACTGGAAGATGAATGGTGGCACCGCCGCCAACGAAGCTCTGGTATCCGGAATAGTTGAAGGCTTGCCGGAGGGCAGCGGTTTTCGCCTTTTGGTGTGCCCGCCGTTTCCGTACCTGGCGTCAATCGCCGGTCTGGTTGCGGGGTCAAAGGTAGCTTTGGGTGCGCAGAACGTTTCTGAGCATGAATCGGGCGCGTTTACCGGTGAAACGGCACCTTCGATGCTAAAAGACGTGGGTTGTGAGTATGTGATCGTTGGTCATTCTGAACGGCGCGCGATCTACGGTGAAACAAGCGAGCAGGTCGCAGCGAAATTTGCGGCGGCACAGGCGGCCGGGGTAACACCAATACTGTGTGTTGGCGAATCGCTCGAAGAGCGCGAAGCGGGCACGACCGAACAGATCATTGATGAACAGCTTGATGCTGTTTTGAATACGGCCGGGGTAGCGTCCTTTGCCGAAGCAGTAGTCGCCTATGAGCCTGTTTGGGCGATAGGGACGGGAATGACGGCGACGCCAGAGCAGGCGCAGGACGTGCATAAGCATATCCGGGCTCGTTTAGCGGCGCACGATGCGGAATTGGCCGAAAAGGTACAAATTCTGTACGGCGGCAGCATGAAAGGCGAAAATGCGCCCGGACTGTTGACCATGTCCGACATTGATGGCGGCCTTATTGGCGGCGCATCGTTGAAGGCTAATGACTTTCTGGCGATTGCCCAAGCGGCAGCGACTTTATTAGAAATCAAGAAATAGATGAAACTGAGAATTTAATGGACACAATACAAAAAGCGGTACTTATCGGTCATACGTTGATCGCATTGCTGATCATCGTGCTGGTGCTAATGCAGCGCGGTAAAGGCGCAGACGCAGGCGCGGCATTCGGCGCAGGCGCATCGGGAACGGTTTTCGGTGCTCGCGGATCCGGTAGCTTCTTTTCAAGAGCAACGGCAGTCTGTGCGACGGGCTTTTTCGTCACCAGCCTGACTCTGGCTTATTTGAGCAGTCAGTCTTCCTCCGCTCCGAGCAGCATTATCGATGATGCGCCGGCTGTTGAAGAGGTTGTCGAGTCGGTGGAATCAGACATGCCAGCGCTTGAGTCAGTTGACGGCGCAACCGAGGGCGATATTGGCGATTTGCCCGCGCTGGAAGAGACCGACGTTCCGGAAGAGCCGATGACCGACGAATCGGGCGAGGGCCAGAATTAACAATAGCCTAGCCGATGAGTCTTATAATCATTCGGCATAGCAATTAGACAAACCGCTCTGGTGGTGGAATTGGTAGACACGCTGCCTTGAGGGGGCAGTGGCGCAAGCCGTGCGAGTTCGAGTCTCGCTCAGAGCACCAAACAACAAGATCGGCCTGCTGGCATTGAGTGTGCTACAGGCCGATTTTTTTTGTTTCAATCGAAATAAGTACCTATGCGAAAAGGGGTGTATTCGGCGCTGCATTGGCTGATACAATGCCGCGCTGATTTGAGAGCAAAAACAGTCGCGACACCTGCCGGGCAATAAAAATAATCATGCTGCAAGAATATCTTCCCATTCTGATCTTTCTAGGCATTGCGGCCGGCATCGGTTTGCTGTTGCTGGGACTTGGATTTCTCATCGGTAGCGGGCAGAAGGATGACGCGAAGTTGTCGCCCTATGAGTGCGGATTCGAAGCCTTTGATGATTCGCGGATGAAATTCGACGTTCGCTACTACCTTGTCGCGATTCTGTTCATTATTTTTGATCTTGAGATTGCGTTCCTGTTTCCCTGGGCGGTGTCTCTGGACAGCGTCGGGAAGTTCGGTTTGCTGGCCATGGCGCTGTTTCTCGCCATTCTCGTGGTCGGATTTATCTACGAGTGGAAGAAAGGGGCGCTCGAGTGGGATTAGGCACTACGGCTGAGGCCACCACGCCCGCGGGCAGTGCGAAGGCGGCAGGCGGCAGCCTGCAAAAGCAAGGCTTTGTTGTCACGAGCGTTGATTCAGTGATGAACTGGGCGCGCACCGGTTCGCTGTGGCCAATGACCTTTGGCTTGGCGTGCTGCGCCGTCGAAATGATGCAGGCCGGAGCAGCCCGGTACGATCTTGACCGTTTTGGCATTATTTTCCGCCCCAGTCCTCGACAGTCTGACTGCATGATTGTCGCCGGAACCCTGACTAACAAGATGGCGCCGGCGCTGCGCAAGGTCTATGACCAGATGCCGGAACCGCGTTGGGTCGTATCCATGGGGTCCTGCGCAAATGGCGGCGGCTACTATCACTACTCTTATTCTGTTGTTCGAGGCTGCGATCGCATTGTGCCGGTTGACGTCTACGTCCCAGGTTGTCCGCCAACCGCTGAAGCCCTGATTTACGGTCTTATGCAGTTGCAGAACAAGATACGACGCACCAGTACGATCGCGCGATAACATGATCAGCCCAATAGATACATTAGCGAGCAAGATCGATGCACGTTTCGGCGAGCAGATGAATCGTGTGGCGTCGTCGTGCCGCGAACTTACCTACGAACTCGACAAGGACGACCTGACCAAGGTTGCCACTGCGCTTCGAAACGAAGCGGATTATGGTTTTGAGATGCTGGTGGATGTCTGCGGTGTTGATTACCTCAGCTACGGCAGTGACGAGTGGACGACAAACAGCGCGACCGGAACGGGTTTTAGTCGGGGTGTTGAGCGCCAGCCGGTAATCCTGGACGAAGCGGATGAGTTTGATCCAAAGCGCTTTGCGGTCGTTTACCACCTGCTGTCGATCCAGAACAACATTCGGCTGCGTCTGCGTGTCTATACGGGCACGTCGAATCCGCCCATGGTCAAGTCGGTTGTCGATATCTGGAATGGTGCCAACTGGTTTGAACGTG
>RCNB010002863.1_pt1 | contig 10438 bp, 7 predicted proteins | sample 2041321 | NCBI WGS metagenome assembly RCNB01 (sample SAMN09708232, study PRJNA481090) | Marine sediment metagenome, whole genome shotgun sequencing project.
CAATAAAAAAAGAAACACTAAAAGAACTTGACCTCCCCGAGGTGATTGAACCTCTCAAGAAAAAAGTGATTTAGCAGAGAGATCTTTCTGCTCCTTGTACTCCAACTCTTATACCTCTGAATAATCTTTAATACCGTTCTATGTAATAATATTTGATAGTTGTAATATTGTTATTATTAATATGTAGTATTAATTTGCGTTTTTTCTTGTGAAGGAGGTGGTGCATCATGATTAAATAGAAATCATTTAGTTAATATTATTATTTTACTGGACACATTCAAGAAAAGGAGGAATAGGAAATGAATCAAAAACAAAAAAAGTTTAGATGGAAGTTGTTTGGAGTACTTAGCGTGCTGTTCATTCCTTTGTTAGCAGTATGTTCCAAGGCAATTGGGGAGAAGATGTCAAGTTATTCCCCTGTTGTAATCAGGGAAAGTTTTGAAGATATCATGTCACGGATGGAAAAAGCAAAACCCGCCGTGATGAAGCGGCAGATGAACCTGCTTGAAGATCGCTACGACTTGAGCGACCGCAAAGTCAAGGACATAACTATGTCCCGCGGAAAGCCCATACAGGAAGGAGTAAGAGCCAAACTTCCTAAAAACATGACCTGGGAAAAGATTTCCGCAATGAGCCCAGAAGAAATAAAAGAGAAGGATCTATTCCCAGCTGGTTTCTTGCCACTTCCCCATCCAAATCACCCGGAAGGTGGCATGGTATTCCCCAAGTTTCACATAGAAGAAATCAAGAGTCAGGAAGGGCGTGACCTTACCCGTTTCGATCTTGATTTTGATTTACCAGATCACTTCCTGCCTGAGTTTCCAGCACCCATATATCTAACAACACGTACAGATTTGGGTGATGTCTCGCAGGGCAAAGTGGTAACCATTGACAATTACTTTGAGCTGTTTAATGGAATACTCAATCCAAAACAGATTGAGGGACTAAGGTTGCTGGTTACTCCCTTTCCGCAACAGCAGTTCAACCAGACAGAAGACCGTCGCTCAGAGAGGCCCAGCCGTGGAGTGACCTGCTTTGACTGTCACACAAATGGCCACACCAATGGTGCTACCCACCTGGTGGGAGATATTCGCCCACAGGAGCTTCGCCACCGTTTGGATATACCACCCCTGCGTGGTGTTAACATCCAGCGGTTATTTGGTTCGCAGCGAGCATTAAAAAGCATAGAGGATTTTACTGAGTTTGAGCAACGGGCTGCCTATTTTGATGGCGATCCGGTGATCGCAACCAAGAAGGGTGTCAACATTCTGGAACGGGCCAGTCAGGTCCACTTTATGGCCGAGTTTCAGTCAATTCTTGACTTCCCTCCTGCCCCCAAGTTGGATCTTTATGGCAAATTGTGTTCCAAGAAGGCCACTGAGTCTGAAATGCGGGGACAGGCAGTCTTCTTCGGTAAAGGAAAGTGTGCAATTTGCCATCCGGCTCCTTACTATACGGATAATCTGATGCATAACCTGAAAGTGGAGCGCTTCTTTGAGCCTCGTATGATCAACGGGAGGATGGCAAGTGCAGATGGTCCTATCAAGACCTTTCCCTTGCGTGGTATCAAGGATTCTCCACCTTTTTTGCATGATGGAAGACTTTTGACATTAGATGACACGGTTGAGTTCTTCAACCTTGTACTTGAGCTTAAACTCAACGAGCAAGAAAAGATGGATCTTGCAGCATTTATGCAACAGCTTTAGACAAAAAGAGGGGATGGGGGCCGAAGTGATCTGCGCTGCTACATAATGCTCAAAAATTCACCTTAAATCTTCGGTCCTCCACCTCACCAAATCAATACCAGTGTCAAGAGACAGTTCTTCATCGGTCATTTTCCCTCCACTAAAATTTCAATAACGATGCTATCGTAAAAAGTCAAAAATCGATCCACTCCCGCGAAAGCGGGAGACTACAAAACCTTGAAATCACTGTATTACTTCTGGAGTTTACCCCGCACTTGATACGGGGCAGGAATGACAAACAAGGGGTGCATTAGACTTTTTACAAAATCGTAATATTTCCCCTTCATTATTATCCCGTTATATACTATGATAATAAAGAGCAATTTTGGTGTTACTATCAATACGCTTATAAGGATGTACACTATCTTTAACAGGAGGAAAATTCATGAAACGTTTTAACTGGCAGATTCTCTTGGGCTTATCGTTGATTGCACTTTCAGCATTTTTTTATCTCATCCACTATGCAATCTTCAGGGATGCACACCATATATTCATTTATATGATAGGAGATATCGCATTTGTTCCCATTGAGGTATTGCTGGTTACTCTGATTATACACCAGTTGCTAAGTGCGAGAGAGAAACGCTCTATGCTGAAAAAGCTTAATATGGTCATCGGTGCTTTCTTCAGTGAAGTGGGAACAAGACTGCTGGAATCTTTTTCTGAATTTGATACTCATCCTGATACAATTAGAAAAGATCTTATAGTGAGTAAAGGTTGGTCTTCGAAAGAATTTTCTCGTGCTATAAAGCACCTTAAGAAATATGACTACAGCGTTGACAGTAAAAAGGGCAATTTAGAAGAGTTGCAACATTTTCTAGTGGATAAAAGAGGCTTCTTATTAGGTCTGTTGGAAAACCCTAATCTGTTAGAACACGAATCTTTTACAGAACTTCTCTGGGCGGTATTCCACCTGACGGAAGAATTGTCTTACAGGAAGGATGTAAAACAGTTGCCCAATACTGATTATCAACATCTCTCCGGGGATATCAAGCGTACATATGTCTCACTTCTTTCTGAATGGATGGTTTACATGAAACATTTAAAAACGGATTATCCTTATCTTTTTTCCTTTTCTTTAAGAACCAATCCATTTGATCCAAGCGCATCCCCAGAGGTTAAATAACTTTTTTGTTATCCTGAAATCTCTGGTTGAATGCCCGTCCCTTTCTCTGTGCTGACCAATGGAGGAAATTGTATGAAATATAGATTAAGTAGCAGAAATAGTTTGCTTACCCTACTTATTTTTGTGACTATCCTTTTATCTGTGGGAGTTGGTATCTATTTCAAAGCAAGGATGCAAAGCATCCAGAATCAATCCCAGGGGCCCCCTTTTTCTATCACGGTTGAAACACTCAAGGTTGTTCCTGAGACAGTAGAAAACAGGATTTCTGCTGTGGGAAGCATATTTTCTAATGAATCTGTGCTCATTAAACCAGAAGTATCGGGAAAAATAAATTTTATCGGATTTGAGGAAGGTGAACATGTAGGGAAGGGAAAAATTCTTTTCCAGCTTGACGCAGAACTCCTCGATGCTGAATATCAGGAGGTAAAAGCAAATTACGATTATGCCAATCTCCGATATGAACGTGCTAAACGATTGAAAAAAGATGGAGTCATTCCTGTTGAAGAGTTTGACGAAAGGCTTAGAGCATATCTAAACGCAAAATCCAGACTCAATACGTTAGCGACGCGATTGCGAAAGCACAAACTGACTGCCCCTTTTAGCGGCAGAGTAGGAACGCGGATGGTTTCAATTGGTGATTATGTGGCTGTTGGAGCTCCCCTGGTTCACATAGAGGACATTTCCCTGGTAAAGGTTGAGTTTTACATTCCTCAACGGTATATGCAAAAAATAAAGAACGGTCAGCTCGTTCGGATTGTGGTGGAACCGCTATCAAAAGTATACGAAGGGAGTATATATCTCATCGACCCGCGGGTCGATCCCGAAACACGAAGCGCTGTTGTACGTGCAAAGGTTAAAAACCCGGGTGAGGTACTCAGACCAGGGATGTTCTGCACAGTAACCATTGTAATTGAGAAAAAGGAAAATGGTCTGATGGTTCCGGAGGAAGCTGTAGTGTCTCGTGGAGAAAAGCATTTCCTTTATTTGAAAGAAGAGGGGAAAGCCGTGATGAAACAGGTAATCTTGGGTCTTTTTTCAGAAGGGAAAGTTGAAATCGTAAGTGGTTTGAATCCTGGTGAACAGGTGATTGTGGCTGGCATTCAGAAGCTCGCACCAGGCGCACTTGTGAAGGAGAGTAACACAACCAAATAACGGTTAACTACTTCAAAATTATGTTCATATCTGAGATATCCATCAAACGCCCGGTTCTTGCAACGGTTATGTCTCTAGTGCTGGTTCTCTTCGGTGCGATAAGCTTTTTTAGGCTTCCCATTAGAGAGGCACCAGACATTGATCCTCCTGTTGTATCCATTACAACTGTTTATAAGGGATCGAGTGCTCGAGTGGTTGAGGTAGAGGTTACTCAGGTACTGGAAGATGAGTTGAGTGGAATTGAGGGAGTCAAATCCATCTTTTCGGTAAGCCGCGAGCAGGTGAGCCTCATCACTATAGAATTTGAATTGGAACGTTCTATAGACGCTGCCGCTCAGGATGTGAGAGATCGGGTGCTCAGGGTTCGCAACATTCTCCCTGACGATATTGAAGAACCTGTTATCCTCAAGCAGGATGCTGATGCCAGCCCATTTATTTGGATAGCTCTCTATGGTGAAGAGTATTCGATGCTGGAACTTACCGATATCGCAGAGAGGTTGTTTAAAAATCGTTTACAGACACTTTCCGGCGTGGGTGGTATTATCATTGGAGGAGAAAAGAGAAAGTCTATTCGCATCTGGTTAAACCCCTACCTGCTCGCTTCTTACGGTCTTACCGTTGCTGATATAGCTGAGGCCATTTCTGAAAAGAGTGTAAACCTTCCTTCCGGAAGGATTGAGGGTGGGTTTCGGGAATTTTCAGTTTTTCTGGAAGGAGAGTTGAAGACCCCTGACGCGTATGAAAACCTCGTTATTCGAACCAATAAAAATATTCCTGTCCGCATTGGTGATGTGGCACGTGTAGCCTATGGTCCGGAGGACGATCGTAAGCTTATTCGCTTTAATGGTAAAACCGGCGTAGGGGTGGGAGTGATCAGACAGTCCAAGTCAAATGCCCTTGAGGTGGCGCGACTGGTTCATCAGGAAATCGAAGCGATAAATCCCAGCCTCCCCTCGGGAGTAGAGGCAGTTGTAGGCTACGACTCAACAATCTTCATCGATCGGGCTATTAAGGAAGTACGCAACTCACTTTTTCTTGCAGGTGCTCTGGTTGTTCTGGTAATTTTTGTCTTTCTCAGGACAATGAAAGCGACCTTCATACCTGCCGTAACCATTCCTGCATCTCTCATTTCCACCTTTACGGCAATGTACTTCCTGGATTTTACCATCAATATTCTCACTATCCTGGGACTGACACTTGCAATCGGTTTGGTAGTGGATGATTCCATTGTGGTGCTGGAGACTATATACCGAAGTATTGAAGAAGGGGAGGACAGGAAGACAGCAGCCCTCAAAGGTATGGAGAAGGTGAGCTTTGCCGTGCTCAGCACGACTGTGGTTCTTATCGCTGTGTTTGTTCCTCTTGCCTTTATCACCGGTAATACCGGTCGTCTTTTTCGGGAGTTCGGCATAACGCTCGCAATTGCAGTGAGTTTTTCAACCTTCATTGCCCTCACCCTGACGCCTATGCTCTGCGCGGTCTTCCTCTCAAGAGGGAGCACCAGCAACAGAGGGCTTAAGGGCTGGCTGGAGTCGGGATTCAAGGTAATTGAGGTGGGATATGAACGCCTGCTTTTAGGGTCGATTAAGAGAAGCTCCCTGGTTATCCTGGTGGCTCTTGTAGTCTCGCTTGTTGGTATCTTTCTTTTTAAGGTTCTTCCCAGTGAGTTTCTCCCTGTGGAGGATCGGGGAGTAATTCTGAACGTTATAAAGGCTCCGGAAGGAAGCACCCTGGAATATACCCTCAAATACCAGAACAAGGTAGAAGACATATTAATGGCACAGCCGGAAGTAGAAAGGACAGTCTCTGTGGTAGCTCTGGGACTGAGTGCACCTGGACCGGTAAATGAGGGGGTGCTGTTTTCAACCCTCATCCCATGGGAAGATCGTGTGCGCAAGCAACAGGAGATTGTGAAAAGCATTTTTCCTCATGTGTTATCCGTCCCTGGTGTTCTTGCCTTCCCGATTAATCCCCCTTCTCTGGGGAAGTCCTTTTTAGGACAACCCATCGAGTATGTCATACAGGGGAACGACTATGAGAAACTTTTTACGGTTACTCAGAAAATACTTACACGAGCGACGAAAATACCAGGAGTCATTAATCTTGATAGTGATTTAAAATTGAACAAGCCTGAGCTACTGGTGGAAATTGACAGGGATATGGCGAATGACTTGGGAGTTTCAGTGAGAAACATCGCTACCACCCTTCAGGTTTTACTGGGAGGTATGGACTTTGCAAAATTCGAAGAAGCAGGTGAGCAATATGATGTTATGGTGCAGCTTGAGAAGGAAAACCGTAGTCTTCCTGACCAGCTTGAAACACTCTACCTCCGGGGAGAGCACAATGATCTGATTCAGCTTTCCAATGTGATAAGGGTTCGTGAACGCACAGCACCGCGCGAGCTCAACCATTACAACAGGCAGCGTGCTGTAACCATCAAGGGTTCCCTGCTCCCAGGGTATACCCTGGGAGAGGCATTGAGTGAGCTAGAAGAGATTACAGCTCAAGTACTACCAGCAACTGGTGGATATCAAACCGCATTATCGGGACAGTCCCTGGAGTATAAAGAATCGGGTTATTCACTCATTTTTGCCTTCAACCTGGCACTCATTGTGATTTATCTGGCACTGGCAGCCCAGTTTGAGAGCTTCACTGATCCGCTCACCATCCTGGTTACTGTCCCTTTAGCACTTACAGGTGCTTTTGGGGCGCTCTACCTTGCAGGAATGAGTCTTAACCTTTACAGCCAAATCGGGCTGGTAATGCTTGTAGGTCTTGCCACCAAAAACGGTATTTTAATCGTCGAGTTTGCCAACCAGCTTAAGTCCCAGGGATTTAGCGTTGTGGAAAGTGTTATCCGGGCGGGAACACTTCGTTTCAGGCCGGTGCTGATGACTGCAGTATCCACCATTTTCGGGACTCTCCCCATTGCATTATCTACCGGGGCTGGATCAGAAAGCCGAAGCCCTATGGGAATGGTGGTTATAGGGGGGATGTTCCTTTCTACTCTGTTAACCTTGATAGTTATTCCAATTGTCCACATTCTAGTGCAGAAATCAATTGTTCTAATGAAAAGCAGGCTTTAATGTCATTGAGCTGTGATAAAAAGAATAAAGCTGCCTGGACTTCGCAATTGTGGAGATTATAATTTGGGAAACGCGACAAAAATATCGAAGGGAGATTTTGCTGATACATTATACTATTGGTTATCCGAACATTTAACGGATCAAGAAGTAAAAGACATGGCACATGAATTCAGGTTTAACATAAAAGGTTTTCTTAAGATAAAAATTAAAAAGAAGTTATATGAAAAATTCTATTCAGAGTTATTTACATTAAACATGTATTTAATAGTATTTACGTGTGAAAGCATAATTAAAGATGAAAATAAGAGAGGGGACATTTTAGACATATTTCATAACGTTGTTTTCGAGAGAAATATTAAAGTGACGGGAATAAGTTATAATGATTGGATGAAGTTCATGAAGCTTATTTATAATGAGTATAACAAGGCAATGGAACAAGAAAGCCTTTTGACTCCCATATTGTTAGTAGCAAACGAGTTTGAAAAGAACCTGTTTGGAAAGATTACATCAGACCATTATGTTAGATTTGAAGCTGGTATGCGCATAGGAGGAATAGCAAAACAGTTGTCGAAAACATTACAGGAATATGATATAGAGTAGCTTTAAATTTGGTATTTTGAAGGAGAAGAATCATGTCTTTACTTACTGATTTGCCTGCCTGGAAAGCATTGAAGGAACACCATCATGAGTTGACAAGTTTGCATATGCGTGACCTTTTCGCTCGCGAACCAAAACGGTTCGAGCGATTCTCATTGCATTTTGAAGACATCCTCTTTGATTACTCAAAGAATCTCATTACGGAGAAGACAGTTTCCCTGCTCATGGAGCTGGCGAGAAAAGCGGGTCTTGCAAAAAAAATAGAGGCCATGTTCTCAGGCGAGAAAATCAACGTTACTGAAGGGCGGGCAGTGCTCCACGTTGCTCTTCGCAACCGATCAAACAGACCTATCCTTGTTGACGGTAATGACGTTATGCCTGAAGTCAACCGCGTTCTTGAAAAGATGCGGGTCTTCAGCGAATCAGTACGTAAAGGCACATGGAAAGGATACACCGGCAAGTCTATAACAGATGTTGTGAACATCGGCATAGGTGGTTCAGACCTGGGACCGAAAATGGTCACAATGGCGCTTGCTCATTATGCAAAACCCGGCCTGCGTTCTCATTTTGTCTCCAATGTGGACGGTACGGACATTGCCGAAACGCTAAAGGTTGTTAATCCTGAAACCACTATGTTTCTGATTGCCTCCAAGACCTTTACCACTCAGGAAACCATGACCAATGCCCATTCGGCCAGAGCATGGTTTTTAGCCAAGGCAAAAGACGAAGCACATGTTGAGAAGCACTTCGTAGCACTTTCTACCAATGAAACTGGTGTTGTAAAATTCGGTATTAACCCCGACAACATGTTCGAGTTCTGGGACTGGGTAGGAGGCCGCTATTCTCTGTGGTCGGCCATTGGTCTTTCCATCTCTCTTTCCATTGGTATGGATCGTTTTGAAGAACTCTTAAGCGGCGCTCACAAGGTGGATGAACATTTTAGGACAGAACCTTTTGAGAAAAACATTCCTGTCATTATGGGTCTGCTTGACATCTGGTACAACAATTTCTTTGATGCCGAGAGCCATGCTATCCTGCCTTATGACCAGTACATGTCCCGGTTCCCGGCCTATTTCCAGCAGGGGGACATGGAAAGCAATGGCAAGAGCGTAACCAGGGATGGTAAGTGGGTTGATTACTCAACGGGGCCTATCATCTGGGGTGAGCCCGGAACCAACGGGCAACACGCCTTTTATCAGCTCATCCACCAGGGTACCAAGCTTATACCCTGCGACTTTCTGGTTCCCGCCAGGACACTTAACCCCCTGGGTAAACACCACGCAATTCTCATCTCCAACTTCCTGGCGCAGACTGAGGCCCTCATGAAGGGTAAAACCGAAGAGGAGGTGCGAACCGAACTAGCAGCTTCAGGAATTTCTGGTGAAGAGCTTGAAAAACTTGTTCCTGCCAGAACTTTTAAAGGCAATAAACCTTCTAACTCTTTTTTGTTCAGGGAACTCACTCCTGAAACCCTGGGTTCTCTCATCGCCCTATATGAACACAAAATATTTACCCAGGGTGTCATCTGGAACGTAAACAGTTTTGACCAGATGGGTGTGGAACTAGGCAAGCAACTGGCAAAAGCAGTTCTGCCAGAGCTTGAAGGTGAGAAACAGATAACTTCACATGACTCCTCCACCAATGGTCTCATCAATTACTACAAGAACATCCGATAACCATCCCAAAATTTTCTACAAATTAATGACGCGTGCGTGTCAAATTAACGTCAGTTAAGGGTAAGAAAGCCACTTGTGATGCGTTCATATAAATGTTTGTGAGATATTTATATGGAAAAGACAGGTTATAAAAACACTTTTTCGCATGAAACTTATTGTTCAGATAATAATCCAAGATTTTGCAGTAGGTATCGTAGCGAGGCGCAGAAAACCCTGGCGAAACGTGCAGTTGGAGCGATTTTACGACGAAGGCATATTCATAGATATGTTGAGGAGCAAAATCGTGAAACAAACGTTGTAGCAAGGATTTTCAAGCCGCAGTAGATGGCTACTGCAAATTCTGGGATAATGTCTTGTGGAATTTAAGATGGCATTGGTTATGCATATTCAATTGTACAAGACGTCATTTTAAAAATCTGCAATGTTCGTCAACACGTAAAGACGGCACAATCTAACATTTCATACGAATAAGTCCTTTGGTATTAAATATCCATAGTAGGACTAAAGTAGAAGAAGAGATTTGTGGCCAAAACGGAACGGCATCTGCGGATTGTAATCATTTTTTCCCCTCTTGTTCTCCCTATCAAGTAGAACAGAGGGGATTTTTTTGTTCCGCCATTATTGATAATAACTTCCTTTTTAGTATGGTAAGTATAACAGCCCTTTGAATTTGTTTCGGATTTATATTAGGATTACCTCTCTGCCCTCTGCTCTTAGCTCCTTGCTCACTTTCTACAAGTCAAATGTGACCCCTTTCCTTTTCGTTTCGAGGGTGATCTATAAAATGTTGCTTTGTCGTGATTTCATTTAACTTTATCCCTCTTATCTTGTTTGATGAATCCTTTGCAAAGCAGGGAATGATTTTGTCCTTTTGATATTTTCTCTTGACTAATAGCTTGGTATGAAATATTGCAATACTTGGAGGTAAATTATGGGAAGGACAAGCTAAGCATACCATTAGATGCTGCCAGGCAAAAGGATATTCACGTGAAATTCTTCTAATTTCTAATTGCGAAAGGGGAAGTAAAAAGCTTTGATGAAAAAGGATAGAAAATC
>RCNB010002865.1_pt1 | contig 10437 bp, 8 predicted proteins | sample 2041321 | NCBI WGS metagenome assembly RCNB01 (sample SAMN09708232, study PRJNA481090) | Marine sediment metagenome, whole genome shotgun sequencing project.
AAAAGAAAAGAAGAATTTATGAAAAATTTAGAGTAGAGAGGAGTCTATTATAACAGAATCAAAAAAAGATGCCGAAAAAGACAAAAGCTTAGACGATACATCAGAATATCTTGATAAAATTTATAACCCCGATTTAAGACGTGTTTTAAGAAGATGCTATCAATGTGGTCGCTGTAGTGGAGTTTGTCAACTTAGTAAAGTTCAAACCTACACGCCTAGCAAAATTATTCAACTCATTATTGAGGGGTTTGAAGAAAAAGTAATGGAGAGCGAAACCTTTTGGGATTGTTTAACTTGCAACCAATGTCTAAAAGATTGTCCCGAGAACATTAATTTCGCCGAATTAGTGAGAATGGCTCGATATAAAATGAGGCAATCGAAGAATACGAATGTTGATGAGAAAATCGCGCATAAAGGGGTTTACACTACTATCACCGAAATTATGAGTCAGCCTTATATTAATCCAGATAGATCTCTCGACTGGGTGCCTAAAAATATAAAAATTAGTGATAAAGGCAATGTTTTATATTATATTGGATGTATTCCTTATTTTAATTACGAATTTGATAAAATAGATTCCATAGCGTTAAGTACTCTACAAATATTAAACAAGATTGAAGGAGAACCAATTGTAGTATTCAAAGAAGAAGTTTGCTGTGGTCACGACATTTACTGGGGGCAAGGAAAGCTAGAAGTATTTGTTGATCTGGCTAAGAAAAACATTGCGATGTTTGAGAAGGCTGGAGTCTCAACTATAGTTACAGCATGTGCTGAATGTTATGCAACTTTTAAAGTTGAATATCCAAAGCTATTTGAAGATTTTAGCCAAAAATTTGAGGTAAAACACATAATAGATTACATTTACGATATGTGGAAACAAGGGAAAATAGAATTTGATGGTAAAAATGAAACTGAAGAAGAAATCTCATTCACCTATCACGATCCTTGTAGGTTAAGCAGATTTTTACCCGATGATAATGAAATTACTGACAATACGCGCGAAATTTTTAATGAATTTAAAAAATTAGGATATAATTTTACCGAAATGGAGCATAGCAAATCAAACTCTTTATGTTGTGGTGTGAACTCTTGGATGAATTGTAACGATAAATCAAAAGCTCTTCGGTACAAAAGAATGCTTGAAGCCAAATCGGCGGGGAGTATAATGTTAACCGCTTGTCCTAAATGTAAAATCCATCTTTCGTGCTTACAAGACGATTATGAGGATGTTTCTTCCGTCGAAATATCAGATTTCTCAGAATTTTTAGTAAACCACATTAAAGTAATAAAAACTAAAAAAAAGAGTGAGGAGGAAAAATAATGGAAGGAGCTGTGTTGGTTATAGGAGCAGGTATTGCTGGAATACAGACATCTCTCGATTTAACCGAGTTAGGATTTAAAGTTTATCTCGTGGAAAAATCTCCTTCAATAGGCGGTAGGATGGCTCAACTGGATAAAACATTTCCTACAAATGATTGCTCTCTTTGTATCCTCGCACCTAAAATGGTTGAGGTTTATCGTAATCCAAACATCGAATTAATGACCTATCACGAAGTGAAGGCAATCTCAGGGGAGCCGGGTAATTTTGATGTTACCGTATTAAAGAAACCAAGGTATATCGACGAGGAAAAGTGTAAAGGATGCGGAGATTGCGCAACTAAATGCCCTAAGATTCAAGTACCTAATATATTCGACATGAATCTTGGTAAGAGAAAGTCAGTGTATATTCCGTTTCCTCAAGCCGTCCCTCCTATATATCTAATCGACCCAGAATTGTGTTTAATGTTAACAAAAGGAGTATGTGGTGTTTGTGAAAAAGTATGCGAAGCAAAAGCAATTGATTACTCTCAAAAAGAGCAAGAAATCAACATTAAAGTCGGTGCAGTAGTAGTCTCCACTGGTTTTGATATGCCAGCCGAGGATTTATCTCCCCGATGGGGATATCGATTCCAAAACGTAGTGAGCGCGTTAGAGTACGAAAGAATCTTATGCGCGTCGGGTCCTTTTGGAGGCCATGTTCTAAGGCTTAGCGACGAAGAAGAGCCTAAAAATATAGCGTTTATTCAATGTGCCGGATCCAGAGATTTACATGAAAATGTACCTTATTGCTCAAGCGTTTGTTGTATGTATACTGCAAAAGAAGCAATTATAACAGCCGAACATTCAGAAAACGCCAAATGTTTCGTATTTAGACACGACATCCGAGCCTACGGTAAAAACTTTTATGAATTTACCCAAAGAGCTCAAGATGAATATGGTGTAAAATATTTCCAAACAAAAATAAGTACCATCAAAGAAGATCCTGAAACGAACGATTTGATTATTCACTACGAAGACTTGAAAACAGGGACATTCAGCGATTTTCGAGCCAATTTAGTTGTTTTAGCAACCCCATTAGTTCCTAAAAAAGGAATAGGAGATTTAGCTAAAGTTCTAGATGTAGAGCTTGATAAGTACGATTTCTTCAAAGAAAAATCTTACTTCAAAAAATCCTTATCATCAAGAGAAGGGATTTTCTTATGTGGATTTTGTCAAGGCCCTATGGATATTCCGGAAACAGTTGCTGACGCAAGTGGAGTTGCGGCTCAAGTAGCCACTTTACTCAATTCTGCTAAATTTACGAAAGTTAAGGACAAAGTATTTGAAGTAGCTGAAAAAGAAGTTAGTCCAACAGATGAGCCCAGAATAGGTGTGCTTGTGTGCCATTGTGGTATCAATATTGGCAAGTACGTCGACGTTCCAAATGTCAGAGATTATATAAAATCGTTACCCAATGTAGTTTGGTGCGAGGATAACCTATATTCATGCAGTTCCGATTCTCAGGAACTAATTAAAGAAAAGATTAAGGAGCACAACCTTAACAGACTTATTGTAGCCTCATGCACTCCCAGAACTCACGAGCCTTTATTCCAGGAAACTTGCCAAGAGGCAGGAATGAATAAATACTTGTTTGAGATGGTAAACATTAGAGATCAATGTTCCTGGGTTCACATGACTGAAAAAGAAGCAGCTACCGAAAAATCCATGGATTTAATAAGGATGGCTGTGTCAAAATCTAAATTAATCAAACCCCAAAAGGAGGAGAAGATTGCAGTCATACCTACCGCTTTAGTGATAGGTGGAGGTATTTCAGGAATGACTGCCGCCTTAGAATTAGCTAATCAGGGGTTTAAAACGTATATTATTGAGAAAGAAGCGAAGCTAGGGGGAAACCTAAACAATCTCAACATTTTATATCCCATTCAAGAGGACGCTTCTATCTTTCTGAACAGTATTATTAATAAAGTTGAAGGAAATAACAATATTGAAGTTCATCTTGAGACAACTTTTCAAGATATTAAAGGGTATATTGGAAATTACGATGTCTCAATTTGTGACTCCAAAGATAAGGTAACAGATCTAAAAACTGGAGCAATAATCGTTGCTACCGGTGGGCAAGAATTTAAGCCAAATGGGTTGTTTCAATACGACGGTAAAAATCAACAAGTTATGACGCAACTTGAAATCGAGCAAAAGTTACAAGAATCCGATAAATCGTGGCTTGAAAAAATTAAACGCGTTACTTTCGTTTTATGCGCGGGAGCAAGACAGAAGGAGGGAATAACGTACTGCTCAAATATTTGTTGTGGAACCTCAATAAAGAATATTAGTATTCTTAAAGAATTGAACCCAAACCTCGAGATTGTCGTATTATACCGAGATTTTCAAATGGCTAAAAAAGAATTCGAAGAGTATTACCGAAATCGAAGAAAAGACGCAATGTTTATGCGATATGATTTAGATGGTATTCCAAAAGTGACGAAAGTAGGTAAATCGCCTGAAAAATATAAAGTAGAGGTATTTGATACTAATTTACAAGATAACATCGATTTTGAAACCGATCTAATCGTGTTAGCTACGCCAATGGTTCCAGCAGACAATATGAAAGCCTTAGCAATGATGCTCAAAGTTCCTTTGGATAGATCTGGTTTCTTTTTAGAAGCTCATGTTAAATTAAGACCATTAGACTTTGCTACGGATGGCATCTTCCTTTGCGGTGTTGCTCAATGGCCCAAAAACATTCAAGACTCTATATCTCAAGCAAGTGGGGCTGCCGGTCGAGCAAGTAGATTCCTAAGTGCGGGAGAAATAACAACTTCAGGATTAGTCGCGGAAGTTATTCAGAGTAAATGTATTGGTTGCGGAGATTGTGAGGACATTTGTCCTTATAAAGCTATTGAACTAATAGAAACTACACAAGAGTATGAGGAAGTAACAATAACAATAAAAAAGTCGTCGGTAAACTCAGCTTTATGTAAAGGATGTGGTACATGTGCAGCTACTTGCCCTGTGGGTGCGATATCCGTCAAACATTACGATTTTGATCAAATTGGGGCGATGATCGATTCCTATCTTTTAGAAAAAATAGAAAATGGAGGGAGCACTTAGGTATGTCCAAGTCTAAAGCTAAATCGAAAAAAGTCAAGGATTTTGAGCCCGATATCCTAGTCTTTTGTTGTAACTGGTGTAGCTACGCAGGTGCAGACTTAGCTGGTGTATCAAGATTTCAATACCCTCCAAATATTAGAGTGATTCGCGTGATGTGTTCAGGGAGAGTTGACCCTTCCTTTATTTTAAAGGCAATTAAAGATGGCGCAGATGGAGTTCTCATCAGCGGTTGTCATATTGGCGATTGTCACTACATTTCGGGTAATGAATACGCGAGGGATCGATTCGAAAAAATGCATAAAATAATTATCAAGCAGCTTGGGGTACATGAAGATCGCGTACGATTAGAATGGGTTTCAGCATCTGAAGGAAAAAGGTTTGCAGAACTCATCACAGAATTCACAAATAGAATGAAAGAGTTAGGACCTCTTAAAAACTAGATCGTCTTTCTTATTTTTACTTCTTCCTTATTTATTTTTGAGGTTCTATTCGGTTTTAGTTTGTGCAAATTTATATAGCAATAATAGAGTAGCGAGTAATACAACTGAAACTATTAGAATTATCAGATAAACTAAAGAAATTCCTCCAAAATGATAGAAAGGTTCTAACATTGAAGGAACAAAAGCGACTCCAATAAATTGAAACGACGTTGTTAAACCAGCGAGAGCACCACGCCTCTCTACTGACAAAGTCTGGCTAAAATACATGATTAATGTCATTAATACTCCTCCGGCGAAACCCATAAAGACAAGTCCTAAAGATGTGAACACAATCGCTTCTATACTATTTTTACCGAGAAATACTAAAATAACGTCAGCGATAAATAAAGTTGCCAATCCGATCAGTAAGGCAAGCTTTATACCCTTTTTCTTAGTAATAAATCCGGTCACGATACCCCCTATAAAACCCATTACTCCAAATAATGCGAGAATTACTCCCGCTATCGCCTCGGGGATATAATCTGTAAACGATTGCGAAGTAAAGATTATTGTAGCAATAGCTGTATTTGAGAATAAAAAAGCGGATATAACTAATAAGATGACAGGTAGACGACGAATTTCCTGAGTTAAATGAGAGAAAAATGTTCGGATACCTACACCGCTTTTAGTACCTGATTGACTTTTTCTTAGCATAAAAATTCCTAGCATTCCCAATACCGTTATACTCAAAAAAATTAAGTATAAATATCTCCAACTAAAAGTAATTATTAAACCAGCGAGTAATGGTCCAACTCCTACTCCTAAATTAGCAACTGCGCCTAAAAAACCTATTTTTTTAGAGACTTTAGGTCCTGGAGTTATATCTGTAAGCAAAGCTATTAAAACCGGATTAACAAAACCAAATCCAATACCCGCTAAGACATTTGCAATAACAAAAGCCGCTAATGAGAAAGATAACGATGCTACGATCATTCCTACTCCAAAAATAGTTAAGCCGAAAAGAATCACTGGAATTCGACCTTTTGCGTCTGAAATTGCACCTGAAAATAATTGAACTATGGCAAATGGAAACATAAATGATGGAATAGCAATTAAAATCGTGTTTTCAACTACTTCAAATTCTAATGCAAGAACACGGAATAGAACCAAAATGACATTTCCGGTTAGGGGACCTAACGCAAAAAGTACAAAGATAACTATTTCAACAAGCCTTGAAGACGATTTCGGTTCAGTGCTCATAATAATTCGTCCATTCAATATATAAGAAGTATAATATAAAAAATAAATCTCTAATATTAAACTCTCTGTATTAAAAAATAAAAAAAAAAAGAAATTTGGATTTAAGATACTTGAATTGATATTTGCGAGAAGAACGTTGTAAAAATTATAACGAACAAGATAAGCCCCGCGAGTATAAGGTAGATTCGCCTCGCTTTTTCTTCAAATTTATCGTTTAAAGCAAAACTCAAAAACGCTATAGCGATAAAGAACATGCCAACATTGACTCCAATCCGAGCGATGTTCCCTACAATAACCACTTGGAATTGCATCCATAAAGAAATAAGATTTGCTCTCTCAAGTTTTACAATGTAATCGTTATAACCGTATAATCCTTGCATGTAATTCATCTCGTTTTGCTGAGTTTCTAAAAGCAGCCAAGTATAAGCGTAATCTGCAACTGATTTACTGATCATGAGTATAGTACCAAAGATTATAGCCACTAACAATCCGTATATTAGGAATTTAGTAGCTTTCTCCTTATCCATCATTGGTAACATCTCATACAAACTTACTTTTCTCTCTTCTGTCCCCATATTTTATCCCCTCAAATAATTTGCTTTTAAAACTGACACTAACGCTGCCATTACATAAACTATGAGTATAAGTGCCCCTACCAGTATGAGAAGATTATTTAACGTTTCTCCTGGACCATCTACTTTCATAGAGATGTCGAAAGTAACAGCTGTATCAGAAGATGGACCTGAGTTTGAACCATAAACGATAACATAATAATCACCTGGCCAAGATATCAATGAATCACCTGTTCTATCTCCCATAAATTCTATATAGAAATAAATTCCAGTACTAGGTAAACTTAATGAATTCGTTCCTGTTGTACTTCCTGCCGGCGAAGAACCCCAACCAAATTCAGAATATACAAATTGCAAACCTGTAATTCCACTTGGAGTGCTATTTAAACTATGAGCGCGGTCGTACACACTTTTAGCTATGATTTTAATTGTGATGGATGCATTGGGATAAAATTCAGAGATTTCAACTATTAATTTTTGATCTTTGCTTAATGTTACTGGTTGAGCGAATGCTTTAGTTAAACCTGAGCTGCTATCTTCTCGTATGAGTTCAGGTTTTCTTTCGTAAACAGACACTTTATCGAGTAAAAACCCAAAAAAAGGACCTAATATTAGGCATGCTATACTAAATCCAATGATAATGTAAGCAGTTTTCTTTTTCAAAAGTCGACTCATTTTAAACATATATACACCTTTTTTGACTTCCATTTTTAATTAAATTGTATTTAATTAAAATTACGGCATTTACTTATAAAAAACTGCGGTTTTATTTCAATAACTGATGACTTAAAATACTGAATTCATAATCAAATTAATAAAAAAAAAAGAAATGGAAATTATTTCTTGTTTGAAAATATCTTCTTAGATCTTTTGGATTTAATGAGTTAACTTTTTTATTCTACCATCAAAATGTGATAGTAATAAAATGTATGCTAAATTCATTATTTTAACTAATTTATCTAATTATAAAATGAGATAAGGCAATGAAAACAGACGAATCCTATTCTAATTATATGTACAATTTCATTGATACAATTTGTAAGAAGTTTGGACCAAGATACTCGTGTAGTGAAGCTGAACGGAACGCAAATATTTGGATAAAACAAGAACTAGATAATTTTTGTGACGAAACATTTATTGATGAGTTCGAGACTCGACCTGCCTTGTACCCTCAGGGCTTTATCAAGGTAGCGGGAATTTTAGGAGGTATTTCTCCTCTATTCATGCTTTTTATTTTCCCTTTACCGATATTATCAGCAATTCTTGTAATTCTGGGTATCATCGTGCTTTATAGCGAGCTATTTCTAATGAAAGAGTGGGTAGGATTTCTCTTTAAAACTAAAAAATCTACTAACGTGTTTGGGATAATAAAACCTACAGAGGAAGTAAAATTCCGTATAATATTTGAAGGTCACACAGATAGTGCAAAAGAAATGAATATTGCCAGTTTTAAACCCCTTTCTCGTCGAATTATAGGAATAACAGGACTTTATTTTTTGTTTCACACCATTATTTTTTCTCTGTGGGAATTTATCGCTCAAATCGTTTCGGGAGCTTCTATTGTAATTGTGAATTGGGGTGTTGTTTCTATAACGATAATAGATCTGATTTATTTTATTCCCCTTGTCGTCATATATCCCTTCTTTTTCTTGTTACTAAAAGGTTTTTTGGGAAAAAATGTTGTGTTAGGCGCGAACGATAACTTATCTGCCTCTGCCGTAGCTGTCGCAATAGGCAAACATCTTAGCGAAAATAGACCAAAAAACGTTGAAGTATGGATTGGTTCTCAAGGAAGCGAAGAAGTAGGTGATAAAGGCGCTAAAGCCTTCGTTGAAAAATACGGGAAAAAGGGAGTTCTTGATAATTCTTATACCGTGGTGTTAGAATGTTGCGGAGCAGCAGAAGATATATGTATTATTGAAAAAGATATGCACCAAGCAGTTTATGATACAGAAATAAATAATTTGTTAGTACAAGCCCATGCGGATGCAAAAAATGAAAACCCAAACTTATTGAACATCCGGACTGGAAGTCTTAAAATTGGAGCGTGCGACGCTTGCCGATATATTCACGAAGGATACAAAGCAGCAGCATTAATGGGAATGGAACATGTAAAAAATAGAGCAGTTAACTGGCATTCTGTTAATGACTCTCCAGAAAACATAAGCAGAAAGGTTTTAAGCGACTTTCTTGACATTTCACTTAAATTTGTTGAAATCGTAGATAATAAATTCAATTAAAAAAAAGAAAAAAAGAAAATTTAGGTTTAAATTGTTATTTTAGTCCTAATTCTTGTAATTTTACTTGGGTTGCTTGGATTTTTTCAGGTGTCAGATTGTAATATTTCCAAAAGAAAATAACTCCGATAAAGATAAAAATAGCGGGGATTAACCCTAAATGTATTTGGATCCCTATTATTGCTTCTGGTGGCTGAACGCTTGGAAGTCCACCTTCAATAAATCCCGTTAACGTATGGACGATATAAAAAGTTAATGTCTGAGCTATTAATCCTATACGTGCAAAAAATTGCGAAAATCCGCTATATACTCCCTCTTCGCGTTTTCTTGTAATTACAACAGATTCGTCAATTACATCTGCCATAACTGGAAAAATCATAACCCAGAAACCTCCAAGAAAGATACTCCATATAAACATGACAAAAATAACAGCCCAATAATTTGTTACGAAAAGCAGTGGTAAAGCAAAAGTTCCTAAACCAATTGCCGCAATTAACATTATCTTCTTGTTATTATTTACTTTATGGGAATATCTAACCCAAAATGGTGACGAGACAATTACTCCAACTAGAAAGGCAGCAAATATTAAAGTAGCCATTAAATTAGTTGATAACCACGGAACTTTTTCTATTACATACCCAACTTCATAATTTAGAGAATTCTGCATCGTAACAACCAGACATTGATACATCGTATATATTACCATGTATACTAGGAAGGATTTTTGCTTTAGCGCAATAGCTAAGGACTTAAAAAAGGACTCTCTTTCTGGATCTTTTTCGTAAGTTTCCAGATATTTTCCTACAAGCTCCTTATCTTCTCGAAAGCCCGGAATTGCTAAAAGCATTCCAACGAGTCCTACTAAAGCGATTACAATTCCTTGTACAACGAATGATTGTAAGACTATATCGTGAGTTGCAGTGCCGGGATATTTAAATATTAAAGGAGGAACTAATGCACCTAATGCTACTCCAATTACACCGATTGGGATATAGATACCACTAGCGATTCTTCGTTCTTTATTCGACCTATGCTTCTCAGGAAACAGTGACATAAAGTTTACAAAAAAGAGTGAATGAAACGTATCAAATAAACACATTGTAAAAAACATCCAGCCAAACAAAAACCATGCACCAGTTGCGGGATCTGTCACGGGTGGCATAAATACAATTATGTAACTGGCACACATAGGTATTCCTCCAATTAACAACCAAGGAAATCGTCTACCAAATCTCTTTGTAAACTTAAATGGACGATTAGTTAAGTATCCAATAAGAGGATCGTTGACCATGTTATACAAGGCAAATAGAAATGTCGCTAAAAAGATAATCCCTGTTTCTAGACCTACTACACCTTCGTAATAAAAGAATACCGTACCCGTAAATGCCATATTTAAGAATTCTCTCGCCGCACTCCCCGAACCATACGATGCCATATTTCGTTTACTATGACGAACTTCTAATACTTCTTCTGTCATTGCCAATACCGATTTCTTTTTATTTTTTTGATTAAATTATATAT
>RCNB010002866.1_pt1 | contig 10435 bp, 10 predicted proteins | sample 2041321 | NCBI WGS metagenome assembly RCNB01 (sample SAMN09708232, study PRJNA481090) | Marine sediment metagenome, whole genome shotgun sequencing project.
GAAAACAGTACCAATGCTTGTTTCATTTCATCGAATTCCAACGTGATGATAAAAGATAACCTGTCATTTTTCAAGGCACTTCGATTGACTGAAAGTTATGATTTTGCGATACTATGTGACCCGGAACGATCAGATGGATCAAGACATCAAAGACAATATCGCAGCCGATACACCTGAAAAGGCCTTTGCGCTTCTTTCTTCTGTTACACAAGACCCAGTTTTCACTGTCCGTGATGACCTCTATGATTTCTCCTTGCTTTTGGATGCTGTCAAACTTCGCCGAAAACAGAAGACGAATTTGCGCTTTCGCCTTGTGGATTCGGGCGCATTGAGCCTTGCGCAGGTCGAATGGTTGGCCGCAGAGGGCGCGGATGTTTATACGAGCGATGAGGTAGGAAAGAATGTGCAGGAGCTGGAGAGCATCCAAAATGCCTGCATGAAAGGAAACACTCTTCTTGCGTATCTGCACAGCGCTACCTTGGAAAATGATGAGGCGCCATCTCTCGGGCTGTCGGGATTGAAGAGCTTGGGAGCGAGCGGTGTCTATATCTACCTCAGCAACAAAGACATTGAGCGAAATTTGTCCGATGTGATCTTTCTGGCGGCTTTCTGTCAGCGTGCACAGAGCCGTCTTGTCTACTTCCATCATAAGGAGCTTGACGCAGCGCTCTTCGAATTAGGACGGGCGGGAGCGTGGTTGCACATATCGGACAAAAACATAAAGAGCCCGGATGAGATGCTCCTTCTCGCTGATATCATTCGTTCTGCACGTGCCTCTGGGACAAATGTTATCATCCATGTCGAGAAGGGAACCGAATTTTTGCTCTTGGAAGACCTCCAGAAAGCGGGAGCGGTGTTGAACTTTAAATCTGCTCTGATCGATTACAGGTCGCCCCTTAGACCCCTCGAAGAAAAGACTAAAAAGCAAAAACTTGACGCTGACGCCTATTACCTCTATCCGATATTTCTCTAAAAATTCGTCTGAATGTTTGGATTGATCTGGAATGATCTTTCCCCCTCTCTTTTTTGTTTTAACCTGAAGGTAAGAAATGCCGATAATAAGAATGAGAAGGATTTTTAGTGAAAGGTATCGGCAGTTTTTATGAATAGTTCAGGTTAAGTGCTTCCAAAAGCAATAGGCATTGGATATAATAGCGTTTCTTTATTGTTACGATAGGTCTTTTATACTTTCTAGGGCATAACAAATCGCTCGGGTGAGCAAGATAAGTTTGGATGTACATAAGCCTCGTGGAGGGGAACAAATGACTGACGGACAGAAAAAAAACTTGGCTCTCGATGCGCTCCAGAAGATCAAGGAGGCCGAGACTAAAGCCAGAAAAATCGTTCAGGATGCGCGCGAAAAAACGTCTGTCAATATCATCCAAGACGCCTATAAGGACGCCGATCAGATCAAAGAACGTGTGCTGAGTGAAGCGCGGAAACAGGCCCAAGACAAAAAGAGATCGATCATTCAGGAAGCCGAAAACGAGGTCAAGAGGATTATAGAGGAAAACAAGGCAGAGATCGATCGTTTACGAGAGAGATCGGCAGACGCCAGAACTGAAGCGATAACAAGGGTTGCCGCTAATATCCATAAAGCCATCGAAGAAGGACATCTGTAGCTCATGGGTGTTTCTAAGGTCCAGAAAGTAGAGATCGTCGCCCACTCGGGGGAGAAGAAGGCCCTTCTCTCTTCACTCCAGGAAGAAGGTGTGGTCCACCTCGAACAAACCCAGACAGAGGAGCTGGAACTGACGGGTTCATCCGCAGATGTTACGGACGTCGATCATCGCCTGCATCGCCTAAAACACGCGTTGGACTATCTTGCCAACTATAAGGATGAGAAACTCTTGAAAAAACTGTTTGGTCAAAAGCCTCAGGTTTCACGGTCAGAGAGGACTGGCGTCCTACAGTTGGATTATATGTCCCTCTTGGACAGGATCAAGCAGAATGAATCGCAAAAGAATAACTTGAGCTCCCACCTGAAGTATTTGGAAAGGGAAGAGGAGGTGTTGGAGCCGCTTAGTGACTTGGAAATTCCCATAAGATCCATCCGTTCTACGGATTCGACCCGTGTTCTCCTCGGCTTCTTAATCTTAGCCCAATTGGCAGAAATCGAGAGTCTGGCAGATCAGGGCGCTCTTTGGTACAGCATCATCCAAAAGGGGAAGCGCTATGTGTATCTCTTACTTGTCTACTTGAAGAGTGAAAGCGCTTTTTTTGAAGAGTCACTCCGGGAACTTGATTTCCATCCTGTTTATTTTACGGATCCAGTGCTGGAAAGAGCAGAAGAGAACGACCGAGTAGAAGACGTATTGGTCAAGATAGCAAGGGAAGAGAAAAGAACACAGAAAGAGATCGAAGACCTGGATAATGAAGCTAAGCGTCTGTGTGCTCACAGTGAAGAGTTGATGCAAGTCCATGATGTTTTAATGAATGAAAGAGAAAAGGAATTGTCCTCCCGCATGATGGGAGAGACAGAGCGAGTGTCTTATCTCGAAGGCTGGGTGCTTACCAAGGACAAGGAGAGGCTTCTCGCTAAGCTGGAGCAACACGCAGACAATATCGAGTGCTATTTCCGAGACGCACTTCCTGAGGAGGATCCGCCCGTTGATCTTCAAAATCCAAAAGCAGACCAACCATTCGAACTCATAACAAAACTCTACTCGCTTCCCAAGTCCGGAACGTTGGATCCAACGCCCTATCTCACCCCCTTCTTTTTCATTTTTGTGGGGCTGACTGTTAGTGAGGCAGGCTACGGATTCTTGGTGACACTGCTCAGCCTTCTTCTCCTAAAATTTGCGAAGCCCAAGGGAAATTTCCGCAAGTTCGTCATCCTTATGGCGATATTGGGTGTGTCGAACATCTTTATCGGGACCATGGTCGGAGGCTGGTTCGGTTTCCCCATCCGTCGTTTGATGGTGCTCGATCCATTACAGAATCCGGTGCCTTTTCTGCTTTTATCTCTGGCTTTGGGTTTTATCCAGGTCTGGTTTGGAACCCTGTTAAACATGATCTCCAAGATAAGGAGCAAAGAATATCTCCAGGCTATTTTTGTTCAGGGAGGCTGGCTTTTGCTTCTGCCATCTTTGGTGGCCTACGGAGTCACTAAAAACTCTGTTGCCGGGATCCTGGCTCTTGTCGGAGCAGGGGGGATTGTTCTCTTTGGTGCTCCAAGCAGGAATCCCATCGCCCGTTTTTTTGGCGGGCTCTACAGCCTATACGATATTTCACGCTATTTGGCTGATATCCTCTCTTATTCTCGGCTTCTGGCGTTGGGGTTGGCAACGAGTGTCATTGCGATGGTTGTGAATACCCTTTGTAAGACAGCACTGGATATCCCAAAGGTCGGCTGGTTAGTGGCGGCTTTGATTTTTATTGGAGGGCACCTGTACAATCTCGCGATCAGTTTTCTTGGGGGATTCGTCCACTCCATGCGCCTACAGTTTGTGGAATTTTTCAGCAAGTTCTTTATTTCTGGAGGTAGGCCTTTCAAGCCCCTTGAACTGGAGGGTAAATATGTCGATTTTATATAACCTGGATTATTCAGGATAAAAGAATACAGAATGCTAACAAAAGGAGGTCAATAAAATGCTTAGTGGTCTGACATTAGCGATATTTGGAGCTGCTCTTGCTGTCGTCCTTGGTGGGATCGGTTCGGCCATCGGTGTTGGCCTTGCCGGTCAAGCGTCCAGCGGCGTGATGAGTGAAGACCCGGATAAATTCGGGAGTCTGCTTCTGCTCGTCGCATTGCCCGGTACTCAAGGCATATACGGCTTTTTGAGTGCTTTCCTCGTGATACTCAAGCTGGGATTGGTTGGGGGGACGGTGGCAACGGTGAGTGTCAATCAGGGATGGCAGATGCTCATTTCGTGTCTGCCGGTTGCACTCACCGGACTTGTCTCCGGAATCCACCAGGGTAAGGTTTGCGCATCCGGCGTCTATATGATTGCCAAACAGCCCAAGGACCTCATGAAGCCTGTGATCATGGCAGCCCTTGTGGAGACATATGCTGTGCTGGGATTGCTTATCACGATCCTCATCCAGAATGGCATCACGATCTGAACCTGCGAAATCAAACGGATAGCCATGAGTTTGGAAAAGATTCTGAACACGATCATTGAAGATGCCCAGGCCGAGGCCGTGGCGATCGTCAAGGAGAGCCAATCCAAGGCCGAAGAAATTAAGGAGACGGTGCGTAAGGAAGCTTTGGAATTGGCGGAAGCGCTTCATGCTGAAGAGGAAAGGCAGGGCCGTCTCGAAGCCAGTCGATTGATCACTCAAGCCCGCTTGGAGGGAAGGATCGATATTCTCTCCACCAAAAAGGAGATCATAGAGGATGTATTGGCAAAGGCTCTGGACAAAGAACGCAGCAGCATAGGAAAACTGAAAAGACAGATCATCATGAAGAAGGGAGAAAGAGAAGAAGCATTCGACGAGAGCAGACTCCTGGATGAGATCCGTCCTCAAATGGAAAAATTCATCAACGATGCCCTGAAATTATGAAGAGACCATCCCGCCTTGATTATGCTTTTGCCATAGGACGCATCCGCGTTTTGGAAAAAGGTTTGGTTTCGAGTGCTGTGTTCAGGGAGGCGGCAGACGAAAGGGATGTTTCGAGCGCCCTCAAAATGATATTTGATGCCGGCAGCTTCTTGGATGAGATAACAGAGATCCGGAGCTCTGAGGAGCTGGATCTTTTTCTGGCCAATGAAGAGAGGCAACTTTTAAAAATGCTGTCTGAGGTATTAATTGAAACAGAGCTGTTGAGAGTCATGACCTATGAGGCAAGCGAGCCCATGACCGCGTTTTCTGTTGCGCATAGGCTCGATTACCCCTTTATCTCCGATTACTTTCGTCACCGGATCGATCTGGGAAACTTTAAGATGTTTTTTCGCGCTAAATATTCCGCTCTTCCTAAAGAGCGGATCGAGAAGCTTTTGTTGACAGGAGGTTTCTATTCGCCCGATCTCTTGCTCGATAATTTTGACCTGTCCTATTCGGAGATCGCAGAAAAGATCCACTTCACCCCTTACAGAAAATTATGGGAAGCGGTTGTGGATGCCATCGAAGAAAAGGAGACGTTTGTCGAGCTAGAAAGAAGCTTTGAGGATTACTTGATCCGTTACCTGAAAAAAGCAAAGTACATTGTCTTTGGACCTGAACCCGTATTTGCCTACGGATTGGCCAGAAGACGAGAGCTGAGCTTGGTCAGGATCCTTGGTGTGGGTAAGCTGAATCATATTCCTTCAGAGATCTTAAAGGAGAGATTGGGGGAAACCTATGCTTGATCGAGTGGCTGTGATCGGTGATCGTGACCTCGTTTTCCCTCTAAAGCTTATGGGTATCAAGGTTTATTCCCCCAAAGATATCGATGAGGCTCGCCGCTTGTTGGGTACGCTTGAGGAGAAAGGTATCGCCCTGTGCCTCATGCACGAGAGTTTTTTTGCTCCTTTGAGCGAAGAGAGAGAAGCGCTGAGAGATAAGTTCACTCCGGTAGTGGCGGGATTCTCAGATTATAGGAAGGTCACGGACGAACTGGGGAAAATGATGCGAGAAATGGCTGTAATCGCCACGGGATCTGATTCTTTAGTCAAAAAAAGGGGAAACGATGAAACACGGTAAAATCATTCGCGTTGCAGGTCCTCTAGTGGTCGCTTCCGGCTGTCTGGGGGCGAAGATGTATGACATGGTCAAGATCGGTGAACTCAGATTGATCGGTGAGATCATCGAGTTGAAAGAGGACAAAGCCTATATCCAGGTCTATGAGGATACGACCGGAATCGGCCCGGATGAACCTGTCTTCCTGACAGGCATGCCCCTGAGCGTTGAGTTGGGCCCTGGGCTCGTCAGTTCTATATATGATGGCATCCAGCGTCCGCTGGATATCATCCGTGACACAAAGGGAGATTATGTGCCCCGTGGAATTGAAGTGCCCTCTCTCGATCGTGAGAAGGAATGGACGTTTTTTCCACGTGCCGAAAAGGGGCAAAAAGTCGTATCTGGAGATATTCTTGGTGAGGTGGAGGAAACTCCCCTTATTAATCACAAAATCATGGTTCCCTACGGAATCAACGGCACCGTTATCGATATAGAGGAGGGCAACTTCACTGTCAATCATGTCATCGCCAGGATCCAGACTGATGCTGGGGAGAAGGACATCCGTTTATTCCAGATATGGTCGATCCGGAAGAACAGAAAAGTTCAGGAACGCATCATGCCGAATGAACCCCTCACCACAGGGCAGAGAGTGTTGGATACACTGTTCCCCTTGGCTAAGGGAGGAACAGCGTGTGTGCCGGGTCCTTTCGGCAGCGGGAAAACAGTTGTCCAGCACCAGCTAGCCAGGTGGTCTGATGCACAGATCATCGTTTTTGTAGCCTGTGGTGAACGCGGCAATGAAGTGGCCGATCTGTTGCTCAGTTTTCCGGATCTGAAAGACCCCCATACAGGACGCCCCCTTTTGGAGAGGACGATCATCATAGCTAATACGTCGAACATGCCTGTGGCAGCTCGGGAGGCGTCCATCTATACAGGGATGACCATAGCGGAATACTTTCGTGATATGGGATATTCCGTTGCGCTCATGGCAGATTCCACAAGCCGTTGGGCAGAGGCCCTCAGGGAGATCTCTGGCAGGATGGAGGAAATGCCTGGTGAAGAGGGGTATCCTGCCTATTTGGCGAGCCGTCTTGCGGAGTTTTATGAGCGTGCTGGGAAAACTGTCTGCTTGGGTTCAGATAAGCGCGTCGGTGCCCTGAGTGTGATCGGTGCCGTGTCCCCTCCGGGAGGCGATCTGTCGGATCCGGTTGTCCAGTCCACACTCAAGGTGGTCAAAGTGTTTTGGGCTCTGGATGACCGACTGGCTAACATGCGGCACTTTCCTGCGATCAATTGGCTGCAGAGTTATTCTCTTTACACAGAGAACATCAAGGGATATTGGGAAAAAGAAGTGGCAGAGGATTTTTTAAGCCTGCGACAGGAAGCCATCAGACTCCTTGAGGAAGAATCAGAACTGAAGGAGATCGCACGGCTCGTCGGTGTGGAGAGCATGTCTGCGAAGGACCGTCTTGTCCTCGAATCGGCCCGTTCCATAAGAGAAGATTTTCTGCACCAGAATGCATTCCATCCGCAGGATACTTACACATCTCTCAGGAAACAGTATTTGATGCTCCGGACGATCCTGCATTTTCACAACTCAGCGCTTAAAATCCTTGAGGATGTGAGTTTAGATAAGATCCTTTCGCTTCCGATCAGAGAAAAGATCGCCAAGTTGAAATTTTTGCCCGAGGAAGATACAGGTATCATCGAGACGTATGTCGAAGTGGATAACGCATTCAAAGGCTTGCGAAAAATAACGGAATAAGAGGGCGACATGTATAAGGAATATTTGACAGTATCGAATATCGTCGGACCCCTGCTCATCGTCGAAAAAATCACTGATGTCAAGTACGGCGAACTGGTGGAGATCGAGACAGCCGATGGGAGCCTCCGTCGGGGCACGGTCTTGGATGTGTCGACAGAGCAAGCAGTGGTCCAGGTGTTTGAGGGTACTGTAGGATTGGACGTGGATAAATCTCGCGTCCGGTTTCTGGGGCGGTCTCAGCAGCTGGGTGTTTCTGAAGAGATCGTTGGACGGATTTTTGATGGGTCCGGAAAGCCCAAAGACAAAGGCCCTCAAATCATCCCCGAAAAGATGATCGATATCAACGGGAGTCCGATAAATCCCCAGGCTCGAGATTATCCTTCTGAGTTCATCCAGACCGGAATATCCTCCATCGATGGGATGAATCCCTTGGTGCGAGGACAGAAGCTCCCCATCTTTTCCGGGAGCGGCCTCCCTCATCCGAGGATCGCGGCACAGATCGCCAGACAGGCAACTGTGTTGGGAAAAGAAGAGAAATTTGCAGTGGTCTTTGGTGCCATGGGCATCACGTTCGAGGAGGCGAACTTTTTCATCGAAGACTTCAGGAATACGGGCGCATTGGAACGTGCGGTGCTCTTTCTAAATCTAGCTAATGAACCGACGATCGAACGTTTAGCCACACCCCGTTTGACTTTGACCTGTGCTGAGTATCTGGCGTTTGAACAGGACATGCATGTATTGGTTATCATGGTGGATTACACGTTTTATGCTGAGGCCCTTCGGGAGATTTCTGCAGCAAGGAAGGAAATTCCGGGAAGACGGGGATACCCTGGATACCTGTACACGGACCTCGCGTCCATGTATGAAAGGGCAGGAAAGATCAAAGGAAAAAGCGGGTCCATCACATCCATCCCGATCCTCACCATGCCTGAAGATGACAAAACCCACCCGATTGCGGACCTGACAGGGTACATCACAGAAGGTCAGATCATACTGAGCCGTGAGCTCCACCGTAAGGGTATTTACCCACCGATCGATGTGCTCCCCAGCCTTTCCCGACTCAAGGACAAGGGAATCGGCGAAGGGAAGACCCGTGAGGATCATGCTGATGTCCTCAACCAGCTCTTTGCCTGTTACGCTCGGGGCAAAGAGGCGCGGGAGCTTGCCCTGATCCTGGGGGAAGCCGCGCTTTCGGATGTGGATAAAATCTACTTACATTTTGCGGACCAGTATGAGGAGGAATTCGTGAAACAGGGTGAATTCGAGGCCCGCTCTATCATCGACACCTTGGATCTTGGTTGGCAGCTTCTCCGGAGCATCCCGCGACCAGAGCTCAAAAGGATCCGGCCCGAATATTTGGAAAAATATTATTCCGAAGACCAATGAGATTATCCGTCAACCCCAACAGGATGGAGCTTCTGCGTCTCCGCAAGCGGCTCGTTTTAGCTGAGAGGGGGCACAAGCTCCTCAAGGATAAGCTGGAAGAGATCATGCGCCGGTTTCTGGAGATCATGCGCCGGTTGCACGATCTACAGGGAGATGTCAGCAGAAAGTTAGACAAGGTTTTCCTCTCCTTTGCGCTTGTGCGTTGCCGGAATTCACTGGAAGAACTAGAAGAGCTCCTCCCCGATGGGAAATTGGTCCTGGACCCAACAGAAGAGAGAGTGTTCAACCTCTCCATCCCCAAGTTTGCGATCAAAGAATGGACTGTCTCCGATTATGACCTTCTCAACACAGAGAGCGAGTTGGATATCGGTCTAAAAAAAATGAAAGAGCTGTTTAATGACCTGATGGAAATGGCACGGCTCTGGAAGGCGGTGGAACTCCTCTCCAGCGAGATCGAAGTGACCCGCCGAAGGGTGAATGCCCTAGAGCATAACCTCATCCCCAACATCAAGGAGACGATCAGATACATCTCCAGCCGGCTGGAAGAGATAGAACGGTCCTACCAAGTCCAGCTAATGCGGGTTAAGGAAATTATCCGCGGCCACTGAGATGGATCATTCATAAAAATTTTCGATGCGGCCTTACTTGTAGAGTAAATACTTTTGACGTTTTTCACGAAAGAGTCTCTCTTCCTCTGCGATGACAGCGATCATTCGGTCGTATGGAATATTTCCTTTGAGGTATCGAACTAATAGGTCATCCCCAAAAAGTAAATTCAAGCTGTCTGATTTTACAGAGACAACCGCCCCGTGTTTTTCTTTGAGAGCCTTTATGAGAGACAATGTAAAATGGACAGAACGGAATTTTTCTGGTTCGAGGATATGGATACGAATGCCTGCACACAGACGGTTCTCGTATGCCGGATGAAGGACCTTCCCGGGGAGGGAGACAGGCGTATAGGTCACTGTCTCTAACTCTATGCCAGCCGTGTGCTGGCCTTTGAGCGCTGCAACCAGAGCTTCGGTGTCCAGCCATGGTGTTCCGAGTTGGAGAAACGGATAGGGTGTACCGAGGCCTTGGTTGAGAAGGAGCCCTCCGAGCAATCCAGTCCCCGGATATGCCATGGCCGTTTCTGCCGTGGGGATGTTGGGTGAAGTCGGAGTCCACGGGAGGCCTGTGTCTTTCCAAAAATACGATCGACGCCAATTTTCCATTGTGATGACGTGAAGGTTGACGTCCTTGGGAACCCATCCTTCACCTAACATCATCATAGCGAGCTCTCCGGATGTCAGTCCATACCGGATAGGGATCGGGCACGCCCCGATGAATGATCTGTATGTCTCTTTTAGAACCGGTCCCTCGACAAGAACACCGCCAGCGGGATTGGGCCGGTCGAGGACATACACGGATTTATGGGCTTTGCCAGCGGCTTCCAGAATATACTTCAGAGTTGTGATGTATGTGTAAAAACGAGTGCCTACATCTTGAATGTCATACACAAAAGCATCGATGTTTTTCATCTGTTCGGGGGTGGGTTTTTTTGTCTTCCCGTAAAGGCTGTAAACAGGGATATCCTCGAAACGGCTGTTTTCGACCGTCAGACCCCCCTCCTGCCGACCCGTAAATCCATGTTCAGGGGAGAATATAGCCCGGACCTCGATCCCGTTTTTAAGAAAAGCTGAA
>RCNB010009331.1_pt1 | contig 10433 bp, 8 predicted proteins | sample 2041321 | NCBI WGS metagenome assembly RCNB01 (sample SAMN09708232, study PRJNA481090) | Marine sediment metagenome, whole genome shotgun sequencing project.
CAATCACACTCTTGGCGAGCAGCTGGCCAAAGGGCGCTCAAAGGATGAGATAATGACTTCTCTTGGAAGCGCTGTCGAGGGGGTGCCCACCACCGCTGCTGCTCTGAAGCTGGCCGGAGAGCTCGGAATCGAGATGCCAATCACCGAGCGGATCTACCGTGTGCTCTTTGAAGGCTTTGACACTGCGCTGGCTATGGACGAACTCATCGGATTCTCCAGATCGCCGCATTCATAGAATATTGCTGTCGCGGCCACAAGTCCTGCGGTCTCCGATCGTACCACCCGGCCTCCCAGGCTGATAGGAGTGATGCCACAATCTCTGGCAAACTCTACCTCTAAAGGGGAAAAGCCCCCCTCGGGGCCGATGAATAGGTTGACAGATAAGTAATGTTTTTCCGAAATAATCCTCTTTCGGTAAATTTCGCTTCGCAGCACAGAACGCAGCCCCGATGTTTTCTCCCGCTCCCATGCCAATAGAGAAAGACCAATCGCCGACTGGCAGGCTTTCTCAAAGGGCAATGCTGGCTCAAGGGTGGGGAGCCTTCCCCGTCGCGATTGCTCCGCTGCCTCAACAATTATGTTATACCAGCGCTCTACTCTTTTATCCCGCGGACGACCCGCAACACACCTTTCACAGATAACGGGGACGAAGCCGGAAACCCCCAACTCGGTACATTTCTGGAGAATAAATTCAAATTTGCTACTCTTTGGCAACGCTTGATAGAGTGTAATCCTGGTACCGGGCTCAGCTGCCAGTCTCTTCTCGCATATCACACCTTTGACATGATCCCGGGTAACCCTTGCCAACTCTGCCTTATACTCCCAGCCGGTATCATCCAGGACCACGATATGGTCACCACCCTGCAATCTAAGTACATTCCTTATTTGATGAACCAGCTTTCCACGGATGACTACTATTTCCTGGTCGATCCATTCGGGCGGTATAAAAAAGCGATGCATTTCTTTCCCTATCGAAAACGCCCCCATTTCAGGCTTCAAAGAGGTCCTTAAGCCTGTGGAAGAATCCCTTCTCTTCCTTGGGCATTACCGCCTGTCCCAGGGTCTTCGCCAGCTCCTCAAATAGCCTGCGTTGCTTCTCATTCAGTGCCTCGGGCGTGACTACATGAACCATTACTAGCTGATCCCCACGACCACCTCCCCGAAGATGAGGCACTCCTTTTCCATGAAGTCGGAAAAGCTTTCCTGTTTGCGTTTTTGGTGGTATTTTAAGCGGAGACGGGCCATCTACTGTCGGCACTTCGATATCAGCACCCAGAGCCGCCTGGGCGAAGTTAATAGGTAAGTCATAGAGGATTTCATTACCCCGACGCTTAAATAACTGATGTTCCTTCACCGAGAGGATAATGTAAAGGTCCCCCGTACCGCCACCCCTTGCCCCGGCATTACCTTCCCCGCTGATGCGTATCTGCGAGCCATCGTCGACGCCGGCAGGTATGGTGATAGAGATACGACGTGTCTTCTCCTCCCTGCCTGACCCACGGCATTGGGAGCAGGGTTTGGTAATAATTCTTCCCTCACCACCACAGCGGCTGCACGGAGTGACATTTACAAACTGCCCGAAAATACTACGTTGCACCCGGCGCAACTGCCCGCTGCCATCACACTCCGGGCACTTCTGGGGCTGGCTCCCCGGCTCGCTGCCCATACCGCGGCATTGAGAACAATTTTCTACATGCCGTATCTCGATTTCATTGTCGTATCCAAAGACTGCCTCTTCAAAGGTAATGGTGAGGTTATAGCGAAGGTCCGCTCCCCGCTGCGGTCCTTGTTTTGTTGTGGTAGTCGCTCCTCCGAAAAAGGTATCGAAGATATCGCCAAAGCCACGGAAGATATCGAAGCCTTCAAAGCCTTTACCAAAACCCTCACCGGCATGCCCGAAGCGGTCGTAGGATGCCCGCTTCTCGGGATCAGATAGTACCTCATAAGCCTCATTAAGCTCTTTAAACTTATCTTCAGCCCCATCATCCCGGTTTCGGTCGGGATGGTACTTGAAAGCAAGCTTGCGGAAGGCCCGCTTTATCTTATCCCCTGAGGCAGACCGATCAACATCAAGAACCTCATAGTAGTCTCTTTTCGTAGCCATATTTCTACATTTCAAGCAAGAAGGTCAACATTTAATTATAGTTCGCCTGTTATTTAAATACAAGTTAAACTGGGCTCTTTTCGGCTCTGGTTAATGACGAGAATTATATCTTAAAGTGTTTGGTCAATAGTTTTCAGGGGATATTGATGAAGGATACAATTAGAGACCGTTGAAAAAGAGGTGCAGGAAACTTCCTGCCTGGGGTCTGGGGTGTTCCCCCGGCTTAAAAAGTCCCCCAAGATTGGGGGATTAGGGGGTTGTTTGAGATTATTTTCAGCAGTCTCTATTTATATTACCATTATGAGGGTAATCCTTGTTTACGATAACAGTCGCCCCCCGAAAACTTCCTCACCTGGCTGAATTGAGAAGGCAAGGGTAACAAGTTTGGTAGTAATCTGTGCTAAGATATTTTCAGAACAGTCTTGTCTCGTACTTTGGTATATTTTCACTTCTCATATTGCCACCAATTATCTAGGCCAAACCACTCTTTTTAGCTTTAGCCGCCGCCCTGCTATAGGCTCTAATGATATCATGCCTGCGTAACACTCCAAGAAGCTGGAGGGGATCGTCTCTCGCTACTACGGGGATCCGCCCCACATCTATAGTTCCCAACCTCAATAGGATATCATGTACGCTCTGGTCTGGATAAGCGGTAACAGGGTTTCTGGTAGCAATATCACTGACCTTAAGATCAGGATTCTCCTTTTGCAGCCCTTCCTCTACATCGCTTACGGTGACCATTCCATAGAAGTGACCCTGCTCATCGGTGACAGGGAAGCCATGATGCCCTGACTTCTTTAGCTTGTGTGACAGCTCGATGATGGGCATCTCCATAGAAACAGTGGGGTAATTACTGGTCATTATCTCGCCGATAGTGACGAACATGAGTGGGTCCATCTCCCCCTCAATAATCTTGACGCCCTTTCTTCGCAGCTTGAGCGTGTAAATAGAATCTGGGCTTAGTCGCCGCGCAATTTGTGTACTTGTGATTACTGCCAGCATTAACGGCAGGATAATCGGGTAGTCTCGCGTCATCTCGAAGAGGATGAGGATTGCAGTAATAGGAGCATGGGCTACGGCAGCAAATACTGCTGCCATACCCACTAACCCGAAGGCACCGGGTTCGGTAGCTACTGTGGGAAACAATGCGTTAGCTCCGCTGCCAAAGGCCACACCGAGCATGGCTCCAATGAAGAGGGAGGGGGCAAATACGCCACCGCTGCCACCGCTCCCTAGAGTTAAAGAGGTAGCAACTATCTTGAGAAGGCATAGTCCGACAAGCAGGCCAACTGCGAAACCACCTAAAAGTGCGGTTTCTATGGCTTCATAGCCTACGCCAAAAACCTGGGGGTAGAAAAACCCGATCAGGCCGACGGCAAGCCCACCAAAGACAGGCTTCAAATAAGTGGGGAAGTGCCATGTGCCGAACAGGTCTTCGCTTCGATAAAGGGCTGTGATGAAACCTTTGGCGATGAAGGCGGCCACGATTCCGAGGAGAATGTAGAGAGGCAATTCCCAACCACTGGACCATGTGTACTCCGGTATCATAGTGAAGGTGGGGCTATTGCCCCAGAAGGCATAAGAGATGGCGGTAGCGATGATGGCACTGAGACCAACGAGGATGAAGTTGCGAGGCGTAAAGCGGCGCAGAATCAGCTCCAGCGAGAAGAATATACCGGCGAGAGGGGCATTAAAAGTGCCGGCGATACCCCCGGCTGCTCCGCAAGCAACGAGCAGCTTTACCCAGTCCTCTGGCAATCGGAACCACTGTCCTACAGTTGACCCTATGGTAGCGCCGATCTGGATAATGGGACCCTCACGGCCGGCGGAACCGCCACTCCCAAGACAGATCGCAGAGGCTAATGCTTTAACTACTGCTACACGCGCTCTTATACGTCCCCCATGGCTATTAACTGCGAGCATCACCTCGGGGACGCCATGACCTTTTGCCTCGCGGGCCAAGAAGTAGACAAGGAGTCCGACTATTAACCCGCCTACAGCAGGGAGAATTATCACATAATATTTTCCTAAAAAGCCAAAGGCTGTCTCACCACCTTCGAAAAAGAGTGTGGTGAAGCTGGAGACCATCCATCGAAAAAGCACCGCCCCCAATCCAGAGGCCAGCCCTATCAGAATGATCAGTATGATCCCTCTGGTCATCTCCGAGGTGCGCCATAGCTCGTGAATCTGACGTAACCTGGCTCCGAAAGGGAACCTCAATCTGTTACTACCTCCTCAAGTGTCTCTCCACTCCTGGTGGCGTTATGCTGTCTCGCAATTTGGCGTGGCTGATACTTTTCATAAAGATTGAACGTATTCGTGAAACTAGGTGTTACGGGCACCAGGATGAAATCAATAGCAAACAGGAAAGAATTGGAAATCAGTACTACCGTTGATTGAGTACAGGTGACATAACGCGGGCACTCTTTTCCTTACGGACTTCGGCTACGATTATAACACATTAATCACTATTGTTAGCACTATGTGTTGCTGTGATGATGTACGTTTGATACAGCAATGTCTTCGTCTATCAACGAGAGCTTCTATTGCACTTTCTCGGTTAATACCCGAAACTTCAAGGTCTCCTTAATATACTCACTGTATCCATTGGCTGAAAAGTGTATAGTATGTCCTGGACACTGCATAGTACAAACTTGACAAAGGTAATAAAAAGGTAGAAAATTAAATTAGTTAGCACTCTCGGGTTGCGAGTGCTAATGAACGAGGATACATGTTAACAGAGCGACAGGGGAACATACTCAGAATTATCGTCAGAGAGTATATATCACAAGCAAGCCCCGTTGGGTCAGTGGCGATCGCCCACCGATATGGTATTGGTGTAAGCTCCGCCACCATACGTAATGAGATGGCACGACTTGAAGAGGGCGGCTACATAATACGCCCCCATATTTCCGGTGGTGGTATTCCCTCGGATAAAGGCTATCGATACTATGTGGAATCTCTAGTTCAGGAGGAAATCCCCCTGAATGAGCAGCGCATGCTCTCCCATCTCTTTCACCAGGTGGAGCAGGAGCTAGCGGAATGGACCCGTCTCGCTGCGGCCCTGCTGGCGCGCATGGTTAGCAATATAGCGATTGTTACGTCTCCTAAGGCGATGGCATCCCGTATTAAGCATGTGGAGATGGTAACGCTGCAGGAATCTCTCGCGCTGCTTATACTCCTACTTCAGGAGGCTAAGCTTAAGCAGCAACTGCTAACCTTTGATGAGGTGGTATCTCAAGAGGAGATGAACGCAATTTCCCGTAAGCTAAGTGACCTGTTCCAGGATATGACTGGGGCTCAGGTCATGGCACAGAGTACAGTGCTGTCACCGGTTGAAGAGCAGGTAAAAAGTGCTGTTGTTCAGATTATGGCGGAAGAGGATAAGAGAAGGTATGAGGAGCCATATATAGAGGGAATACGCCATATATTGGCTCAGCCGGAGTTTACCCGTACCCAGAGCGTGCTGTGCCTTATGGAGATGCTGGAAAGTAAGGATATTGCCAAGAACCTACTCCCCGAAATAATGACCGCAGGTGGTGTCTGGGTTATCATCGGCGCAGAGAATCGCGAGGATGCCTTGAAGGAGTGCAGTATGGTTATCACTCAGTATGGCGTTCCGGGCGAGGTCGCGTGATCGGACCCAGGCGTATGCCGTATGGCAGGGCGATCTCCTCAGTTCGATACGTGAGTTCGCTGATGAGCGAACTCGTAGCCGAGCTTCATACGGGCTAGTGGATACAATAGCCCGTGGGAAAAATAATATAGATTTTAAGCAGGTAGATTAATTAGGCAGTTATTATGGATGAGGAAAACAATGGCTTTGAAGAAATGCTCCCGGTAGAGGAAGGTGAAGGAGAGGAACCAGAAGCTGATGTAGCTTCTCCGCAAAAGGCACTTGCTGAGGAGCAGGCCAAGGCTAATGGATATCTTGCTAACTGGCAGAGGTCACAGGCGGACTTTTTAAATTACAAGAAACGCACCGAACAAGAGCGCTATGAAACAGCCAAGCATGCAAATGGCACACTTATACTAGCTCTGCTCCCTGTGCTCGATGACCTGGAGCGTGCCCTGGAGAATGTCCCGGAGAAGCTCGCAAAATCCAACTGGGTAGATGGCGTTGAGCTTATTTCTCGTAAGTTCAAATCTGTTCTGGAAGGACACGGGCTCAGTGAGATCAAGGCTATTGGCGAGCCCTTCGACCCCAACCTTCATGAGGCTATGCTCTATTCTGAGGGTGAAGAGGAGATGGTCGTCGAAGAGATGCAGAAGGGCTACAGGCTTCATGATCAGGTGCTGCGCCCCACAAAAGTGAGTGTGGGCAAAGGTAGTGAAGAGAATTACGAAACATCACAGGAGGATATAAAGGAGGAGAACAATGGCTAAAGCAATAGGTATTGACTTGGGAACGACTAATAGCTGTGCTGCAGTTATGGAGGCCGGGGAACCCACGGTGATCCCCAGCGCCGAAGGGGGACGCACTACTCCGTCGATGGTCGCCATGAATAAGGGCGGTGAGCGCCTGACGGGGCAGGTAGCGAAGCGACAGGCAGTCACTAACTCTGATAATACCATTTTCAGTATCAAGCGCCTTATTGGGAGGAAGTTTAAAGATGAATCTGTGGAGTATGATAAGAAACTTCTACCCTATAAGATAACCGAAGCTTCAAATGGGGATGCGAAGGTGGTCATGGGTGACAAAGACTACAGCCCAGCGGAGATCTCGGCAATGATTTTGCAGAAGATAAAGACGGATGCTGAGGCCTATCTTGGTGACAAAGTAACAGAAGCGGTGATCACTGTACCTGCCTATTTTAGCGATAGCCAGCGTCAGGCAACCAAGGATGCAGGAAAGATCGCAGGGCTCGAGGTGCTCAGGATCATAAACGAGCCCACTGCCGCGTCATTGGCTTACGGTCTGGATAAGAAGAAAGACGAAACTATTGCTGTGTATGACCTGGGCGGTGGTACCTTCGATATTTCAATTCTGGAGCTGGGTGAGGGCACCTTTCAGGTGAAGTCAACCAATGGTGACACCCACCTCGGGGGAGATGACTTCGATCAGAGAGTTACCAATTGGCTGTGCGACGAGTTTAAGAAGGACCAGGGAATTGACCTGCGTCAGGATCGCATGGCGTTGCAACGGCTCAAAGAGACAGCGGAGAAGGCAAAGTGTGAGCTCTCTACTGTGCAACAGACGGATGTCAATCTACCCTTCATCACAGCGGACGCCAGCGGCCCGAAACATCTGAATATCACCCTTACCCGGGCAAAGCTGGAGCAATTAGTAGGTGACCTGGTGGAGAGTACCATGGGGCCCTGCAAGCAAGCACTTGAAGATGCCGGCATGAAGACAACTCAGATCGATGAGGTGGTCTTAGTTGGTGGGCAGACACGAATGCCTCTGGTTCAGGAGAAGGTGAATAAATTTTTTGGTAAGGAGCCCCATAAAGGGGTTAACCCGGATGAGGTAGTGGCCGTAGGGGCAGCAATTCAGGCCGGCGTGCTTAAGGGGGACGTTAGTGACGTGCTCCTGCTGGATGTCACCCCTCTTACCCTGGGTATCGAGACTCTCGGTGGTGTAATGACCACGCTTATTACCCGTAATACCACCATACCCACAGCGAAGAGCCAGGTCTTCTCAACCGCAGCCGATAACCAGCCCAGCGTGGAAATACATGTGCTTCAGGGAGAGCGTGCCATGGCCGTCGATAATAAGACGCTGGGGAGGTTTATGCTCGATGGCATTATCCCCGCCCCCCGGGGAATGCCTCAGATTGAGGTTACTTTTGATATTGATGCCAATGGCATTGTTAGCGTTAAGGCACAGGATAAAGGGACGGGCAAGGAGCAGAAGATCGTGATCACTGCATCCAGCGGGCTCTCCAAGGATGAAGTGAAGCAAATGCAACGGGATGCAGAGGCACATGCTGCAGAGGACGCCAAGCGCCGCGAGGAAATAGAGACGAAAAATACCGCCGATAACCTGGCATATACTGCAGAAAAGACCCTTCAGGAACATGGAGACAAGGTGCCCGCAGACCTCAAGCAGCAGACCGAGGAAAAAATCGCCAGCGTACGTTCCGCACTTCAGGGGAGCGACGTAGCAGAGATCCAGCGCACCATGCAGGAGCTGTCCGATACCATGCAGCAGGTAGGCGCTTCTGTATATCAAACACCGCCCTCTGACGCCGAAGCGCCTACCCAAGAGGAAGAGCCACCGAAGACCGATGAAGGGACTGTAGAGGGGGAGTTCCGCGAGGTTTAAGATACACCAGATAGAAATTAAAAGGGCGGAGGATAGACCTCCGCCCTTTTTCGTTGGGCGAAACAGGTGGAGACCCCATTATGGGCAGAGGACATGAGTTGACCCACGAGTGCCGTTTTGTTATACTTTCAGCAGTTTCATGAGTGAAGGGGAATAGATATTGCACGCGCAGATCACGGGGTGGGGGAAGTATCTGCCAGAGCGGGTGCTTACCAATAAGGACCTGGAAAAGACGGTGGATACATCTGATGAGTGGATCGAAACCCGCACCGGGATCAGAGAACGGCGTATCATAGCTGACGATGAAGCGGCCTCTACCATGGCGGTAGCTGCGGGACGGAGAGCTCTCGAAGTTGCCGGGCTTTCTCCGCAGCAGCTTGATATGGTGATTGTTGCTACCAGTAGCCCGGATAGAATAATGCCGGCAACTGCTGCCTTAGTGCAAAATGAATTGGGTGCAGAAGGGGCCGCTGCTTTCGATGTTAATGCCGCTTGTAGCGGTTTCATCTATGCGCTCATAATTGCTTATCAGTTCATCGCCGCAGGCGCATGCGAGAATATTCTGGTGGTTGCCAGCGAGGCTGTGAGCCGTTCCATCGATTGGGAGGACCGCTCAACCTGTGTGCTTTTTGGTGATGGAGCTGGGGCCGTGGTGGTGCAGGCAAACGGGAATGCTACGGATATGCTCAGCTTTGTCATGGGTAATGACGGCTCGGGCGCCGATCTCCTTTATATACACCACCCCTGCGGTTTACCAACCAATACGCATAATGACAAACGCTATTATATGGTTATGGATGGGAAGAATGTGTTCAGGTTTGGGGTTGCTGCTCTGGCTGACGTCTCCAGGCAGGTTATCGATGCCGCCGGCCTAAATATATCGGATATCGATCTCTTTATCCCCCATCAGGCGAACAACCGTATCACGCAGGCGGCGATGAAGGCACTGGGTATTTCCAGTGAAAAGGTTTTCGTCAATCTCGATCGCTATGGAAATACCTCGGCAGCATCACCGGCCATTGCCCTTTGCGAAGCGGTCGAACAGAGTAGACTGAAACAAGGAGACATGGTAGTTCTTGTTGCCTTTGGTGCAGGCCTGTCCTGGGCTGCTACGGTGTTGCGCTGGCAGCCAGACGCCTATTCTTAACGTTATAGTTACATTGAAAAATTGGGTTGACTTTATAGTAATCTAGATTATGGCCTCATAAGAGACCGCTGAATAAGAGGTGCAGGATACTTCCTGCTGGGGGTGCCCCCCAGCTTTAAAAAAATTCCTCCAAGATTGGGGGATTAGGGGGTTGGTTGAGGTTATGTCAGTAGTCTCCATAATTGTAACAGAGCAAAATAGTATAGAAAGGAGGGATGAATGCAGGTAAAAGCTCTTACTATGATGGATGCACTTTTCCCCAGGGTGACTTTGGTACGGGATCTGCTTCTTATACTAGGTTTCGGTGCTGTCACCGCGCTCAGTGCGCAGATTGCCTTCTACATTGGCCCGGTCCCCATTACGGGGCAGACATTTGCCGTGCTTCTGGCCGGGGCACTCTTGGGTAGTAAGCGTGGTGCATTAAGCCAGCTTACCTATCTGGCGTTTGGAGCCATAGGTGCTCCGATATTTGCCGGATGGCACGGAGGACCGGCTGTGCTTGCGGGTCCCACCGGTGGCTACCTTGTAGGATTTGTGGCGGCCGCCTTCGTGATAGGCTTGCTCGCTGAGCGGGGATGGGATCGCCGAATATGGAGCATGGCCATAGCGATGCTTGTTGGTAACGTTGTTATATATGCCTTCGGTCTGCCATGGCTCGGTTACTGGCTTAGTCGTTTTTCTTCGGAAAGCTCAGTGTTTAATATTGGACTTTACCCATTCATACCGGGGGATATGCTCAAGATCGCTTTAGCGGCAGTGGCATTGCCTTCCGGGTGGGCCTTATTAAACAGGTTTGGAAGGTAGTTGAGCCAAACATAAATTTGTCAATTGAGGGGGCTATGCCCCCTCAATCTTCACGGGGTAGGTTGGCCGATTATATAAGAGACCGCTGAAAAAGAGGTGCAGGATGCTTC
>RCNB010002868.1_pt1 | contig 10432 bp, 6 predicted proteins | sample 2041321 | NCBI WGS metagenome assembly RCNB01 (sample SAMN09708232, study PRJNA481090) | Marine sediment metagenome, whole genome shotgun sequencing project.
CGGGCTTCGCGATGATGGCGCGCTCGAGCGCCTCACGCGCCGCAGAGAACGAGCGCAGCTCGACCTGAACGATCGCGAGGTTGAAGTACGCCTGATGATTGGTCGGATCGATGGCGCCGGCCTTCTCGAGACTCTCGGCGGCTTCATTGAACCGCTTCATCTGAGCGAGTTCGACCCCGGCATTCATCTCATTCATGGACTCCACCCGGGCACGGGAACAGTTCCCGCCCATCAGGATTAGACCCACCAAAATCACCCCGAACATCTGAGCACCCATGCTTGCCTCCTACGCTTGGAAATTCACAAGCACTTCAATCCTACAGCATTTGTCGCATAGCCAACAATAGTAAACACAGCTCTTTTTCCGCTGTTTTACGGTTTTTGGCCAGTTTCAGACCACCCCATTTGCGCTGAACGTCGGCGCAGGCCCTGGAAAGCAAGGATAACAGCGGAAAATCTCGCTTTTGGGGGCGCGACCCCAAGGTCACTGGCCCGCGGCGTCGAGCAGGAACGGGTAGTTCACGACCACCACACCGCCCCCATCGGGTGCGGGGAAGGTCCAGCGTCGAACGGCACGTACGATGCAGCTCTCAACCGCCTCGTTCTTCAAACTCGAGCTGTCGACCATCGCCGACTGCACGGAGCCTGTCGGCGAAATCACGAACTTCGTGGTGACGCGACCCTGGAGGTCCGGTCGTGCGTTGAGCTGCTGCTCGTAGCAGAACTTCACCTCGTTGATGTGACGTCGAACGACACGGCGAATGACTTCCTTCGACAGAGAGCCGCGCACCTCGGCGCCGCCACTGCGAACCTGAGGAACGCCTGCCGAGCGACCACGGAATCCGCCGACGCCGCGACCGTAGCCGCCCTCGCCATCACCCCGGCCACCACCGCGACCGATGGTGCCGAAGTTGCCCATGCCGATGGTGCCTTGTCCAAGGCCGCCACCACCGCGACCAGTGCCGCGAAGCCCGAGGCCGCCAAAGCCGAAGTTCTGACCGATGTCGTTGCCCGTCATCGCGCCGAGCGCGCTACTCGGATCATTGCCAAGTGCGAAGTCCGCGCCGTATGGCGAGGTGGGCGCGTTGAACGAACCCTGCATGGATGCCAGCGTCCCGATGATGCCGGCGGTGCTAGCCTCTTCCTCAGCCTGCTCACGCGCCATCACCGGGTCGGGATTGTCTTTCGGTCCTTGAATACCGTACTTGTTGCGGTTCTTTTCCGAGCTTTCGTCGCCCATCTGGCCTTGATCGCCTTCATGCGCCTTGCCCGTGCCGCCGCCCGACGAATCGGAGCCATTCAGCCACTCGGGCTCTGGCTCTTCGAGCTCTTCCGGCTCCATGAGGAACTGGATCAAACGCGAATCCGTGCTCAGCAGGTCGGATGACAGGCCGCGAGGACGCGGCGGCTGGAAGTAGAACATCGTGAGTACGAGGCTCGCAAAGAGCGCCGCCCCGGCGACATAGATCATCGGTCGAACGTCGATCTTCGCATGGCCGGCGACCTTCTTGCCCGCCTTCACATCTTTGATGATGAAGGTGAAGTCGCGGTGCTTCATTCGGACTGAACCACCTTCGGGCACCGGGAACTCCATCGCCCCGGCGACGGTCGAGCTCGGCTTGAAATCTCCTTGGCCGCGCATCAGGTCGAAGGAACGCGTTTGATCACCGATCGTGGCCTCGCCCTTCGCGCCTTCAGGAACGATCGCCGCGACGCCTGCGCCCTGTGCCACGCAGAGCGGCATACGGTCCACACCGATCGCGTCGTGCCCCAAGACGTAGTCCACGTCTTCGCCGTCAGGCTCACCGACGTAGTAGTCGCGAGCCGGCGTCAGGTAGTCGACGTTGAGGACGTTTCGATCGCCCCAGATGACCGATACTTCAATCGCACGCTCATTGGTCTCGATCTCGTGCGCGGGAAGCGCGGCCGTGGTTGCAATGAGGCCGTATTCCGGGCCCTCCTCGGCGGATGCGTTTGCAAAGGGTGTACGCGAAAGACGCTTGGCGCCGACTTCGAACGGATTGAACTTTGGTCCCGACTCGTCGTCTTTTTGGGCAACCGGCGGCACGGCTTTGGCGCGCGGCTCCGACTCTTCGTCGAGCATGGCCGCCATACCGCGTTCATCGACGATGGGTGTTGCACGCCCTCCGCCTGCAGCCATCGCGACCGGTGGTCTCGATGCGACCGCCACCGTCCCGGTGATGATGTCGAGATGCAATCGCTTGTTGCCGACTTGCACCTGGTCACCGGTTTGCAGCTTCCGCTTGTTGATCTTCTCGCCGTTGACGAGAGTCCCTGACGCGGAACCAAGGTCGATGATGAACACCTCCCCCGGCGCAGTCACCTCGATCACCGCGTGCATGCGGCTGACCTTCTCGTCATCGAGGTGAATGTCGCTCGTCTGCAGACGACCGATCTTAATGATCTCTTGGCTCAGCGTTTCGGTGCTGAGCAACGCGTCCCCGTCGTAGACAGAAAACGCGACCGAAGTATTGTGGCTCGACTCAGTCACCCGGATCCCCCATTACAAATCTTCCACAGATTTCAGCATCTCGGGAATAAAATGCTCTCGAATCTGAATCAGGGACGCTCGGCGCCCGCGGCGACGCACGATCAATTGCTCGCCGTCGGGCCGCACCAAGTCGCCTGTGACCAGGTCATCTTCGAAGTCATATGTCGTTTCCGACGCTGGCTCGTCCTGCGCTTGCACGCTGGACACCCAAACCGAAGATGCCGCAATTAGCGCTGTAAAAACAACGATTTGCGAGATAAACTTCGAAATATTTTTTTCCATGATTCGTCCTTAACCCGTGACCTGCATCGCCTCGACAGAGATGTCGATGTTCTGCATGCGACCGGGCCGACACTTGGTTGCGCCCCGCTTTTTGCTCGACTGCTGAGCGCAACGATTGCTCACGTCCTGCACGCTCGAACGGAATTCGGTTTGCTTGCCAGCTCGCTTCAGGAACTCGCTGAAGTAGCTCTTCGCCTTCTTCAAGTCGTTGACCGAGCCTGACTTGTAGTCCTGGTAGAGGACGCCGAGATTGAAGAACGCCTCGGGACGACTGCCGTCGAGTTGCTTGGCGCGCTCGTACTCCGCCTCGGCCTCCTGGAAGCGCTCGAGCCCCCGAAGCGCCGTGCCGTGACCAATGATTGCATCGTAGTTGCTCGGCTGGAGCTCGACGGCTCGTGCAAAGGCCTTGCGGCCGTCCTCGTAGCCACGGAACGAGATCGTCACCTCACCAAAGTTCATCTGTGCCTCGAATAGATCCGGATCGAGCGTGATAGCCCTTTGGAAGAACCGAAGCGCGGAGATGACATCGCCCTTGTAGACCTTGATCAGGCCCCAGGTGTTGTAGATGGGCGCATAGTCGGCGTCGAGCATCTGCGCCTGGCGGCAGACGACCTCCGCGAGATCGAGCTCCGCTGCGTTGCCCTTGCGGCCTCGGTCGTAGTGCAGGAGCGCCATTTGGTTGAAGGCCGACAAGTAGTCGGACTCGATGGCCAGAGCTCGCCTGAGATTCTTGAGCGCCTCATCACTTTGGCCCTGCGCCCGCTGTACGATCGCAAGGTTGGTGTACCCGGACGTGCACTGCGGATCGTCCTTGATCGACTGCTCGAACGCGGACTTTGCCTGAGCAGTTCGGCCACTCTCGAGGTCGCGAAGACCAAGCCCCACCCGCGCCTTGCAGAACTTCGAGTCGACCCTGAGCGCCTCCTCGTAGTGCTTGTACGCGCCATCTTCGCCACAACGTGAAAGCGCGAGACCGGCCATGTAGTGCGCCTCGGCGAAGTCGCCCCCTTGCGCATCCGCTGCGCGCTCGAAGGATTTCTCCGACGCGCTGCACTTGGCGGAAGTCCAGCCGCTCGTCTCGTTGGCGTCGAACGCGGTGAGCGCGCCCTCCCACTTGCCGTGGGCCTTCTTGCTGACCGCGCTGCCATCGGCCGTCGTGATCGCTTCACCGCCCGCGGTTCGCGCCACATCAGCTGTAGGCGTGGTCCCCTTGTTCGAGTTCGTGCTCTCCCCGCCGCAACCCAAGATGAGTGCGATGGCAATGAACGCTACTTTACGACTTCGCATCACGGCTCCTCCCTGTTGGCGACCGCCTCTTTGGTATTCAACCTCTGCTGGTTAATCGCGCCGAGGTCGACTGCGCCGGGGTCACCGACGGTAGCCTTGACGTAGTTCGGTTCCCCTCGAAGCTCTGCCGCCACTGGGTACTTGGTCGGGTTGAGGCCGTTGAGCTCCTGCTCACACGACCGAGACCACTTGTTGAACCAGCGCACCTGCGTCGCGGTCGTCAAGCAGAACTCGAATTTGTCGATCGCCTGACGCTGCAACGGCTCGGAGACATCATCCAGGGCGCCGACGTAGATGTCGAACAGCCCTGGGTCCTTCTCGATCTCTTTGGGAATCGGAGCGTCGCGGAACTCGTCGACGAAGCTTCGGTACATCTCCCCGGTTCGGGAAGCGGCCGCGATCTGCCATGGCGCCGACTTCATTTGAACGCCGTCCAGGCCCACCGTCATCTTGGCGACCTTGGCGTAGTCGGTCTCCGCAGCCCTGAGCACGGCTTGCTTGCGCTTCACCCAGCGCTTGAACTCCGTGTCGGACCACTTCTTCACGCGGGCCATGCTCTTGCCCCCGCGATACTGCGGAAACGCGACCTTCTCGAACTCCGCAAACTTGTATTCGGACAGATAGAACTGCGACTCAGCCGCGCTATCGAGCGCCTCGCGAAGGTACAGAACCTTGCTTTCCTTCGAGGTGTTCTTGAGCGCGCGGATTCGCTTTGGTGCTCCCGCGGTCCACTTCTTCACCGCCGCCTGGAAGTGCTTCCTGGCCTCACCCTTCTTGTTGAGCTCCCAGTACGCCCGCCCTATCGCGGTGTTCGCCTGGATCAGCTGGTTGGGCATCCCGACCTTGCCGTATTTCTTCAGGTACTCGTTGTAGTGCGTGATGACCTGAAACCAGCGCTTCTGCCGTTCGTAAATCGATCCGATCGAGAAGAAGACCTGCGAGGTCTGCCGCGGAAGTTTGCGTTTGTAGTTGCGCGCGAAGAGATCCGAGTCCTCCATCGCCGCTTTGTCGTCTCCGAGACCAATCCTGAAGAAGGTGGCCTGCTCGAGGCCCTCGATGGCGTTGGGACAAACACCGTTCTTCTTGTCCTCCGCGCTACATCGCTTGCCGTCCTCGCCAGGGAACTTCCGCGCGAACTGCTCGTAGTACTTCGCCGCTTGTTCGTAGTACGCGAGAGCTTGGAAGTTCTGGCCGATGAGATAGACCGCCTTCTTCGAGAGCTTGCTCTCCGGGTAGCGTTCGATCAGCACGGTACGCACCTGGATGGCGCGGCCCAAGAGATGCGCCGCCTCGAAGTTGATCGCTGCGTTGTAGAGCATCTCGTCCATCTCGCCGCACTCCTCGTGGCGCCGGAAGATGCGAACGTACGTCGCGGCAGCCTTCTTGAACTGCTGGGTCTTTTGATAGATCTCGGCTTCTTTGCGGCGAACCTGGCACTGCAGATTGCCGAGCGTCCCGCAAAGGTCCGGATGCTCGTCGCTCAACTGCTCGGTCCCGCAAAACGACGCCGACATCGGATCAATCGTGGCGCTTAGCTCCTGGACACACGCGACACGCGGCTCAGGGATCTGCGTGCCAAGCACATTCAGGCAATCGAGATACAGGTTCGCAGCGTACTCCGAGAGCTCGCTGTCCTTGTGGTTGAACGCGATGTCGCGGAACAAGACGGCAGCCTCTTCGAATCGATTGGCTTCGTAGTAGATGCGTGCGCGGCGATACTTGATCGTAGAGATGTCTTCGGCCTTATCGACGTAACAGACGTAGCGATTGAACGCCTCGAGCATTCCCTCCTGAAGCGGCGTCAGCTTCTTGGGAGCGAATTGATTCTTGGGGGCCGCCTTCGCTGTCTTCAGCGCCTTCTGGTCGCTCTTGCTGACGAACTTCGTCTCGGTTTCGCGCGGCACGTATTGCTGCTGGTAGAGGTTGTTGTAGCAAAGCACCGCTGCGTAGGCCGCGTCGCTCGTAAACTCACCCTGGGAGTTCTGCTCGACGACATCGTCGAACGCTGGGCCGCACTGGCCCCACTCTTCCATCTTCCAAAGCAGTTCGGCGTAAAAGTACGAAAGCTTGTACTTGGTCGGCCAGTCACGCTTGTCGATCTTGGTGAACTTCATCTGCTCCATGTCTGGAAACTCTTTGAGCAGCGTTCGGTAGAGCACGGCTGCCTGTGACATGGTCTTCTTGTTCTTGGTGCCGGGGGCCGCATCGGTGCCGACGGCCTCTCGGTGCCACGACGTTCCGAGCCAGAGCATCGTGGTTGCGGTCTCCACCTTGCATTCTTCGACCTTGGCGGGCGGCTTCCCACCCTTCTTGTATGTTCGGTAGACGTCGACGAGCCGCTTTAGCTCGATGATCTGCTCCTGCTTGGGCCGCGAAGAGATCACCGCACTGGTCACCTTCGTCTGCCAGTCGCAAAGCGAATCGCTACGCGGCGCGTCGGCCATCAGCTTGTGATAGACGGTGATGGCCTGCGGCCACTGACCGGTGTCGTAGTAGAGATTGCCGAGATTCTCGAGCATCTCGTGAGCCTCGGCGTCGCTCTTCGAGTACCGACGAAAGAAATCGAGTGCCTTGCCCGGCGAGCCGTAGTGCGAATAGGGCAATACGAGTTCCCTGCGGGCTTGTCGTGCCAGATTCTTGGCGTCGTTCGCGTACTTGTTGTTGCGGGCGAACTCGAGGATGTCGACGAAGCCTTGCAACGACTGGCGGTAGCGCTCGCGGTTGTACTCCACCCAGGCGACCTTGTAGAGCGCGTACCCGTAGACCGAGTTTCGCTTCGGCGGGAACTCGAGCACTTTGCGATAGAACTTCGCCGCCGCATCCATGTCACTGTCGTTGAAGTAGAACTCCGCAAACGACAGGTATGCATTCGGGACGAAGCGGCTCTTCGGGTAGTCTTTGATCAGCCGTCGATAGACCGAGCGAGCCTTCTCGAACTGATCGAGTTCCTGCAGCGCGAAGGCAAGTGAGAACAGGACCTCGTCCATCCGCTTGAAGTTGGGATGATCGCGAACGAGAGTCGCATACGTACGGATGCTGTCCTCGCGGATCTTGTCGAGGTCGGCTTTCGCGGCCTTCTGGCCGTCACGGGCTGCCTTGCACCGGGCTTTGTCTTTGTCGCGTGTGCACGCTTCGTAGATCGGATCATCAAACGAGCGCACCTTGGCGTTCTTTGCAATCTGCATCTCGAACTGAGTCTCGGCGAGGCGCAACAGCACCTCTGGCCTGCGCGGGTCATCGTCCGCGCTGTTCTTTACGAGCCTCTGAAGGATGGCGATTTCTCGCTGGAGGAGGTTCTCCGCCCTCGCCCGGGTCTGCTGGCGACCAAGCCGCGTGCTCAGGTCGATCTGCAACGAGGGGCCGGTTGGTCCCTGCTTCGACGTCTTTTTGGGCTGTGCTGCCTTCATGCGCGAGACCGGTGCGTTGCCGCCCTCTTTCGCGGCTTCCTTTCGGGCATCCGCAGGGCACGACGCGATTGCTCGCTGGGTGCTCTCTGGGATGCACATCGGAGCCGTGCTCATCGGCGCTTGCTCCGCGGCGGCCTGCCCGGCCGTAATCGCCACGAGCAACCCGCAAAGGAGGCTCGCTGCGTGCTTCGATTTGTTTAGCGCGTGCATAGGTTAGTCACCTGCTGTCGATAGAACCCGAGCTCATCTCGCCACCACTCCCCATTGAACGGCCAGAGCTGATGTTCCTCGTCCACATTCACGTCGCCGCCCTTGGACTTCTTGGCGAGCGACATCTGCTGTTGGAGCTCCTGATCGATTTGACCGCGACGGAACGTCGCAATCTCGAGCTCCACCGTGTCGACCTGATTGCTGAGGTCTCGAAGCTCGCGAATCAATCGCTGATAGCGACCGCGTGCGAGGTCTCCGGCCTCATCGACCGCGAACGCTCTCGCGAGCGAGACGTCTTCGAGAATCTTCTCCCCGACTGGCGAGTTCTGGAACTTCTCGTCCGACTTCCCGAGCTGCGCCTCTTCCCTATCGAGAATCGCGACGTACTCGAGGTGCTGCAGCACCGTGCGATCACTCAGCGCTGTCGCCACGATCGGGCGAACGCGAGGCGAGAGCTCGGCTTGACCTGCACGCACCTGCTTGAGGAACTCGAAGAACTCCGCGTTGTCCTGGTGCTTACGGAGCACCGCGTCGAGCTCCTGTTTGACCGGGTCATAGCGGTCGTGGAACTGCGCCACTGTCGCCTCTGCGTTGTCGACCTGACAGTTCACGAAGAACGTGACGGCCTTCAGCACGAGGGCTTCGGGATAGAATGAATTCTCGAAATATGGCGAGTACAGCGTGTGCACGTTACCAAGTGCGCGCGAGTACTCATCGGCGAGGAAGAAAGCCCAGGACGACTCGAAAAGCGAGTCGAGCCAGTATTCGCTGGACTGCTCGACCTTCGTCCATGATTCGACCGATTGGCCGAGGAGCGTGCCGTCGATTTGGCCGCCCTTCCCCTGATTCGCTGCGGTGTAGTACACCCGAGCGAGCGAGATCCATGCGAGGTTGCGCATGCGCTCCTCGTCCACACCCTCGACATTCCCTGCGTCGATGGCGTCTAGAATCGCGCGGAACGACGCTATCGCGGGACGCGCCTTGCGCATTCGAATGAACGAGATGCCTTCAAAGAACTTCGCGTAGGTGTACTGCGCGGAACTTGGATCGACCTCTTGAAACACATCGATCGCCTGACGAAACGACGCCTGCGCGTACAGGTGGCGCCCCATCAAGTAGAGAAGCTGGTTGTAGAGCGCCGGGTCCTTCTCCTTGAACTCCTCGAGCGCGCCAATGCCATAGCGACCGACCTTGCCGATGATTCCGGAGGACTCCGGAAGCTTGGAAGCCAACATGCCGAGCCACTCGAGCGTTTCGCCGAAGTAGAGATGTCCAGGCCCCTGCGCGCTGATGTCGTCGAACACGGTGAGCGCGGATTGGTAGTACGCCATCTGGTAAAGCGACTGGCCCAGTAGAAACTGTGCCCGCTGCCGATTGCCACGACCGTCTTTCGACTTGCCCGCCGCAACGCGGTCGAAGCCGATCGAAGCAGCTTCGTACTTCTTCCCTTCAAACGCGGTCAGCGCTTCAGCCAGACGCTTCGACGGTTTCCCCAGCTTGACCGGTGCGCGGCTCTGCCCAGTCTCCTCGAGACCGAAGCTCATGTCCTGTGCACTCGCCGACATGGACATCGCCAGGCCGCAGACCAACACAGGTACCGCTATAAAGCGGATCCCCTTCATAAAGCGCTCCTTCGTGCGGAAGCTTGGTTTTCCAAGTCCCCTGACCCCCAAAATTCGAACGAAACCAGCCCCTTCCGGATCGCTCGTCCACCATCATAGAAACCAGCCGAAGGGGTCGTCAAGGTATAGCGCCATTGAGCCTTTGACCGGGTGACTGCAATTGAGACTGGAAACCTGTGCATGGACCTGACAAATTCGGTGTGAGGCGGGGGCTTGCCCCACCGTCTCCCCTTTCTGACCCCCGACGGCTGGCTAAGTTTGGGTCCTATCTCTTATTGCCGTTATGCTGTGGATGACCGGGGGGCTCTTAGGGGGACATGATGAGTAGTAAATTGCTTAATTTCGTGGGGTTTGTAGCGATCTCGCTGGCCTGTGTGACGGGGTACGGCTGCGCGAGCAGCGCCGTCGGCGACCCATGCGTGCCCGAAGCCGTGCCCGAAGGCGGATTCTTGGCATCCGAAACCTACCTCGAGACGAGCTCAGTCCAGTGCGCAACACGGGTGTGCCTCGTCCGAGGACTGATGGGTGACCCGAACAACCTTCAAGAAGACGAATGCCCAAGCGGAGAGGCCACATGCGTCCCGGCCAGTGAAGTCGAGCGCAGCGTCTACTGCTCGTGCCGGTGCGGAGCCCCTCCCGAGAGCGGCGTTCCAACCTGCGGATGCCCAGGCGGCTTCACCTGCGAAGAGGTGCTCGAGACCGGTGGCGACGGACTCCGCGGAAGCTATTGCGTCCGGAACGAAGTCGAACCGAGCTGAACTGGCACGGCGCGGCGAAGAGCTCGTTGCGTCGCTCTTAGAGGATCGCGGTTTTCAAATCTGGGGCCGCAACGTCCGTGTCGGTCGGTTGGAGCTCGATGTGATCGCGAGGCGCGGCTCTCTCGTCGTCGTGTGCGAAGTGCGCTCACGCGCAAATGCACGTCCGGTGTTCCCAGCTGAAACCATCGGCGGCGCAAAGCTCGCCCGCATTCGGCGCGCCACCGCAATGTGGCTGCGCAGAGAACGCCTCGGCCAAGTCCAAGCCCGCATCGACGCCGCAGCCGTGGTCTTCAACACCCCAACCGGCACCCCCCAAATCGAATACTACGAAAACATCTCCTACCCCCTCCGCTA
>RCNB010002968.1_pt1 | contig 10431 bp, 8 predicted proteins | sample 2041321 | NCBI WGS metagenome assembly RCNB01 (sample SAMN09708232, study PRJNA481090) | Marine sediment metagenome, whole genome shotgun sequencing project.
GCGTTCAAGGTCGCGGCCGAACATCCACAGACCGAACATGTTGAAAAAAATATGTGACAGATTGCCGTGCAGGAAACCGTAAGTAGCGAGCTGCCATGGTGCAAACGGCGAATGCGGCACGCCGAAAGGCCACAACGCAAAGTTAATGATCATGAATCGCGGGCTGAGTTGCTGCAGCGCAAACACAAGGCCATTGGCTACTAATAAGGCGAATATGACAGTGGGAATCACGCTGCTATCGGTTCGGCGATAATTGTAATTCGGAGTGTTCATTGCTTACCCTGTATTGCGATGGTCGGTTCGACCGTCAAAAGCCGAACAGCCACCACCGCCGCCTCCACCACCACCACCGCCGGAGAAGCCGCCACCTCCTCCACCGGATGACGATCCAGGTGGCGTCACTGAACTCGAAATAGCTGTGTTCAGGCCACCGGACAGATTACTCATCGTCGAGTTCAGGCTGTCGCTGCTCCATGTGCCGCCGTACCAGACCGGGCTATACGCTGTGCCATCGGCCTGACGACTCGATGCAAGGACTTCCGAAAATTTCTCGGCCCACAATTGATCGACGCCCAACGCCAGAGCGTATGGCAGGTAAGCTTCAAATAGTTGCGGTGTCTTCTCAGGCGGGTTGCGAAGATTCATTTCGTCTTTTTCTGCGATCTCAAGATAGTCCTTGAAACCGAGCATTTCGTCCAACAGCTGTCGACCACGGAGAGTCGGCCGTTTCATGACGATTGCAAAAAACACCATGGTGACGATCATCGCGACGATGGCAAAAACAACCGGACCCGATGGCCCAATACTTAACGCAGTTACAGTTGCAACGATGACGATGACTATCGCAGGAATATTCAGAAGACCGTTGATACGGAAGTAATGCTGCTTGTAGTCTTTCTTTAGCGAATCACGATGTGCACTCTTGGCCCCACCCAACAACTCGTGATTCTCATTTTCCAGTATGACCACGTCCCCCTCCGCGAAAAGTCCTTCGTAGAGTTCTTTTTCCCCTGGCGCCAACGACGGTGCGTACGTTCTGGCATCTGCTTTTACAAGCGAATACTCATCCGCCTCTTTACCGATGCCAAGAAAGCCGCCAGAACCTTCGCTAATATTGATATTCAGATAGCCCTTGACCGCGAGATTGACAACAGCAGCAGTCATTACTTCGTCGTCGTAGTACATTTGTCGAATAAACCGCAGTGAGGCAGGTGAAAAGCCCTTCGGCGGCTCATATCGGGTCACCAATACGCCCTCGTCGGGATCTCTGCCGAAACGCAGCCATACCGGAACGTAGTAGATAAGCAGAATGAAGAGTCCCGCCAGCGCGATGAGCAGGTTCAGATTGTCCTTGAGCAACCAGCCGGCGCGCTCGATCTTCGTTGGTTCTTCGACGAAGCCCTTGGGCCAACCAACGACCAACGTCAAGCCGTTAACCGCAGACAGCGGGCCACTCGCCTTGAAGGAAACATGACTTGAACCATCAACGCCGGAAGTGTAGTTGCGCTCCGAGGCACCGTACGACCCCGTGTACGCTTCATGCGTAATTTCGCTGGCAGGCACATCGAACGCGAACGAAACCGTAGCGCTGGCTGAATCTATCGGAAACGCCCAATCGAAACCCGTCACATTCCAGTAGAGCTCGTCATGCTCCGCAAAGAAGCCAAGCATACGGCTCGCCTTATAGCGAAACACATAAGTGTGCTCGCCACTTTCGATATACCGGTTTGAACTACCGAAGTAGACGCGCTGCCCGTTGCGCTCTTTTTGCGTGTGGAAATCTTCGCGCGCGCCGTTGCGCAGTACGGCAAGAGGGCGAAAATCGACCTCATACCGATTGCCGAGTTTGTCGTAGTACTCGGTGGGGAAATCCCGATAGATACCGCGCCGAATCCGTTTTCCCTCGGCGCGCACCCGAACGGTTTCGTTAACCTCGATCCAGCCGTCCTGCAAGATACGAATATCGCTGCGAAATTCGAGAATGCGCTCGTCTGCAGATGCGGCAAATACCACAAACAACAACAGGAAGGCGGCGATCCGCCTCATTCAACAGAGCCGAACTTGACGAGCGGCACATTGGCGACGTCGTCAGATGCTTTCTGAAAAAATCTACGGGCTGAAAAATCGAAAGTGGCCGCGACCAGGTTACTTGGCACCGTTTCCGTCAGGGTATTAAGGTCACGAACTGAGCCGTTGTAGTAACGCCTTGCAAACTGCAGGTAATTCTCCGTCTCGGCGAGCTCGTTCTGCAAATTCAGGAAATTTTCGTTCGCTTTGAGGTCAGGGTAGTTTTCGGCAACAGCGATGAGCTTTGTCACGCCCGTGCTGAGCTGCTCCTCTGCCTCGCCGCGGTCACGAACGTCCGTCGCCCGCATCGCTTCCGCACGTAATTCTGTAACAGCTTCGAGTGTTGCCTTCTCGTAACTTGCGTACTGGTCTACGGCCTTTACGAGATTGGGAATCAGGTCGTGGCGGCGTTGCAGCTGCACATCTATATCGCTCCAGGCATTGTCTACACGATTGCGACTGCGAACAAGGCGGTTGTAGAGGAAGACGACGACCGCGACCAGCACAACGAGGAGAATAATCAGGATATTCATGGTCGCCAATGTTACCACCTACCGGGCGCCCATTCGCCCAGGTCTCGGCCTGAACACCTCAATACCAGATGGAGAAAAACACCTGGAAAATATCGGCATCAAGCACGTACAACGGCTCATCACCAAGCAAAGCTGATGTGCTCAGGTCACTAAATTCTTCGTAGTCGACCGTAAGCGCCGAATACGACACATTGACTGTACCCTTCTTGATGAAGCCCCAGCCCTCAACGTCGTTAATGAACTCGTAGCTCGCACCGAGCTTGAAGGTACTGCTGGTCAAGGCGCTAAGTTCTTTGTCTCGACCACGGAAGTTGGTCGCCTCTGAGCGCGAAAAGGTATCCTGGTAAAAATGCGCACCGGTTTGATCGTGGTAACGAAACTTGGCCGAAAATACCCATGGCCCCATCGGATGCGTATAGCTCACTGACACCGTATGAGACTCGATATCCCAGGTATCTGTGAAAAAGCGGTACTCACCTTCCAGCGCGGCCCGGTACGGCAAAAAGTACTTGGCTCTGAGGCCTACAGCATTGCTCGTACGCGTATTGGGATACAACTCGGGTTCGTAGCTATAGCCAAGAGCCGAACCTATGTCGAGGTAACGCACCGAGCGATACGGATTATTGAGAAAACCCTCGTCGGTGATCGTCTCGAAATTAAGTGTTGCTATCAGATTGCGCGTAAGGATCTGCGTAAGGCCGACGCCGTATTGCTGGCGATCGTTCTCACGCTCAAATGCAGGATCATCGGAGCGACCGACCAAATCATCACCAAGCGCGTAGCTCAAGGTTAGCGTAGTCATGTCGCCGAACATGTCCTGACTGACAGAAAAGGTGTACGTCTTGGCGTCGAAATCCGACTCAACACTGCTCGTATAACCGACGCGCATTGTCGTGTTGCCACGCAAGTAGTCCATGCCAAGCGACCACTGTTTGCGTTCTTCGGTATATGGACTGGCAGATGTAATAACGTCGATGGACGCCGAACTGATCATGTCAACGTAGTAATTACCAACGAAGGACGTGCTCTTGCCCACTTGCTTGCGAACCAGGACAGACGGCCCGTCGATCTCAACACCGCCACCGTCATAAAGGTGGTACAAAACGTCCGCGCGATCTTCGGGTAATACGCCCGCTTGCACCGTGCCAACGCCGGCCAGCAATGCCAGGATCGTAACGACTATAGCGCGAGAATATTTCATTGGCTGATACCAATCGTCCTAGTTGCAGCCACAGCCGCCACCGGCAGCGCCTTCACCGCCACGAGCGCCTTCACGGGCCTCGTATACGTGCTGTATGTAAGCACTGGATACCGGATCAGTGTCCAGCGCCATAATCGGGTCGGCAAGCCTGTCGCGCTCATAAGGCTTCACCCAGGGTTCGATATTGCTGCAGCCAGACACAGCGACCATTGCGATGGCCAACAACACAAAACGACTGAGCGCATTGATCTTCATATTCATATCCCTACTTTATCGCCAGGGCGCAAGCTGAACCGTGAACTCATCCTCAGAAGAACACCGTGACGCCGAGATGAGCTTCCAGATTGTGGACTGTCTTCTCCTCGCCCAGGATGTCGATGTCCAGCAAGTGATCGCGGAAATCGACATGAAAAGCGACAGAATCCGTAAACAGGAAGCGGAAGCCTCCTCCGAAGTTAACTGTGAAGCGATCGTCACCAGCAAACGTTGTCGATCCCAAACCGGCAATCAGGTAAAAATTAGTGTTATAGGCGCGGCCTTCACCGATGAAGCCCTCACCGGGGAGAATGTTGTAGCCAACATTGAGATTGTAATAAGTGAACGTGCGCTCGTCGTCGTCGATCAGGCGCGCTCCACCGGACAATTGCTCGAAGCTGGTCAAGCCGCCCTCGCTCTGTCCCACGGTGCCTTCGACAAAAAACCCTTCGGTCACGTGATAAGCAATGCGCGCGCCGTAGACGGTGCTGGTGCCAAAGTCCTCGATGCTCATGACGCCGATAAACCCGCCGACCTCGAAGTCCTCGCGGTCGATCTTCGGTTCTTTGATCTCACGACGCTCCACTTCAGGATCGATAACCTGGCCGGGAGGCTCAGCAGATGGCGGCGGCGCCTCCTCCTGGCCGAACCCGAACAGGTTCTTCGTGGCTGCGCAACCCGACATCGTTACTAACGCGATGATCAGAAAAAGAACGCGAAACCTAATTTCCATTCGTCTACTTCCTCGTTGTCGTCACGGCTCGTAAAGACGACGTAACTTTTGTACTCTGCTCGAAGCGAAAATCGCCGTGACGCATAAACGCGAACGCCTGCGCCGACATGACCAATCTGGTCGTTGCGATCCTCTCCCTGGATGATCGTCGACTTGGGCGACGTATGTATGACTCCGGCGCCCAGTGTGAAAAACGGTGAAACTCGCCAATCCGGCCAAGTCTCATGAACGACGTTAACACTGCCCATCCAGCCGTTCGAGAAATTACCCAAAATCTGTGAACCCCATACCTCTACGGAGACATGCGGGTTGAGCGAGTAGCCGGTATAGACTGAAATGATGTTAGCGCCACCAAAGTCACCGGCCAAAATTCCAACTTCCCATTTGGCATTGGTGAAGTCGTCCAGATCGGCCTGTTGAAAATCGACCTCCTGACCGTCCGGCTGCAGCGTGAGTTCCATTTGCGCCCGATCGACCCAGCCCTCGACACCGTTTTCTGATCGAACCTTGTACCAGTCAGTTCGCTGCATAGTGATGTCGACAGACTCGCCACGATCAACAACATGAAATATCGGATAGCCGCGACCGGGCCCCGTGTGCAACTCAAGGTACGGATCAGCCACCGCCACTGTGCGAAGTGATTCGTCGGCAGCCTCTGCATGTCCGGGAACGATTGCCAGTAGCACCAGAGCTACGAGGCAAGCACACCACGAGACCGCGCTATGGCGGGACGTCAAAGGGATTGTTGTAGTACTGGGCTCCAACATCCAACCATTCCGCAATTAAGCGTCTCTCCGCGCCAGACAAAATATTGTAGTGATCAACCGTTACGTTGTTTGCAGGATCTTCAAAACGACCGAAGAATCTATCCGATCCCCTCGAACCGCCAATACTGGCCGGCGATCCATTCGGGTTTGGAATCGGAACAGTGATCGGATTTCCGTCTACATCGACGTCTGGTTGAGTCCTGTCGACCAGCTGAGTACCGACCACTTCTTGAAGGTTATCAGTAACTAACAGTTCGCGATAGGCATGCAGGTGATCTGGTTCATCAATCGACAGCTGGTCAGTCAGCTCGAGCTGACCCGCGGGCACGATTACCGTCACTCCGTCCGCCGGATCAATTTGCGTGTGACACAGCGTGCATCGCATGTCGAGCTGCCCACCGATACCATCCGGAACAGGATTACCCGCGGCGTCGAATTGTGGCCGCGGCAGATTCCACAATGGGTGGATCGTGGTCGGGTAGTTGATGACACTGCGGCAACGCGCCTGCCATCCCTGTTCGCATGAGATGCTCGTCGGTGATGTTGTCTCCAAATCGCCATACGAGTAATCAATGTCAACGTTAGCCGCTGCAAGCACCGGATCTTCGGTCCAGACGTCCTGGTAGAGCACATCCATCGACGGTTCGATCGATGAACAACCATCATCTCTGCAGGTAATGCGCGCGCGCAGCTCGGCCATCGTTTCAGCTGGCTCCTCTATGAGCCAGCTGAGGAGAGTTCCCGGGAACCGCAGTTGGCCGATTGGCGCTCCGGCATAGGCGGAGTCAAACGCGTCGTAGCGGCCATGCGAAATCGACTCACCAGTGACCGGGTCCACTGCATTGGGCGAATGGCAGCCGATGCATTTTAGCTCCTGCCCGGGACGCAAGGATATCCAGTTCTGATGACGTTCCGTTATGCGTTTGCCATTTTCGTCAAGCACGCTGATCGCCAGCGCAACATCTGCAGGAACCTTGGTCACCACTGAGCCATCAGGCTCTACCATGATGTTTGCTACGATCTCTCGCATACCCTGCTGCGTGCTGATACCGAAGTCCGTGTTATCGAGATCAACGAGATCATCGTCAGGAAGAGACACCGCTTTCTCGATACGCAAGAAACGTGCAGGACGAAGCGCAGCAGGCGTCTGTGTGGGATCTGCCATCGCTTCAATATCGAAAATCGCCGCACCGTCGAAATCGTAAACACTACGAATGTTCAGAACAGCCTCGCCAGCGTCAGCCAACGTCGCATCCAGGACAAAATTGTCTGACCCATCGAGTACGACCGGCGGTGAGACTTTGAAATCCGCGGCAACTACTTCGGTAAAAATAAAGCCTTCCTCGCCTGCGACAACCGGCAATTGCGTGTCGTCACGCGGATCGTACATCCAAATACCATACAACGGCGGTGACACGACAAATGTCCCGGGCGCCGGAGCGACCGGGTTGTCCGGATCAGGCTGCACGAAAAGATTCGCGAGTCGAGCGTCGGTGCAAGGCACTATATTGAAATCGTCCGTCAGCGGATCACCATCATCGATGAGAATCTCCAGCAAGCGACACTGGCTCCAGCTTACGAGCAGACGACCGGAGCCATCGAGAATTGGGTAAACAGAGCTGTAACGGCCGCCTTCCGACGGCGCACCGGCAACGGTCGATACCTCATTAATCGTCGCGTCTTCCTGAGCGGGGCCCGCCAGAATGCCGATATTCGCTGCCGTAGGTTGGGTGTTCTCGAGATATTGTTGCGCATCGATCGCGATCAGCTCGCCACCGCCTTCAGTGTTGGTAAAAGGTCGAATCAACGTCATCAGACGACCGTCTTCGAGCTCACGCGGCTGCATGAACTGGATGGTATCCCCGTTGCTGCCCGTATCATGGCTGTGCCGCCCGTAATAAAGCTCCAGGGCAGAACCGTCCGGGTTCATGCGATAGAGATTGACCGAATTGTTAGCTGGAGCGTGATCCCAGCGGCTGAACACGATCTGCCCATTGGCCAGCACGGACGGGTCGAGATCATGGCTTTGATTGAAAGAGATCTGGTCGATTCCGGTACCGTCCGCCCTGATCAGGTGCAAATTGAATGCGAACTCATTCTGATCTTCGTCAACCGCAACGAATGCGTCCTTGTTCTGCTTATCTTCATCAAGCAACACGGCTTGTGAGCGATACTGCCGCGTCGAGGCGAAGATGATGCGGCCATCCGGCAGATACTTCGGCATGATGTCGTGGCCGATTTCGGCCGTCAGCGGGTTGGGAATAATGCGCCTAAGCTCGTCCGTATCAAAGATGTATTCCCAAAGATTCCAGGTCGGTAAATCCTCTTCGTCGAGATCCGGATCGAACGGAAAACGCATCGCGAACAACAACGATGAACCGTCGTAGGCGATTTCAACATCGCGTATTGCCGCCAGTCCCTGGGTCATCTCGCCGGTTATGTTGATAGCCTCGGCACTCGGTGAAGCTCGATCACGGAAAAACAAATCTGCGCCAAAGTCGAACGTGATTTGTTCGCGCAGATCGTTTTGTTCGAAGTTACCGTTATCATCGGTCGGAATGGGCGCGCGTATATAGGCAATCGGGAAGTCAAGAACGACAGGATCTGCATCCTGTCCTGTACCGATACTTACTCCATCGCCACTGCTGCACGCCGCGCCGATCGACAGTGTCGATATCAACGCAGCGATTCGCAAAATCCATTTTGCGTTTCCTTCCCTAGTTTGTCGCGATAGCCTGTTCATTAGATTCACCTCTAGATCTTCCCGGCGCACAGCGAGGAAGATGTAATAGTGGACGCGTAGCCCTGCTCATACCGTTAACGCGATCACAGTCCGCCGCAGTATAGGTGACGTGCTATAGCTGATGTAATGTCGAAAAAGCGCGACAGTGCGCATTGTAAAATGTCGTGCAATTCAGCAACAGACCGACACCGCATCACTTCTACGATGTGAGAGTTTGTTGTTAGAAAGTGACGAATCCAACAAGAGTTGTCTCGTTTCGGAGACAGCTTCACAGGCCATTGCAATCAGCAGCTTAGCTCAATCGATCTCGCCAGCTGTGCGGAAGTGCCGACAAAGACTTGACATATGACAGCCCTGAACGGACTCGCGAGAACGCCTATAACTCATTGTTATAAAAGCGATTTTCGATGACAATCACCATCTTTGATGAGTATGGCACGGCACTTGCTTTATAGATTGCAGATCGATTGTTTTTGGGGACGGAGTCCGGAATTAACTTGTGAGGACTGTGAAAGCTTTCACGGTGACACGCAGAGAATTCCGGCAGCATCGCAAGGTGCTTACGTCAGTCGACGTGCAAGAAGCAACTAAAGCTCTGCACAAGACAAATAGTTTGATGGATCGAATTAATTCGTGAGCAAAATGTTATGAAACACAGGACGTGGAATAATATGAGACAAGCCAAAGACCAGGGTTGGACTACGCCGGTTTGGCGCTTCTTGCTCGTCGCAGTACTGGCGATGAGTATGATGTCGCCAGCACAGGCAGGTTTTCGCGAACAGGCTAAGCGAATGCATGACCGCCTCGCGGGCGTGCCACCTAGCAATGAAGTGTTGCTCACCATGGAAGGCATGCTTGCGGCAGGTAATGACCGCGGTGCTGCCATCGAAGCGATGAACAACAAGAATTTCTACAACGTTACGTTGAAGAACTTTGCTGCTCCATGGACGAACCGCGACCGATCAGTCTTTGTTCCTCTTAATGACTACATCGCAACCGTCATCGGCATGATTCGCGACGACGTACCTTTCAATACATTGCTCTCCGCCAACCTGACTTATGTTGGCAATACCGGACCTGCGCCGTCCAGCAATAACAACGACCACTACGCCCAGCTTGAAAGAGACAACATCGACCTGTCCCTACGTGCAAATTTGGACGGTGTCGCGCAGTCTTCAGTTCAACAGATTCCGGCTGCGGCAACAGCGGGTGTCATAACATCGCGTGCCGCCTCTAAAGCTTTCTTCATTGCCGGCACTAACCGCGCCATGTTCCGCTTTACGATGGTGAACCACATGTGCAACGACATGGAACAGTTGCACGATCCGAAGCTACCGCCCGATCGCATTCGTCAGGACGTACCCCGCAGTCCGGGTGGCGACAGCCGCTTGTTTTTGAACAACTGTGTGGGCTGTCATACCGGCATGGATCCGATGACGCAGGCGTTCGCTTACTACAATTACGTACCGGTTGGTGACACCGAAGCAGGAGCGCTCGTGTATTCGGCCACCGGCCCCGGGCCAGGCGGTGTAGTGCAAGACAAGTATTTCAATAACGACTTGAATTTCCCGCAGGGTTACCGCACGCCCGATGACCGCTGGGACAACTACTGGCGCGGCGAATGGCTGGTTGATGAACAGCGTTTTCGCACCGGCCTGAACAATTACCTTGGCTTTAGCAGTCAGCTTCCAGGCTTTGGTAACGGCGCCAAGTCGCTCGGCGAAGAAATCGGCAACAGCCGGGAATTCGCGGCGTGCCAGGTGAAGAAAGTATTTCGCAGCGTGTGTTTGCGCGAACCGGACCTTCCGGATCAGGGCATGGTTGGCACACTAACCACCGAATTCATGACTTCATTGAATTATTCGATGAAGGAAGTCTTCGCCCAAACCGCCGCTTATTGCAAAGGCCCGTAGGGAGACAGGACTGATGATTAAAGCAACAGGAATTGCTGTGCGGACAGCCCCGATCGATCAGACGGGATTGCATTCGCTCAAGGTAGCCCTCCTCGCGGTAGTGGCAAGCGTCGTGCTTGCAGCTTGCGGTGGCGGTGCACAAACAACGGATACACCATTACCGAACGGTACCGGCAACACGAACAATAACCCGTATACCGGCCCGGTCGCTCGTGATGC
>RCNB010002869.1_pt1 | contig 10430 bp, 10 predicted proteins | sample 2041321 | NCBI WGS metagenome assembly RCNB01 (sample SAMN09708232, study PRJNA481090) | Marine sediment metagenome, whole genome shotgun sequencing project.
AATAAAATATACATCTAATCGAGTCAAAACTCGATCAGACGTTATAAGTTGTTAGTTACTCGGTAAAGTCAATGGGTTTCGATTATTTAAAAACTCATTAATATTGTCAGAATAAGTCAATGCTCACTCCCTATCTGAAGCTTTAAAGAAAGATACAAATTTATTTACAATGTTCACGTTTCTGGATCGAGAAAATGCAAAATGAAAATATCATACGGTTAGGCTTTTTCTTCATTATTTTTGTTGCAGTGGCGTTTTGGGAGTTTTTAGCGCCACGCCGCGTGTTGACGACTTCCAAAAAGATGCGCTGGATAGGTAACTTAGGTATCACTTTCCTTAACCCACTGGTGCTGCATTTACTGTTTCCAATCTTGGCCGTGGGCATGGCACTGAAGGCTCATGGGAGCGGTTGGGGATTGTTGAACATTTTTGAACTCCCCTATTGGTTTGCAGTGGTCATAGGGGTAGCAATGCTTGATTTCATAATCTATCTCCAGCATGCCATGTTTCATGCCATTCCTCTCCTGTGGCGCCTGCACATGGTGCATCATGCAGACCTGGATTACGACGTGACAACCGGCTTGCGCTTTCATCCCATTGAGATTGTTTTGTCCATGACGATTAAACTATCGGCAGTAGCATTGTTAGGTCCTCCGGTAATGGCGGTGTTGGTTTTCGAGGTTCTTTTAAATGCCACTGCCATGTTTAATCACGGCAATATATGTCTCCCACTGAAGCTCGACCGTGTGCTGCGATTGATCATTGTTACACCCGATATGCACCGGGTGCACCATTCCGTGATCATTCGCGAGACCAATAGTAATTTTGGCTTCAACCTGCCCTGGTGGGACCGCCTGTTCGGTACGTACCAAGACCAGCCGGCCAGGGGCCATACGAACATGACCATTGGGCTGGCACAATTTCGTGATTCCAAAAAATTGAGCTTACCCTGGCTCCTGGTTCTCCCTTTCGTCGGTGATCCGGGCAGACAACCTATCAATCGTCATTAAGGGTCGAATCATCTCCTGGGAAAAGTTTCTGCTAAATTTTTCAAACCGATTTCATTGAAGGAAATGGTTAAATTAAGGACAACGGCAGAAGTTGGACTTTTTACGAAACCATCAAAGATTATCTATTGAATTTTTGCGCGATAAAGACGAAGACTGTTAGACACTACGGATACGCTGCTGAATGACATTGCAAGGGCTGCTAATATGGGATGGAGCTGTTTTAAAAATTCAGGGGCAAAATCAAAGGGGGCCAGGATTCCTGCGGCAACAGGAATGAGCACGATGTTGTAAACAAAAGCGAAAAACAAGTTCTGCCTGATTGTGGACATGGTTGCACGGCTGATTTGAATCGCTCTTGATACCCCCGTCAGGTTACCGCTGGAAAGTATGACATCGGCCGTTTCAATGGCCACGTCCGTGCCGGTTCCGATTGCCATGCCCACGTCCGCCTGGGCAAGGGCCGGGGCGTCATTAATTCCATCCCCCACCATTCCTGTTTTTTCTCCCTTTTCCTGGAGTTCTTTTATTTTGGAAGCTTTTTCTTCGGGACGTACTTCAGCGAAGATCTCATCGATTTTAACTTTTGAAGCAATGGCTTGGGCTGTTTTAAGATTATCTCCGGTTAGCATAACCACTTTGAGATGCTGTGCATGAAGCTTTTCTATGGCGGATTTTGATTCCGGCTTTAAAGTATCCGACACCGCCACAAGACCACAAAGGATATTATCCCGGACAAGGACCATCACTGTTTTGCCCTGTGATTGAAGCTTATCGATCCTGTCTTTCGCCTGTTCAATATTGATCTCGATATCGAGAAACCAAGCAGGTTGGCCCATTTTAACAGGTTTATCTTCGATTATGGCTTCAACGCCAAAACCGCGCAAAGCTTTGAATTTTTCAGGTGACCACAGATCAATGCCCCTTTTTTGCGCTTCATTCACTATTGCTTTTCCCAAAGGATGTTCCGATCCTTTTTCCACGGAAGCTGCAAGCTGCAAAAGTTGATTTTCGCTTTTAAAATCCCGATCAAAAAGAATAATATCCACTACTGCAGGTTTGCCCATGGTGATGGTCCCGGTCTTATCTAACACGATGGTATCTAATTTGGTGCCCGTTTCCAGCGCCTCGCCTTTTTTAAACAGGATTCCTTTTTCGGCACCCTTTCCCGTTCCTGCCATGATAGCGGTGGGTGTAGCCAGTCCCAGGGCACAGGGACATGCGATGACAAGCACCGCTACCAACCGGATCATGGCCGGTACAAATTCACCGGTAATCCCCCACCACAACCCGAATGTAATCAGCGCAATCCCGATTACCGCCGGAACAAACACGGCAGCCATCCTGTCTGCAATAGCCTGGATTGGGGCTTTACTTCCCTGGGCTTCCTGAACCAGTTTGATAATCTGGGCAAGGGCTGTCTCTTTACCCACACGGGTCGCTTTGAACTTTACAAGTCCCTCTCCGTTAATTGTTCCACCCACTACAGGATCATTTTCATGTTTATCCACAGGTAAAGGCTCACCGCTTAGCATGGACTCGTCAACCGAAGATTCCCCTTCGATGATAATGCCGTCCACCGGAATCCGCTCGCCGGGCCGAACAACAACGATATCACCCGCCTTTACACGGATTAAAGGTATATTTGTTTCCTTGCCGTTTTCAATAATTGTTGCAGTTTTGGGCTGAAGCCCGATAAGCTTTCGTATGGCTCCGCCGGTTTTCCCTTTGGTTCGTGCTTCAAGCATTTTGCCAAGCTTGATCAATGTAATGATAACTGCAGAAGTTTCAAAATAGACATGTTCTCCAAAGGAAGGAAAAATAAGAACAGATATGGAATAAAAGTACGCAATTGAAGATCCCATGGCCACGAGAACATCCATGTTTGCACTCTTATTTTTCAGGCTTTTAAATCCTCCCACATAGTAGTCCCATCCGGTATAAAACTGAACCGGGGTGGCAAGAATCATAAAAAACCAGTTTACCCATGATGCATGGCTCCAAAGCCCTAAAAGATTAAAATCCCGCATCATGCTCATTGTAAATAACGGCAGAGCAAACACAACACCGGTTATAAATTTTCGGGTCTGGTCTTTTATCTCCGCCCGGCGCGCAATCTCTTCCGCATCCTGTCCATCCATGGTTTCGTCCGGAAGTATTGCACCATAGCCGGCTTTTTCTATGGCGGCTGCAATGTCATCGATGCCGGAAACTGCGGGGACGTATTCAATAGAAACCCTTTCAGTGGCAAAGTTCACGGATGCATTTACAACACCCGGAACTTTTCTGTTTAAGGCCCTTTCAATGTTGGCCGCACAATTTGCACAGGTCATCCCTGTTACGGGAAGTTCCGTTTTTACTGTGGCCACAGAATATCCGGAGTTTTTAATTTTATCCACAACATCTTTTGCGTGAAGGTGTTTCGGATCAAACACAACAACGGCCTGTTCTGCAGCAAAATTGACATTTATGCTATGAACACCGACAAGCTTTTTTAAACCTCTTTCGATGTTCATTGCACAGTTGGCACAAGTCATTCCTCCAACCGGTAATGTTATTGTTTGCTCAGTCATAGGACAACCGCCTTTCAAACGATTGATACGAGCACCCGGCACTATGCGGCAGGGTAATTGATATCTTTTAGTATAGTCCTGATGCCTTCCACGGTTGCAGGTATCTCCCATTCAACAGTAATAGTTTTGCTTACAGGGTCACCTTCAACTGCTTTGATACCTTCTAATTCACTCAATTCATTTTTTATAGACATTACACAATGTCCGCATGAAATGTTCGGTATCGAAAAAGTATATTTTCCCATGTTTTTTCCTCCTTTTTATTTTGCCATACTGAACAGGCAATCAGCCAATTGATTATAGATGGCATTGTATGGTTTAAAGCTTTGTTTTGTCAAATTGAAGCAATGAAATACAGCTTTTTACAAGGTTCGGGGTTGTTTTTTTTTGAGTTGGATATCCCAATTAATATTGTTATCTCTTTCTTCAAACAGAACCGTTTAACGTTTTGCCAGGGGCTTGGGTAGTGTTTCGAAAGAACAAATCCTTGCTTTTCGATCGCTTTTATTTTTACTTAGAGCAAACCGCATGCCAGAATTGTTTTTCAAAACACATTTAACATATAATAAATTGATATAACTTGATAAATAATTTATATGAATGTTTAAACCCTGTTGTTTTTTATAAAACTCAAACAGATCCAGGGTACAAAACACTCAGTTTAAAGGGATCAGTCAGTATAAATGGATATAAAATACCCACTACTTGAGATTTTTCTTTATTTTCTCATTTCATTTTATTGGATTAATATTAAATATGACCTATGATAACAGACCATTGTGCATGAAACAGCAAAAACATTAATATTCTGGCACGCTGCTTGCCTTATTATATATTTGAATTCATATCGCACTGTAAACCGCGAAGAATTGGAACTAAAACAACCAATATGGCGACAATAACTTTATGATACAAATTATAACATGAGATGCAACATGACAAAAATAAAAACATTATGGTTAAGGTTTAAAATCCTGATACCGACTATTTTGATCTTATGCCCTGGAGTAAGGCTCTGGCTCAGACAGGACGATATGACGGTTGGGGCATGTGGTCCGGCATGATGGGTAATTGGGGAATGGGAGGTGCAGGTATGATTTTTATGATGATTTTCTGGATACTGATAATTGCAGGCCTGGTTTTTCTCGTCAATTGGTTGATTCGTTCTGCTGGACGGGATAAAGCACATGATAGCATCAACAGTCATGCGTTTGAAATCCTAAAAGAACATTATGCCCGGGGAGAGATTGAAAAACCCAAATTTGAAAATATGAAAAAAGATCTGAATGGGAAATAAAAATGACCGAAAATGAACGGGTATGCGTGGAATCTGACCTTGGACTGAGGCGGGAAAAAAATGAAGATGCTTATCTCATTATTGATAATGACAAAAAAGATGTTGATGTCAAACTTTATGGCACCATGTATGCTGTGGCTGATGGGCTTGGAGGACATGCCGGCGGAGAGATCGCCAGCCATATGGCCTGTAAAGGATTGCTTGATTATTATTCAGAAGATGAAGTGATTTTTAGTAAAAATTCGAATTTTTATACTACAATACTTCATAGGTTGAAAGCCGTGATCTTTAATATCCATGAAAAGATTTGTAATTATGGTAAAGAACATAGTCGATATAAGCATCTCGGAACGACTCTGTCTGTTCTGGTTCTCATTAAAAACAGGGCGTTGATTGCACATGTTGGAGACAGCAGAATTTACAGGTTACGCCAAAATACTTTGGAACAGATGACTCAAGATCATACAATGGCTCAGATTTTTATAGAACTGGGCCACCTTTCGTCCGAAAAAGGTTCAAAGCATCCGTCGCGTCACGTTTTAACACAGGCCGTTGGACATGAAATAGAAGTAATTAACACCGGGATTGAAAAAATTAAAAAAGGTGATATCTTTTTGTTGTGTAGTGATGGATTGAACGATATGCTGACTGATACAGAGATAAAATATATTCTTTCAAGCAGATCTAAACTTAAAGACAAATGCAGCCGATTGATAAAGAAGGCCCTCAAAATGGGCGGAAAAGATAATGTGACCGTAATTATTGTTCGGATTTAGTGAAAGTGAAATCCAAGAGTTCTATATATGATCTTGGATAAAAAGATTACCATGAATAATAATTCAAAAAATAGCCTTCAAGTGGGACAGGTCATCGACGACAAATGGGTTGTCCTTGAATTCATTGCCCGGGGCGGCATGGGTGAAGTTTACCGTGCACACCAACTGAACCTGAAACGCGATGTTGTCATAAAGGTAATTTCATCGGAGTGGCTGGAAACCTGCGTTGACAATGAAGAAGAGTTAGAAACCGGCCTTCACCGATTTCGCAATGAAGTTCAGGCCATGGCCCAAGTTCGTCACCCAAATATTGTGCAAATCTACGATTACGGGTCTCTTCAGGTCAGAAAGGCTGATGAAGCCGGCCAATTAGAATATATAGTTATGGAATATATTCCAGGCAACACCTTAAGAGCAACCATGTCTGAAGATGGTTTTTATCCGGAAGAAGATCTTACAGCAGACTGGCTTTCAAACTATTTTTTCCCGGTACTCGGGGGCGTTCAGGCACTGCACGATCTCGGTATTGTCCACCGGGATTTGAAACCGGAAAATATTCTCATGGATGTAAATACGCCGAAGATTGCCGATTTCGGTTTGGCCCGTTCCTGCCTTTTGAAATCCGTAACCCAGTCCATGGATGTCAAAGGTACACCACCCTACATGTCTCCGGAGCATTTTTTCAACTTCAGAATGGCGGATCAGCAAGCAGACGTTTATTCTTTGGGTAAAATCCTATATGAAGCGATTACCGGCAAAATAACGTCTAAAATGAAACCCTTTCAAAAAGAAAAGTTACCGAATCCCGACACCCCGTTTTTTCAAAAGCTTGATCACATCATTCAAAATGCTACATCCGAAAAAAAGGAGGACCGCCAGGAATCGGTGGACCAACTTTGTAAATCTTTGTTAGATGCTATTGACATTTTAAAATCAGAAACAGCAACCGGGGTCCTTGCAAAACCAAAACATATGTCATTTATTTATAATCCCAAGTGGATCTGGACAGGGGTTGTCGTGGCGATTTTGTCGATTGCAGCAATGACTCTCTGGCATTTGATTGGCAATCCCGGCAAATCGCCCTTATTTTTGCAATTCATCTCCCCTCTGTCTTCTAAGGCACCTTCATTAAAAGATATAATGATTTTCTCAGATGTCAAATTACCTCCTGGGTCTTCTCCTGGTCAATCGATCCTGGCTAAAGACGGAGCTACATTGCACTTTGTTCCCGGTGGAACGGTCACTATACCCAAAAACTTCGGTTCGGAGTCAGGGAATTTGGTGAAGGTAAATCCTTTTTACATGGATGAAGTTCCAGTGACCAATCATCAGTACGTTGAGTTTTTAAATCAAATTTTTCCTAAACTCACAATAGATGGGAGTATGGTTCAAGGTGCAAAAAATATCTGGTTGTTTCTGGGAGAGATAATGGAAGACTACGAACCCATAGTCTTTCGTGACGGCAAGTTCTATCTCAAAAATACAGTTTACGCTTTATTGCCCGTGCTTCGGGTTACGGCCTATGGTGCATCTGCTTATGCACGATTTTATGGCAGGCGTTTACCGACCGAGGTGGAATGGCTTTATGCATTGAAAGAGGGAACGAAAACAAAATCGAGAAGTTCGGAAGTTTCCCCTGAAAGCGACGGCGAGCAAGGAACAGAAAGATGGATGAGCGAAATGATGGATGAAATGCACAATCAGGTTCCAAAATCCACTTCCAGACCCCAAATTGTGGTACAGGTGCCATCCTCCGTACTTGAGTTAAAGTCAAATACTTTTGGCATAAGGGGATTGAATCAGGATTTTGTTGAGTGGGGGCTGCGGATTTCTAAAAAACCGTCCAAAGGTAAAAGACGTGAAATCGACTATGTGATTTTAGGCTTGTTGAAAAACGCCTCGAAAAATGAAAATAACAGCCTGTCTTCTATTGTCCGGCATCCCTGGGAAGCTTTTGAGGAAGTTGGGTTTCGTTGCGTGCAGGATGTTTCGGAACTGTAGCGAGACATTAATTGATCGGCTTCATGAAGTCTTAAGAAAGACTGTCTACACAGATGCAGGCTTGTTTTTAATTAAATAATTAAGCATCATTCCATGTCCGTCCATTATTCCGCAATTATTCCTCCATATCCCGTAATCGCCCCGAAAATTCCCGCCAGTCCATGCGAATACGTAAATATTGCTTAACTGACCGGTTATTTTCACCCCATCATCTCTAAATTTTGTGTCAGAGGTTGTGTAATAACGCCACAGGCTAAATGATAGATAATTAGCCTCCTGATTGGTTAAACAAATTGTAAATCATAAAAAACCATACAAATATAGGAAGTTAATTGATAACAAAGATGCTTCGCGCAAGAACTGGCACGGCGTTTGCTTTATTTGATTTCAAAGTTAAGGGGTTTTAAAAATCAGCTGTTTTTAAAGCCAAGTGAAAATCAATTAATCTTATGGAGGTACAAATGAACAAGAAAGCTAAAGGAATTATAATACTAACAGTTGTGGCGATTTTTGGCATTACCACCTTGGCGTTTGCCGGTTGGGGCCGAGAATGCGGTCATATGACGGGACCTGGCGGTTGGGGAGCAGATATGCATAGCGGATATGGGTATGGCCAAGAAGGATATTACGGCAATCTATCTGCAGATGAAATAGCGAAAATAGATCAGCAGCGTGCCGAATTCTTCAAGGCGACTGAAAATATCCGGCAAAAGCTTTACGAAAAAGAACTTGCTTTGAGAAGTGAACTGGCAAAGGAAAACCCGGACACCAGCGAGGCTTCAAAGCTGCAGAATGACATATCGAAGCTTCAAAGTAATCTTGATCAAAAACGCCTAAATTATGAAATCAGAGTGAGGAAATCCGTACCAAGCTATAACCGTGGTCATAGAGGATACGGTCCGATGATGGGATATGGCCCCCGTGGAGGCGGCTACTGTATGTGGTAGAGTTAGCGCCGAATAGTCAGCGCACAGGACGGGGTGGGGAATCAATGCTGCCCCGTTCATTTTCAGATGATGCTTTCTGTGTTTGATAGATGCTATTATGACAATAAAAAATATCTTATTTAGTTTAAAATGGATTCTGCCTACAATGATCACTGACTATTTGTACTCTGATCCAGCGATGGCCCAGTCGGGAAGATACAATGACTGGAACATGGGTCCATGGATGATGGGCAACTGGGGAATGGGATGGTTCGGCATGGTATTAATGATGATTTTTTGGATTCTAATAGTTGTCGGGGGGATTTTCCTGATAAAATGGCTCATCCAGACAATGAGCAAAAAAGGAACACCGAATTAGGCAGGCTTTTATTCAAGCCGTTACTCATGTTTTTAAAAACCTCACAAATTCTGTTTTTGGAAATCTTTTATTGATAGCACTTGGGGCATTCCTTCTAGTATGGCGATTGGAGGTAATTATATTGTCAGCCATATGATTACTATTTTTTTGTGGGTCAATTTTACGTTATCGAAACCAAACTTCATCATGGATTCCCATAGGCCCTGAGGAAATATTCTCTTTTATTTCTTCTTTATTCTCTTTTTTTTTCATCTCTTTTTCATCTTCTTTTTCAACATAGACCAAAGGCATTGCTTGCGTTCCTTTTCTCATTTTTTTTGCCTTGCTTTTTGGTATTTTGACAACTGCTATAGAACCAGAAGCACTCTGAACTGTCCCACAGACAAGCTCATCACCAAAAGATGCTGAAGATATAAAAAAGCACGCGGTAGCCCCCGGTAAAAATCCATCATTCATGCCTCCATTGATATGGATACGCCCTTTACTTTCATTAACCCAAGCAACCTGTGCCGCCATAGCAATACTTTTAAAAGAGTTGGCTGCTAACATAAAAATTGTCAACGAAATTAAAAATATTTTGCTTTTTTTCATGGCGTCTTCCTCTTTATTATGTAAATTTTCGTATTCATACCCAAAACCTATCCAGTATTCACGGCCGCGTTATCACCGCAGTCAAAAGTCGTTTTGGCTGCTGAATATCTTTGGGCATGGTAAGACAACCGAACAGTGGAAGCTTTCGGGGGAATAACGGAAAAGCGTGCGGTGAAATAGGACGCTCGGTGCTGCCCCTCTCTCCTGATGATTCGAGGGATGTAAGAGGTGCTTGCCTTTCCGATAACCTCACCTTTGGGAGAGAGTACTGCTATGTCTACATGCCCCTGGGAAGATAGAAGGTATTTAAAACGCCGTGTTACCCTTCCAGAAACCACGAGTTCATCGCCTTCCTGATAGACATATACTTTGAAGATATGAGCGTTCCCTTTGGAGGGTAACCGTTCGACCGAAACCATTTCGTTTTTGACAAGATTTGTCCGGGATGATGCACAGCCGGACAGTGCTATGAGTACGACAGCAAGACCAACCAGAATTTCAATAAAATAGATTTTCTTATACATCACAAATCTCCTTTCTTTCTTGTTTTGCTTTCTATTATATTTAAAAGCAACAATCATGCCACATTGTAATACCAATATTTAACCATCTAATGTTACAAGTGCTATTCGGTTTCAATATTAAAAAAAGTGCTATTTTTTTGTGATGGAGCGTAAAAAATGGATAAAAAGTTGCCGGCTTTTCCTCTGGAAAACTATCCATTCTGTTCTGACGGCCTCACCCACATCTGCCAAAGCATTAGAATGACATCAATGGCAAATACTACTCCAAAAAGAGCACCACCAGGGATATGTAACCAGAAAAAAGCCTGATGGACAAACAGCTTAAGCCAAACTGAAGCCAAATCAATGATTATACC
>RCNB010002870.1_pt1 | contig 10425 bp, 9 predicted proteins | sample 2041321 | NCBI WGS metagenome assembly RCNB01 (sample SAMN09708232, study PRJNA481090) | Marine sediment metagenome, whole genome shotgun sequencing project.
CTGATCTTTCTGGATGATGGATTCCCGGTCTTTTATCGTCAGGAAAGGTTGGGTCAGGGCGCTAAACCCTACAAAATCATTAAATTCAGAACCATGATCAAAGATGCTGAAGGCGACGGCAAAGCTAAATGGGCCAGTGAGGGGGATGAACGGGTCACTAAGCTCGGACGATTCCTTCGTAAGACCCACCTGGATGAGTTCCCCCAATTTGTCAATGTTCTAAAAGGTGAGATGAGCCTGGTTGGACCGCGCTCGGAAAGGCCCAGCCTGATCAATAAGCTGCAGAAAGAAGTTCCTTTTTATCGGGCAAGATTGCTGGTGAAACCTGGCGTTACCGGTTGGGCTCAGATCAATTACGGTTACCCGGAAACAGTGGATGAGACCATTGATAAGCTGGAATACGATCTTTATTACATTAAGAACAGGACTATCATACTGGATCTGCGTATTATCCTGGGCACGCCAGCAACGATCTTTGGTTTAAAAGGAAAATAATCTCTATGCCTACCTCTCTGGTTACCGGCGGCGGCGGGTTTATCGGGTCGCATCTGGTGGATGCTCTGCTGGCTCGCGGTGATAATGTCCGTGTGTTGGATAATTTCTCAACAGGAAAACTGAAAAATCTTCAACATAATCTTGACAAAATAGAATTGATTACAGGAGATCTGCGGGACAGTGTCATTCTTAGTAAGGCTGTCCAGGGAGTTGATCTGATCTTTCATCAGGCAGCTTTTGTGTCAGTCCCTCAATCTATGGAAGATCCAGAATCCTGTTTTGATATCAATGTCAATGGGACTGGAAAATTACTGGCCGCTGCCAGGGCGGCGGATGTCAAGCGAGTAGTCTTGGCCTCCAGTGCGGCTGTTTATGGCGAGAACGAAGCTGTACCTCTTCTCGAAGATGAAGAACCGGAACCGTTATCCCCGTATGCGGCTTCAAAAACGATCAATGAGATCTACGCCCGACTATTCACCAGGAACCTGGGGTTGGATGTAGTTGCGTTGAGATATTTCAATGTTTATGGTCCCAGACAGAACCCTGCTTCGGACTATGCTGCTGTGATCCCTATCTTCATAAAAACATTGGAAGATCAGGATGAGCCGATAATATTCGGCGATGGGCTTCAAACGCGTGATTTCGTATACATCGCTGATGTAGTACAAGCGAATCTGATGGCTGCTGCGTCTGAGGAGGCCCCGGGCGAAGTATTCAACATCTGTTCAGGCCAGGAGATCAGTCTGTTGGAGCTGCTTGATATATTATCAACTCTCTACAACCGGATAATTCAACCAGATTTCCAGGAAGCCAGAAGCGGAGATATCTACCGTTCTCTAGGTGATCCCAATAAAGCGAGAGAAATTCTCGGATTTTCACCTGGCTCCAGTATCGTTGATGGACTGAATGCAACCGCTGCCTGGATGAGAGAAACCTAATTCGGTAAATTTAAACTATTAATATTGGTTATTGTAGAAGCTTATGCCCATCGTATCTCTCGAACAATGGAACGAATTTATAAAAAATTGCCCGCAAGCCCATGTGCTGCAAAGCCCGGCCTGGGGTGAACTGAAATCCCAGTTTGGCTGGGAGAGCTGTTGGGTGATCCACGGAAATCTGGGCGCTCAGATCCTATTCCAGAAAATTCCTCTGGGATACCAGGTCGCCTATCTGCCGCGCGGACCGATCTCTTCTGAGGGAGATGTCTTTGGACATTCAGACTGGGCAGGTTTTCAAAATGATCTCGATATCCTTTGCCGCCAGAGAAAAACTGTTTTTCTGAAGGTTGAACCGGATTGCTGGCAGAAGAAAGACCAGTCCATGGCGCCTCCCGAGGGGTATAAAATTAGTTCCCACAGCATCCAGCCACCCCGGACAATCCTGATCAACCTGGATGGGAGCGATGATGAGATCCTGGCGCGCATGAAATCCAAGACCCGCTACAATATCCGACTGGCTGAGAAAAAAGGAATTACTATCCGCCAAATTGATACGGTGGAACCCTTTTATGGTTTATTGGAGAGCACTTCCAATAGGGCTGCCTTTGGCATTCATACCGAAGAATATTACCGGATAGCATTTGAGCTTTTCCAGAATAGTGGGGAGTGCCAATTATTCCTTGCTGAATATGATGGCTTACCATTAGCAAGCATTATGGTGTTTGTCAGAGGCAGCCGAAGCTGGTATTTTTACGGCGCGTCCTCTAACCAATATCGCGAGCGCATGCCCACTTACCTGGTGCAGTGGGAAGCCATGCGTTGGGCCAGAGAGCGGGGCTGTCTGAATTATGATCTTTGGGGAGTGCCAGATGAGGATGCTGAAATGTTGGAAAAAAACTTCACTAAACGGAATGATGGCTTGTGGGGCGTCTACCGTTTTAAACGGGGTTTTGGTGGGGAGTTGAAAAGGGTCTGTGGACCTTGGGATCGGGTTTATCATCCTGCATTATATTTCCTGTATACTTTTAGAGCCAAATTAAAAGCAGGGTAAAGGATTCGATGGCTCAATATTCCTGGAATCAGATCATTATCGGGTTTGAAAATCCCCATTTGCTGCAAACTTCCCATTGGGCAGAAGTAAAAGGCCAATCTGGATGGATGCCGCATTTTCTTGTCTGGCAGGCCGTTGATCATGGGCTGGATTTGGTGGTATCAAAAACTGGCGATTTTCCGGAAGCGACCCCGGAAGCTGCGGCTTTGATCCTGGAACGACAGGTCTTGCCGGGTTTATCAGTGATGTATGCTCCCAAAGGCCCGTTGCTGAGAGATTGGACGAACAAATCTTTCAGGGAACAGATCTTTTATGATCTGGAGATATATGCAAAAAAGGCAAACGCGATCCAATTGAAGATCGACCCTGACCTTGAACTTGGCAGGGGGGTTCCGGGAGAAGAAGAATCAAGTGAGGATCCAATTGGGACTGATTTTCTGGTAGAACTCGGTCAGCGTGGCTGGTCATTCTCACCGGATCAGATCCAGTTCCGCAATACCGTATTGGTTGATCTGCTTGAAGACGAGGATCAGATCCTGGCCAGGATGAAATCCAAAACCCGCTACAATATCCGGCTTTCAGGCCGTAAAGGTATCACAGTCCGCGAGGGGAATGAAAAAGACCTGGCTGATCTATTTCAGATGTATGCCAAAACATCTGTGAGGGGAGATTTCACGATCCGAAGCGAAGATTATTACCAGTCCTTGTGGCGAACCTTTCTCGGAGAAAAAGCGCAACCGAATATTGACCCTATCGCTCAACCATTGATAGCAGAATTTGAGGGTCAGCCAGTCGCTGGGGCAGTTATCTTCCGCTTTGGAGGCAGCTCCTGGTACATACACGGTATGTCACTGCCTGAACATAGTAAAAAAATGGCTCCGCATCTGATCCAATGGGAAGCGATACGCTGGGCTAAATCCCAGGGGTGTACGGTTTATGATATGTGGGGTGCTCCGGAAGATTTTGAAGAATCTGATTCGATGTGGGGAGTCTACCGCTTCAAGCGCGGTTATGGGGGCGAGGTTGTACGGACGATGGGTGCCTGGGATTATCCCGCCAGACCTTTCTTATACCGTCTATATACACGCTGGGTCCCCAGGTTGTTAAATGTCATGCGCTGGTTTGGAAATCGCCAGACCAGGAGGCTCAGTACTGATGTTCCAAATTAGTTGAAAATGAGAGAGGTGGGGGAATGTTCCCGAAATTGAGTTTTGCCCATTTACCGACCCCAATTGAAAAATTACCCCGATTATCTCTTCTATTGGATGGGCCAGATCTATTGATCAAACGAGATGATCAGACAGGTTTGGCTTTTGGTGGCAATAAGACACGCAAGCTAGAATATCTGATGGCATCGGCTGTTGAAGGCGGTGCAGACCTGGTCTTGTCTACCGGAGCAGCCCAATCCAATCACTGCCGTCAAACTGCAGCTGCCGCAGCTCGCTGTGGATTAGACTGCACATTGGTCCTGGTTGGACCTGAACCTGAACAGGCCTCAGCAAACCTGTTCCTGGATAAACTCCTGGGTGCAAAAATAATATGGACAGACAATAGTAGTAAAGACAAAGCCCTTCAGAAGGCTTTTGAAACTGCTGAAGAGTCTGGTAAGAACCCCTACCTGATCCCATACGGAGGATCTAATGCTGTTGGGGCATATGCCTACTATCAGGCGTTTGTGGAATATGAGGATCAAATGAAAAATGAGCTGCCTGATTGGATCGTATTTGCATCATCCTCTGGTGGTACCCAGGCTGGTATGGTTGTAGGTGCTGGCTTAAATAATCACTCAAAGATTCTTGGTATTAGTGTCGATGAATCTGAAAAACAACTCAAAGAGAACGTGATATCCATCGTCCGGGATCTAACAGAACAAATGGGGCAAGGTCTTGACATAGCAGAGCAAGATTTATTGGTGAATGCGGATTACACTGGTGATGGGTACGGGATCATGAATGAGATGGATCGGGAAGCAATTCATATGTTTGCCGCCAGCGAAGGCCTTTTGCTCGATCCGGTCTACACAGGACGGGCGGGAGCGGGATTGATCGATCTGATCAGAAAAGGATTTTTCAAAAAAGGGGAACGCGTATTATTCTGGCATACGGGAGGAACCCCGGGGTTGTTTGCTGACCGGTACATTCTTGATCTTTAGAGATTACATAACCTGATGAATCAACATTAGCACCGCATGCCCAAATTGGACTGAACCAAAGATTTCTGAAGAGGAAAAATAGTTGTTGTTGTGTCAGTTGTCATTGAGTTGTAAAGTTGAAAATTCCCTCGACAATCTGTCTAATTGATTGTTCAGATTAGACCAGTTGGATGATGTTCCAATCCAATAAAAATCCGAATAATAAATATAAGAAAATCTTTTCATCTTGGGACGTCTATAATAGAAAATCTGATATGTTCTATGGTAAAATTTGCAGTTAATGATTTGAATTATTTGTTAATTCCTGAACAGCTTCTGTGCAAGGAGAAAACATGCTTTCTTATTGGGTGTACATCGCAATTTTTTTAGTTGTAGCAGTAGCAGTACCAATCGTGGCAGTTGGCCTTCCGGCCTTGATCTCCCCCAAAAAATCCAGTAAACGTAAAGAAGAAGTCTACGAATGCGGCATTGAGACGAAGGGCAATGTCCGGGTTCAGTTGAAATCCCAGTATTATATCTATGCCTTGATTTTCCTGGTCTTTGATATTGAAACGATTTTCCTTTTCCCCTGGGCGGTTTCTCTGGGGAAGCTTCCTCTATATGCTGTTTTTGAAGGTGTGATATTTATCGCTATTCTATTTGCAGGCCTGATCTACGCGATCCGAAAAGGTGTGCTGGCCTGGTCCTGATATAACGCCAGGTATTTGCAGGAGATATTTATGGCTGATTTAATTAACCTGATTGAAAACTGGCTCGAGAACCTGTTGTTAGGATGGGGCGCGTCACAAGAATTAACCCTCTTTATCCTCCAAGTCATTGGCAGCGTCCTGGTAGTCATCATCTGTTTTGTGATCGTGATTGCCTTGATCTGGGTCGAACGAAAATTGGCAGGCCGCATCCAGGATAGATTCGGACCCAACCGGGCTGGCCCTTTTGGTATTTTTCAGTCCTTTGCAGATATTATCAAAATTTTCACCAAGGAATATATCACTCCGGAAGGCGCGGAAAAAGGTTTTTATAATGTTGCGCCTGTACTCGCGATTGCCTCGGTCCTGGCGATCTGGGCTGTTTTTCCTTTTGCAGTTAACGTTATCGGAGCGGATATTCATGTTGGTGTGTTGTACATCGTCGCTGTAGGTTCGTTTGGTATCCTGGCTATCCTGATGGCTGGCTGGTCATCCAACAACCGTTATTCCCTTCTGGGAGCATCCCGCTCAGTTGCCATGTTGATTTCCTATGAGATCCCCATGGTGGTATCCCTTTTGGTCCCGGTATTACTGACCCATTCCATGAAACTGTCTGATATCATCACTGGCCAACAGCCCTGGTGGTATCTGGTCGTTGCCCCGTTGGCAGCTCTTATTTTCCTGATCTCTTCCATGGCTGAGATCGGCAAAGCGCCTTTTGACTTATTAGAAGCTGAATCTGAATTGGTTGCAGGTTATCATACCGAGTATTCCGGAATGAAATTCGGCATGTTTTACGTTGCAGAATTCCTCCACCAATATACAGTAGGTGCGTTGGTCACAATCTTCTTCCTGGGTGGATGGGGAGGACCTTTGGCTGTTCAGTGGCCGATCTTGGGTTTTATTTACTTTCACATTAAAACTTTCGTAGTTTATCTTGTAATCTCCTGGATCCGGCTTTCTCTCCCACGCATAAGAATTGACGAAATGCTTAATTTGAACTGGAAATTTCTAATTCCAGTTTCTTTTATTAACCTGGTCGCGATTGCAATAGTTGATCGGGTTTTGTTGGAATTTGACCTTGCCCGTTGGATTTATGTCGGGATCATGTTCGGGTTGAATATATTCATCCTGTTTGTTTCGCTTTTCCTGGCGGGTAAAGCTCGACCGGAAGTAGAACGGGAAACCTTCCCCACCAGGCCTGTTGCAGTTCCACCTGGTACGAAAAGCAAGTAGGCGTTTAAAGGATAATTCTATGGTTCCAGTACTAGTATTCGCGGCAATCAGTCTGGTGACTCTTGGTGCAGCAATTGCTGTCGTGACCAACAAAAATATACTTCACAGTGCTTACTACCTGGTGCTTGCCTTTGTAGGAGTAGCAGGTATCTATGTGATGTTGGAAGCGCCCTTTATTGCAGTGATCCAGGTTCTGATATATATCGGCGCAATTGCTATCCTGGTCATCTTTGCGATCATGTTGACCCGTAGGCTGATGAGCAAGGATATGGAACAGCGCAATAAACAGTGGATCTGGGCAGCCCTGGGTTCCCTGGTCCTATTTGGGGTTCTTGGGTGGTTGGTTTACAATGCCAGTTGGCCTGTTGTTGAGGGAGCTGTACCTCAAGACCCGATCACACTTATGGGTCAGGAACTGTTAAGCACCTATGTGGTCCCGTTTGAGATCGCATCCGTCTTGCTGCTGGCCGCCTTGGTTGGATCGATCCTGATCGGCCGGGAAAAAGATCAAGAGACAAGGAGTGCAGAATGAGTATTCCTCTTAGTTGGTTTTTAGTACTCGCAGCGGCTTTATTCAGTATTGGTTTGTACGGAGTATTATCCCGCCGCAACGCGATAGGAATTTTAATGGGCATCGAACTGATGCTCAATGCAGTCAATATCAACCTGGTGGCTTTCTGGCGTTATATCGATCCGGTTAAGCTGACCGGCCAGATCTTCGCTTTATTTGTCTTCACCGTGGCAGCTGCAGAGGTTGCAGTGGGTTTGGCCCTGGTAATAGCGATCTACCGCAACCGCGATACAGTGGTTGTGGAAGAGATCGATTTATTGAAAGAATAATAAGAGGAAATAGATGAAAGAATTCTTCTTCAACATAACCTGGATCATTCCAGTTTTCCCCTTGATGGCTTTTTTGATCATTATCCTGTTCACACAGGGGAATCGAAAACTTAGCCATAGCTTAAGTATCGGTTCGATGGTGCTGTCATGGCTGGTGGGTTGGGGAGTGGTATTCAGTGCAATAGCGACTCCTCATCTTGGTGAGCATCCCATTCATAAATCAGTACCATGGTTTGAGACCGGAACTGCAACCTTTGAGATTGGTTACTGGGTCGATCCATTGATGGCTATTACGCTTTTCATGGTTCCTTTTGTGTGTTTGATGATCTTCATTTATGCAGTGGGCTACATGGGATTTGGCACGGATGAAGTTGACCCCAATTACTCCCGCTTCTTCGCCTATATCGCCTTGTTTGCAACGGGCATGCTGGGTCTGGTGATCTCCGATAACCTGCTGACTCTGTTCATGTCCTGGGAGATTATGGGTTTATGCTCTTATCTATTGATCGGTTTCTGGTTCGAGAAGAATTATTCTGATCCCAATAAGATCACTCCCCGCCAGGCCGGGTTGAAGGCCTTCCTGGTAACGAAAATCGGTGATCTGTTCCTGGTGCTGGGTATTCTATACCTGTATTCCCAGGCCGGCACTCTCAGTTATGCGGATACATTATTCAACCATGAGTTCTTGACTCAACTGGCGCAAACCCCGGCCCTGCCGATCTTCGGCGGTTGGTCAGCTGCTTCTGCAATCGCTCTCCTGATCTTTGGCGGCGCGGTTGGAAAATCGGCCCAGTTCCCTTTGCATGTCTGGCTGCCAGACGCTATGGAAGGCCCAACGCCCGTCAGCGCCCTGATCCACGCAGCTACCATGGTTTCCGCAGGCGTTTTCCTAGTTGCCAGGATCTTTCCGCTCTTGAATATTGTTGTGGAGCTGGATCATCTTAACCCGACCATGGGAGTGATCGCCTTTATTGGGGCGTTTACCGCAATATTTGCATCTATTATCGCCCTCGCCCAAAATGATATTAAAGGGGTGCTGGCGTTTTCTACTATCAGTCAGTTGGGTTATATGATCGCGGCGCTTGGAATTGGCGCTTATGTAGCTGCCACTTTCCACCTGATCACCCACGCTTTCTTCAAAGCTTTGCTCTTCATGGGATCTGGCTCAGTAATCATCGGCAGTCACCATGAACAGGATATGATGGAATTGGGCGGATTGAGGAAGAAGATGCCAAAAACCTTCTGGACTTTCCTGGCCGGAGGTTTGGCATTGTCCGGTTTCCCGCTCATTACAGCTGGATTCTGGAGTAAAGATGAGATCCTGGCCCACGCCTGGGAAGAATTCATACATTATGGCACAGCATCCTGGCCATTCTTCGTTTGGCTGCTGCTAACCATTGCCGCCTTCCTGACGGCATTTTATACAGCCCGCCAGATCTCCCTGACTTTCCTCGGCAAACCGCGCAGCCATAATGCTGAGCATGCCCATGAAACACCCAATACCATGACCTTCCCCTTGATTATTCTGGCATTCTTTGCCATCACGCTGGGGTGGGTGGGAATCCCAGAAGAGATTGTTGGACTCGGGAACAATTGGTTCCATGCCTTTGTAGGCCACGAATATGCTCCTACTCCATTGAGCATTCCAGTGATGGTATTGTCATCTGTTCTGGCAGTCAGCGGACTGGGATTAGGCTGGTTTGTTTATGGCCGCAAACCCCTTGAAGCTGGCCAGATGGATCCCCTTCAAAAAGGGATGGAAAAAATACGTTTGGGCTGGTTGTATAAGGCCATGCAAGAGCGTTTTTACTTTGACGTGATATATAAGGCCATATTTATCAACGGCTCCATCAAGCTGGCAGATATTTTCTATAATTTTGATTACAACTGGGTGATTAACCCGATTGTTAACGGAGTTGGCGCGGTCACCCGCGGCATATCCAATATCTTCAATAAATTTGACGAAAAGGTTATTGATGGCCTGGTCAATTTCACCGGTCTTTCTGGTGTGAAAATAGCAGAACTGGGCGGCATCACTGACTTGAAGGTAGTGGATGGCATTGTCAATGCTGTTGCTGATGTTACTGGTTGGATCGGAGAGAATGTCTTCCGTCCAATCCAGACCGGCAAAGTCCAAAACTACCTGTTGATACTACTAATATCCATGCTGGCAATTATTGGCATTTACCTGGTCTATTAGGCCAAATCGAATTTTGAGGAGAATATGATGAATTTTCCAGTTTTGAGTGCAATCACTTTTGTCCCTTTGCTGATTTCCGTGATCGTTTTGATCATCCCGAAATCAAAAGAAAACCTGATCCGCTGGACTGCCACAATTCTGAGTCTGATACCACTGGCTCTGGCCCTTTATGTTTACTATGTGGTTCAGGCTGATCCGGGAACGATGCAGTTCAGGGAAGAGTACTCCTGGATTCCGGCTATTGATGTGTTCTACCGCATGGGCGTGGATGGACTCAGCGCCGTAATGCTGGTTCTGACCGCGTTATTATCCACCCTGTGCCTTTACTACTCGATCTATACAATAAAGGATCGGGTCAAGGAATATTATTTCCTGTTCCTACTGCTACAGGTTGGAATGACTGGTGTATTTGTTTCCCTTGATTTCGTTTTCTTCTATGTTTTCTGGGAAATTGGCCTTGTTCCTATGTACCTGCTGATCGGTGTCTGGGGTGGAAAACGACGGATCTATGCATCCATCAAATTTTTCCTCTATACACTAGCAGGAAGCATGGCCATGCTTCTGGCGATCATCGCGGTCTACTTGAATACTGGAACTTTCAACATCCTGGAAGCGGCAGCCGCCCAGCCCTTTGCGGACAATTTTACTGTGGCAGCGGTAGCATTCTGGGCTTTCTTTATCGGTTTTGCGATCAAAGTCCCGATATTCCCATTCCATACCTGGCTCCCTGATGCCCATACTGAAGCGCCCACCACGGGCAGCGTGATCCTTGCTGGTGTTTTGCTTAAGTTGGGTGCCTATGGTTTGATCCGCATCGTTCTTCCCAT
>RCNB010002871.1_pt1 | contig 10422 bp, 9 predicted proteins | sample 2041321 | NCBI WGS metagenome assembly RCNB01 (sample SAMN09708232, study PRJNA481090) | Marine sediment metagenome, whole genome shotgun sequencing project.
TGCACGAAGGGCCTGCGCCTTTACATGGGGTACGGACATTAGGTCGTTGCCTTCAATATCTGTATTATATCTCGCTGCTTGGGGACAATATCCACAATCTTCAGAACAACCTCCTGTTTTTATCGAAAGTAAGGTAGAAACCTGAACTTCATTTGGATCATGGTATTTACGATGTATTGTTGCCGCATCGTAAAGCAATTCCATTAAAGGTTTGTTGTAAATATCTAGAATTTCTTCTTTGGTCCAGTTGTGTCTTGTAGTACTCATACCTTAAGCTTAAATAAGCGCCAAAATTAACCTTTAATCTTCAAAAACTGTAATATTCATTGGTCTAATTGTAATAAAAAACCCATGAAAATATCTTATCATGGGCTATTATTTTATCCTTGTTTAATAGGCTATTCCTCCTCCTTACTTTTAGGTTTTAGCTTATTATCCTCTTCTTCAACCTCCCCTTTAGGGTCAAGTTCTTTCCCTTTTAAATATTCAGGCAACTGCATACCTGCCATATTGAACATCTCTTGTAGCGGAGGTACCGATTTATACATTCCAGAAATAAAACTGGCCGTCGAGTTTTTACCATCAGCTGATTTAGCTCCTGAATCCCATACGGTTACCTTATCTATTTTAATATTCTTTATCGCTTCCGCTTGTGTTTTAACCAACTCTGGTAGTTTGTCAGCAATTAATAGTAAAACGGCATCTTTAGGGTTATTGCCTGCCGCTTTTACTATTTTATCCAAACCTTCTGCCTGCTTTGTCAATATTTCATAAAGTCCTTTTGCTTCCGCTTCTGCTTTGGCAAAGATTGCATCTGCTTCACCTCTGGCCTTGCGACGGATCATTTCAGCTTCGGCCTCAGCATCAATCTCTACCTTTTTCTTATCAATTTCAGCGGGAACAACAATATCGGCCATTTGTGAACTACGTTCCCTTTCAGCTCTAGCAATCTCCGCATTTTTCTCCGCAGCATAGGACTCTTCCAATGCCTTAGCCGATTGTACTTTTTCAGAAGCTATTGCCGTACGCTCGGCCTCTGCTTCCCGCTGTCTTCGTAATGAATCAGAGTTAGCGACATCAATTTTAGCTATGTTCTCGCCCTCAACTGCCTGGGCATTTGCGGCGGCCACCTGTGTACGTTGATCCTGTACTGCATTCGCTTCACCAATAGAACCATCTCTGTTTTTCTCTGCAACCGATTTACGAGCAGCATTAATGGCATGGGCTGCGGCCTCTTTACCTAATGCTTCAATATAGCCTGATTCATCAACAATATCCGTGATGTTTACATTGATAAGTTTAAGACCTACTTTCTTTAATTCAGATTCCACACTTTGCGAAATATTGGTCAAAAATTTGTCCCTATCTGAATTGATTTCCTCAATATCCATAGATGCAACCACCAAACGTAGTTGTCCGAATATAATCTCCTGAGCCAATTCTTGTATTTCACTTTGACCAAGACCTAAAAGTCGTTCCGCCGCATTTTGCATAATTCCAGGTTCAGTAGAAACCCCAATTGTAAATCGCGAAGGCACATTTACGCGTATGTTCTGTTTACTAAGGGCATTGACCAAATTGACTTCTATTGAAATAGGAGTCAAATCCAAAAACTGATAATCTTGGACAACAGGCCAAATAAAGGCTGCCCCACCGTGGATACATTTAGCAGAACTTCCGCCTCCTACTTTACCGTAAACTACAAGAATACGGTCAGACGGACAACGCTTATACCTCCGAATAAAAGATATGATTATGATGAAAAAGAACAGAATCGCAAAGCCAATTGCAATTAGTGTGGCATTTGCTCCAAGTTGTAATGGTAGTGCTAACATTTGGTTATTTATTTAATAGTTCAACAATCAATATTCCGTTTTCAGTGACTTGCTTGACCTTGACCACATCTCCTTGGTGCAAGTCTTTATCTTCCTCTGTCAATGCATCCAATTCGCGTAAAGTGCCCTGTACACTAATACTCACCTTGCCGATGCTAGACCTATTGCCCCCAATCGTCAAATACACCTCCCCGATTTGGTTGAGGGCATTTTTAAGTTTTAAGGTTCCACTACTTTGCAATTTGCTTAAATAATAAAATAAGGTTGCCATGGCTAGCATCATTAATAATCCGCAAACAACAGATATGGCAATTGTCAAAGCCTTTGACATTCCGCTATCAAGGCAAGCGATTCCTACCCAACCGAAAATGGTAAAAAAGCCCATTAAATTCTTAAAGGATAAAAATTGGAATCCAATTCCCGTATCTCCGTCAACATCGGCATCAATATCACCACTCATATCCTCAACATCACCCCCTACAAAGGTCATTATCATTAAGATCAAAAAGATAATAGAAGAAATAATTGCGACAATCCAATAGATTTTTTCAAATGAAGTCAAAGCAGAAAACCATTGTTCCATAGTATTAATTTTAGGTTGGAAAAAGAAAGATAATAATTTTAATAAGATTTAGGCTACTCGCTAAACAGAAAGTAGAACCGATACTGCATTTCCGCCAAAACCGACCGCATTCACCATGACCTTTTTCACTTTTTCAGGGGCTGAAGCATAATTATTAAAAGGCGTTCCAATAAACTCATCGTGTTGCATCATAAGAATTGCCAATTCCAAACTCAACATGCCAGAGGCTCCAAAAGTGTGGCCCACTTTCCATTTATTTGTAGTAAGAAATGGGGTTTTGTTACAAAATATTTTTTCAATGGCCTCTTTTTCCGACAAATCCCCTTTTACAGTTCCTGGAGCATGCATGACGATTACATCAACATCATCTGGGTCGATGTTACCCAAGGCCATTTTCATGGAACGCTGAAAACAAACCGCATCCGCCGATATTGAAATGTTATGTTCCAATACTTCTGTTGCGTACCCAACTCCCTCAATAACTGCCAATGTGTTTTTTTGGACTCCAAGTTCTAAACAGGCAATAGATGCCGCCTCACCTAGAACCATGGTGTTTTGTTTTTTTTGTAGGTCCATTGCTCTGCAAGGATAAGCCCTTTCGACCCTGCCTGCCGGCAGGCAAGGTGCGTTCAAGGGGTCACTTGGTTTCGCATAAATACGCATAGCTTTCATTTGGGCAATTGTAAATGGAGTTAAAGATGCTTCACTCCCTCCAACCAAAAACTTATTGGCCATACCGCTTTTTAGCCATGCTACTCCGTTGATCAAAGCGTGCAAAGCAGTTGAACAGGTTATGGAGTGGGAAATTTCAGGCCCTTTGGTTTGTAAGTCATGGGCTACCCATGATGAAATATTACCTAATGTTGTAGTGGGGGATGATAGAGTTGAAGCTTTTTGGGCGTTTAGAAACTCTTCATGATATTTTTCAAAGAGTGAGGTTGCCCCACGGGAAGAACCTATATTGATACCAAAATTGTCGGTGGAAGACCAGCCTGATTTTTCTATGGCCATTCTAGAGGCAAAAATTGCATACAACACAGAATTATCAAGATCTTTATAATTGTAATCTGAATTCCTTAATTTTTCAATCTCAACCATCATCCTATCAGACAACGGTGCCACCCATTCATTAGAGCCTCCTAGTTTCTTTTTAACTAAAAAATGATCGTTACTTTGGTAAGCATCCCATGCTTCCTCAAGAGATATGCCTAAAGGAGATATCGATGCTATGGATGTTATGGAAACAGGGGTGTTCATTAAAACCTTACATTGGGGTACAAAACTAGGGTATTTGTAAATTTCTATCCCCCTTTTTTAAAGGTTATAACAAAAACCTTTTCCAAATTTGTATTTTAGCCCACGCCCGTAAAAAATGGGTTTAAAAATGTCGAATCCTCCAGAAATAGTAATCGTTATTCCCTGCTACAATGAGCAAAACAGACTGCCGGTTAACAATTTTACTTTCTTTTTAGAAAATTACCCTGGAGCCAAAGTGTGCTTTGTCAATGACGCCTCAACCGATGGTACCATGGAAGTTTTGTACTCTTTACAAAATTCGATTCCAAAACAGATTCTTTTGTTGAACAATGAGGTTAATTTGGGTAAAGCCGAATCTGTACGAAAAGGAGTTTTGTATTGTAGTAAAGAAAATCTCGCTCCTCATATAGCTTATTTGGATGCCGACTTGGCCACTTCTTTAGAGGAATGCTATGAGATTGGTCACAATTTGGATGCCCAAAGATCTTTTGTATTTGCCTCAAGAATCTTAAAAATTGGTTCTGTGGTAGAACGTAGATTTTCACGATTCCTGTTTGGAAGAATTATTGCCACATTTATTTCAAATTTATTGAATATTAAGGTTTACGATACCCAATGTGGCTGTAAAGTGTTTAAAACGGAAATAGCAGATTTACTTTTCGGAAAACCTTTTATTTCAAAATGGCTGTTCGATGTAGAATTGTTCAGCCGTATATTATGTCATTACGGTGAAAGTGAGGGCTTAAACATGATGGAAGAAATTCCAGTGAAACGTTGGGTTGATCAAGGGGAATCAAAGGTAAAAATATCTTACTTTTTTAGATTGTGGTTTGATTTGTTCCTAATTCGAAAAGCACATCGAAAAAATATGCAACCGAGCTTGGTTTAAATTTGATCCAATGCAGATTCAATTACACGATATACCTTTTTCAACTCCATATCAGTGATAACATACGGAGCAAGAATATATAGCGTATTCCCAAGTGGTCTAAGAAATACGCCATTGGCCATAAAATGATTGAATAATTTATCCCGCAGACTACCATACCGCTCCATTTGCACGTTCAAATCCAAGGCAAATATTATTCCGCATTGCCGAATACTGGCAACTTTTGGATGTAATTCAATCTTTTCACCAAAAGATTTATGAGAACCAATAATTCGTTCAATGTTATTTTGGATTTCATCCGACCGCAACAATTCAATTCCGGCCAAAGCCGCTGTACATGCTAAAGGGTTTGCCGTATAGGTATGCCCATGAAACAATCCTTTAGCCAAATCATCACTGTAAAACGCATCATAAACATCCTGTGTGCAGGATGTGATCGCCATTGGCATTAAACCTGCCGTCAAAGCTTTGGACAGGCAAATAATATCAGGCTTTGTTTTAATTTGATCAGAGGCAAAATTGGTTCCCGTTTTACCAAATCCAGTCATTACCTCATCGGCAATGGTCAACACTTCATGCTTTTTTAATAATCTGAGAATTGTATTAAGACCCTCAGCATCATGCATTTTCATGGATGCTGCACCTTGAACCAGAGGCTCATAAATAAAGCCGGCAATATTATGCAGTTTTAATTTTGATTCCAGTTGAGCAATGACCTCTCCAATATTTTCTATTGTGGGCACGGGAATACGTTCTACTTCAATGAAGAAATCCTCAAACGGCCCATTGTAAACCGATAAACCTGAAACCGACATGGCGCCAAAAGTATCACCATGAAATCCGTCTTCAAAGGCGAGCATTACATTACGCTTTTCCCCTTTATTAAAATGGTACTGTAGTGCCATTTTAATTCCTATTTCTGTGGAAGTAGACCCATTGTCAGAGAAGAAAAGTTTTTCCTGATTGTTAGGTAATATTTTTATAAGTTCTTCAGATAATTTAACTGCAGGCTCATGGGTAAATCCACTAAAAACCACTTGGTCCAATTGAAGCATTTGGCTATGGACCTTCTCAAGAATAAACTCATTACAATGGCCATACATACAAGTATACCACGAGGCGATACCGTCTATATATTCCTTCCCATCTTCATCATAGAGCAATGACCCCTTTGCTTTTACAATTGCCAACATATCAGGGTGCAACTTATGTTGGGTGAGAGGGTGCCACAAATGTTTTTTATCGCGTTCAGAAAGATTTTTAGCTGCCATAGAATTCAATACAACGCTTTTTATATATCTTGCAAAGATGGGAAATAATACCTTATCAATTCATGATAAATAAAGCCATTAAACGCCTAACGCCGGATTATGGAAATCTGAATATTACCACTGTAATTTTTTGGTTGACGATTACGGCCTTATTCATTCGTTTCCCTTTCTTTTTTAGGGATTATGTTGATAGGGATGAAAGTACTTTTATACTAGTCGCACAGTCATGGGTCGATGGTCATTTGCCCTATACCCAATTATGGGATGTTAAGCCCCCACTTACCTTTCTCTACTTCGCTTCGCTTATCTACGTTTTTGGCAAAAGCCTTTTTGCAATTCGTTTTTTTGGAACAATATTGGTCATTATTAGCTCATTTTTCACTTACAAAATCGGTGTGCAAATCGCCACCAAGAAAATTGCTTTTTGGTCGGCAATTGGGAGTATTGTTCTTCAAAGTTTGTTTGGCAGCCTACAAGGGGTAATGTCCGAGCATATAACCATGGTCTTTTTTATGCCAGCTCTTTATTTATTATTAAGATATAGAACAATTTCCATGGTTTTTATTGCTGGAATTTTAATGGGTATCTCTGTCATGGTAAAACTGAATATGGCCTACGCCATTCTCTTTATAGGGCTTTACTTGTTATATGAAAGAATCCGCAAAAAAGAATATTCGCATGGCTTACTTAATGCCATTGCTTATGGTGCTGGAATAATCATAATTATTTTGTTGACCATTCTGCCCTATTACCTTCAAGACAATGGTATGTTATGGTACAAATCTGTTGTACAAGCCCCTTTGGATTATTCATCGGCTAGACGCTATTCCATTTTAAAAATGGCTCCTTTTCTTGTAATGATTTCAGGGTTTTTTATTTGGATCTGGAAAAGAAAATATATCGATTTTAAAGATCGCTCATTACAATTGCTTTTGGTGGCAATTATTGGAATTGTACTATCTTTTGTTAAAGGTGGAAGGATTAATGGGCACTATTTGATTCAATTGCATCCTATTCTGTTGCCATTGATTGTCATTACTTTAAGTAAAATATCATTCCTGAAAAAATTGATATGGAAACCCTATTACATAATTCTAATTTTATTGATTCCTATGGAATCCTATATTGAGTATGTAAATGTAGTTAAGAACAAATTTGAGCAAGGCACATTCTTTAATGGCGAAGGTATTTCAGTGCCCAAATATATTATGGAGAACCATTTGGAAACAGAGAATATTTTGTTTCTAGGCTATCATATTGGGTATTGGGTATTGGGCGAAAATCCACCTACTAAATCGGCTACCCACCCAAGTAATATATGTAAGGACGAAATGTTCGAAGCTTACGATAATCCCCGAAAAACAGGGATGGAGGAAATAAAGTATATCATGGAAACACTGCGTCCTAAAACCGTGGTTGTTCGAAAGAATAGGAGGGTATTTGACAAGAAACAAGTTGAAGAAAACGAATATATCGATGCTTACTTTTTAAAGCATTATCAAGTTCATGCGACCGTAGAGAATGCTGAAATACTACAACGCCTAGAGTGATTGTAAAACCGATCTAAATTTTTCAGCATATTTTTTAATTACTTCTTGGTCAAAGGTTTGCTCCTCATTGATTCTTCCAATGGATTTGACCCCAGTTTTTTTAAAAATGATACTTTCGGATGTAGGATGTTCATCACCACTGAATAGAATTGAAACATCATGTCCTTTTAATTGAAGCCAATTAATGGTCAAAAGTGTGTGGTTTATACTGCCTAAATAATGACGAGAAACAACGACAACCTTATAGTTAGGCAAAATCAAATCCAGAACTGTATCGGTGTCGTTTAGTGGCACTAATAGTCCACCTGCTCCTTCAATAACCAGATGATTATCGGTTTCAGGTTCAAAGATCTTATTTACTTCAATGCTGACCCCATCAATTACTGCCGCTGCATGTGGACTCATGGGAGTCTTGAGTTCATAAATGCATTGATGTATTTTGGACTTGTTGTTGGAAATAAGTCGCGCCACTTTATGGCTATCGGTATTGTCCAACTCCCCAGCCTGGATGGGTTTCCAATAATCAGCCTCAAGTGCTTCTGTGATAATCGTTGAGGCTATGGTCTTACCCACTTCGGTAGATATTCCGGTAACAAAAATTCGTTGCATTCTAATTAGATTTAGTCATCATTCCGCATTGCATACATTTATACTTTCTACTTTCAAAAAAGGGAAACAGTTTTAGAAAAAAACCTTTTCTATGATAATACACTTCCGATTTTTTGGCTTTGCAATTTGGGCAAACTATAGGATTTCCGTTAGCATCAACGGCATAAGCACGAATTTCATTATAAATCTCCAAAGCCTTTTGCTTATGCTTACTATATACCTGAAGTTTAACCCCCCCAATAGCATAACTGATCAAAGGATCTGAATTAAGAGTATTCTCATCTTTTAGAAAAACCGGGATGCCTTCCGATTCCAATTTTCCTTTTATGATTTGAACATCGGCAGGGTAATCAAAAGAACCTATCGTATAAAAAACATCTTCCATATTCCTTAAATAATTAACTGTAAGTGATTTAAAACTTCTTCAATCTGTTTCTCTGTATTATCGGCGTGAATACAAAAGCGCAAACGTTCTTCTCCATTAGGTACCGTGGGCGATAAAATTGGTTTAACATCAAAACCTTTTTCTTGCATGGTTTGGGCAGCTTTTTTTACTTCATCATTTCCTTTGATATTACAACTCTGAATGGCTGAATTACTTGGAATAAAGATTAGTTTCAAGTTTGAAAAATTAAGTTTCTTGTTGAAGTTTTCAATATTTTCCTTTAACCTTTTTTGCGCTTTTATTCCTTCAGTTGTTTGTAAATAATCATATGCAGCTATTACAGTAGCAACCGCATGTGGGGATAAGCCAGTGGTATAAATAAAACTCCGCGCATAATTAACAAGATAACTCTTTAAGTTTTCGCCTCCCAAAACTGCAGCACCATGGCAACCCAAGGCTTTCCCAAAAGTCATGATTCTTGCGAACACTTTTTCTTGAAGGCCCAATTCCTGAACAAGACCTTTCCCATAATCCCCAAGAACACCGACCGCATGTGCCTCATCAACCACTAAATGGTAGCTATTAGCATTGCAAAAATTGACTAGCTTTTTCAAATCAGGTGAGTCACCATCCATTGAAAAAACGGATTCAGTAACGATGTAGACTTCACCTTCTAGTTGGCCTCGACCCTGCCTGCCGGCAGGCAAGGTGCGCTCAACATCACATTGTTTTATCAAATCCTCAAGATCATCATGTTTGAATTTATAGCTTTTCGCATTTCCTAATCTAATTCCGTCCCGAATACTGGCATGGATGAATTCATCATAATACACAACATCACCGCGTTGGGGCACTGAACTGAAAAAACCAATATTGGCATCATAGCCCGAATTAAAAACTAAAGCAGCTTCAACTTCATGAAACTCACACAGTTTTTTTTCAAGCTCAATATAGAGAGGATGGTTTCCTGTAAGTAATCTAGACCCCGTTGCTCCATTTCGAATTAAATTATGTTCTTTCAATAATTCCATAGAATTAAGAAATACCTCTTCACTCTTGGCCAACCCCAAATAATCATTGGATGAGAAGTCAACTAATCTGTTTGATTTCGGTAAACTTCTTAATGCATTATTATCCTCTCTTTCTGAGAGTTTATTCAATAATTTTTTCGGGAATTGCTCCATAAAGTAAAGGTAATATTTAACAATTTAAATGCTATATTCGTTAGCATTAACCTTAAGAAAATGAGAAGCTTATTCTATCTAGTTGCTTTAATCACTTTTACTACTTCAGCAACTTCCCAAAACATTTCCTATGAAATATCATTCGAAAATGCAGTTCATCATGAAGCACAGATTAAAGCTTTATTTTCTAATATTAAGGAAGATACCTTAGCGGTAAAAATGAGTCGTACTTCGCCAGGTCGTTATGCCTTGCATGAATTCGCAAAAAATGTTTATGGCCTTAACGCCACCGATAGTAAGGGAAATAAATTGCAAATAATGCGTCCCAATAACCATGAGTGGCGAATTATTGGCCATGATGGAACCATATACATCAGTTATACCTTATTTGCAAATCGTGGTGATGGCACGTACTCGCAGATAGATGAAACGCACGCCCATTTAAACATTCCGGCAACTTTTATGTTCGCACCTAGTTTGAGTGAAATCTCTTTGAAGGTCAAGTTTAATGTAAGGGAAGACCTCAACTGGAACGTGGCGACGCAATTGCCACTCGTCTCTGGCACAACCTATTCTGCACCTAATTTGCAATATTTTATGGATAGTCCTACTGAAATAAGTGATTTCAGCCTTCGTGAATTCATGGTAGGTTCGCAAAACGTGAGATTGGCATTGCACCATCATGGCAGCGAACAAGAAGTAGATACTTATTTTGAAAAAGTAAAAAATGTTGTATTGGCAGAAAGGGAAGTTTTCGGCGAGCTCCCAAAATTTGATTATGGCACTTATACCTTTTTGGCTTGCTATGTCCCTAATGCTTCCGGAGATGGAATGGAGCATCGCAATTCAACGGTTTTAA